>OQVP01000628.1_pt1 | contig 13502 bp, 7 predicted proteins | sample 1691541 | NCBI WGS metagenome assembly OQVP01 (sample SAMN03418258, study PRJEB22391) | human gut metagenome | biome: human-gut; feature: organic feature; material: feces | host: Homo sapiens | place: Tanzania | collected 2013-01 | reverse complement strand
CTTGAACACAAGTCGGAGGAAGAGGCCAAGCAGAAGCGCATAATCAAGGGACTTGTCAAGATAACACGGAACAAATCCGAAAAGCAGCCTTCAACACCTGTGTCCCAAGACGCAACGGCAGGTCAGTCTTCTGAGAAGAAGGAACGCGCCCGTACCAACAATGGTGCAAAGCGTAAGCAGCATCTGGAAGTGGAAGTCGTCGAGGAGGATCTCGAACCGGAAGACCCGCGCTTCAACAAAGAGCAGGCAAGACTGTACAAGACAAGGGACGTAATACGCTATGAACTCATCCCGATGCGCTTCATCAAGAAGATATACCATGTGCGGACGTATACACAGAACGACGAGTTCTTTTCGGGCAAGGCTCCTGATGCACCTTTTCTTAACTCACAGTATGACGGCTCGTTCATCGCAGGTCTGGCACAGCTGAGATACATGTACGCAATGCCGGTGGAGAGAATAGTGAAATTCTTCAACGACAACGGCTTCGACATGGACAAGGGGACGGCACACGGTCTGCTCCGCAAGACAGAGAATCTCTTCGAGAATCTATACAAGGCACTCGGCAGCGTCATCAAGGAGGATACATACATCGCTGGCGACGAGACATACCACAAGGTGCTTGTCAAAGACAAGAACAAAGACGGCAAAGGAATAAAGAAAGCCTATATATGGGTGGTGACGGCAGTAAACACCGGTCTTGTATACTACTTCTATCATGACGGCTCCAGAAAGGAGGACATCATACTGGATTATATGAACGGTTACCGAGGAGCCTTCCAGTCAGACGCTTTCTCCCCGTACCGCAAAATGGCAAAGTGGCTGTTGCGTCTGGCATGTTTCCAGCATGTGAAGAGAAAGTTTCTCGACTGCGGGGACGATTTCGATGCCAAGGTTATAGTACGTCTTATCAACCACCTTTATCATCAGGAGCATAAGCACAAGATTGGTGAAGACGGCTGGACGGAACGTGACAACTACAAATGGCGGCAGCAATACGCACTGCCCGTCATGCAAATAATAAGAAAAAAACTTGACCGCATGGCTGACGACAACCGCCTTCTGCCTAAGACGGAGAAGTATGAAGCCGTGCATTATATGCTCAACGAGTGGGACGCCCTGATGAATATCTTCACAAGAGGAGATTACCATCTGGACAACAATCTTGTGGAACGACTCAACAGATACATATCATTATCCCGGAGAAACTCTCTTTTCTTCGGGTCGCATGCCGGTGCAAAACGGGCAGCCATGTTCTATTCGCTGGCATGCTCATGCAGACTGCAAGGGATTAACTTCTTTGAATATATATCTGATGTAATAAGCAAAGCAGCTGCGCTGCCACCAAGAACACCATTAAGTAAGTACCGGGAATTGTTGCCGGATAAATGGAAACAAAAAAATATCGCTCAAGAATAAAAACTTGAGCGATATTTTTTTGATGTGTATATACTAGCATCGCGGATACGCTTACATTCCACCTATATTCCACCCATAATTCCACCTTAGATAAACCATTGATTATCAGAGTGGTAACTATGCCATGGTGGAAGGGTGGAATTACAAATGACAAAAATTATTTTTCAGAAAAAAGGTAGGAAAAAGAATTAACAACCGTTAAAAACAATACAAAATAGGGCTGCCACTTCATTGGAAAGCATTTTTGGGGGTTGTGGGTTGTTGGTTGTCGGTTGTAGGTAGTATAGTACAATATAGCCGACAACCGACAACCAATAACCAACAACCCAATACCGAGCGAAAGCGAAAAAAGGCCGTTTGTAATATCATAGCTTTTAGGTTGCAAAAGCTATGCTTTTACATGGTAATAGCTATGCTTTTACATGGTAATAACTAAGCTATTACAACGCAATATCTATGCTTTTGTTTTCGACTGTTTTTTGCTTGCACCAGTTCTTGGTAACTATATGCTACATGAGATAATTGCAATTATGACCAGTGTTCATATGACTTTCTGCATATTGTGTGTATTGTTACTGAAAGCCAATCCGCTGATATTTCACTCGCTGTCGTCTCCAAGTGTAGATGCAATGGAGGGTGCCGTCGCTTCCTACTATCATGGATGGGTAGGAATACTGGCTGATGGGGGACGATTCGAGAGAGAGTTGGGGCGTCCAGTGGATGCCATCGGGGGATGTTGCCACCCAGAGAGGGTTGCGGAGCGGCTTGTTGCGGTCGGCTTCTGTCTTCTTCTTCCAATCTACGCAACCGAAAGAATTATAGATTATGGCGAAGGATCCGTCAGGGAGAGTGACGGCATCTATGCCGGAATTATTGTTGGGTAAATCCTTGACAAACTCCATCTCAGACCATGTCAGTCCGCCATCATCACTCCAGGAGGTGGCTACACGTGCGTTTTCTTTCTGTGCGGGATGCTTAGGAGGCGCGGTGCGAGCAAGCAACTGCAGTCTGCCATCGCGATGAATGAGCACGGTGGGCTGGATGGTGCGGAAGAGATTATTATTTTGTGGCACCTGTGGGGTAATCGTCCAGCTTCGTCCGTCGTCTTCCGAAATCTCCATGTAGCATCTCCATTGCCCTGGCTTTACCTTGGATGCAAAGGCAGTCTCCTTACTTGTGGGCGCTATGATGCGTGACGTCGTGAGCACTGTGCCATTCTTGCAGCGGAATCCTTTAGGCAGGAAAATAGGTTGATTCTTTATTGCGCCGAGCAGAGAGTCGGGACATACTCCGGCAACGGCAGGGATGGAGTCGCGCTGTGATGACCATGTGTAGCCATTGTCTGTGCTTCTCATCTGATAACCGGTCCAGTCGCGCACGTCTTTACCTATCTTATAATGCAGCAGAAGGTCGCCATCAGGTATCTGGAAGAGCACTGGATTATAGCACGCTTTGCGGAGAGAATCGCTCATTATGCCGTCAGCCACTTTCACAGGAGCTGACCATTTAGTCTCATAGACGTTGCCATGCTTGGCATCGCGCTTGATAAGTCGCTTGCGCTGGGTGTAGATGCAGACGTCAGGACAACTCTCATAGGAGCCACCGAAGTAAGCCGCCAGTAGGTCGCCATTGGTCAGTTCGGCAATGGTACAGGCGTGGCAGGAAGGAAACTCAGCCTTCTCATACAGGAATTCATTGGCTTTCACCTGCATATCACTGCCTTTCTGCTTGTCGGCAGGAACGGATGAGAGAGGCAAAGACTCATCGAAGACGTAGTGACCAGAGCCGAGAGTGAGAACCTTGTGGGGCATCTGGACTTCAGCCACTGTGTTACAAGGGATAGTAATCTCCCAATGCAGGTGGTCGAGCGTCTTTTGCCATGATGATTTTATAATGCCGTAAGGGCATTCATACGAAGCAGTAGCCTGACTGAGTTCTTCCAATTCAAATCGAGGAGCGAGGCGAATGCGCTTATATCCCGCTTCGGCAGGCGCTATGCCACCGAGGTCGCGGAACATCCAAGGGACGAGATCGCCGAGCAACATGACGTGATTGCCGGAGTTCATTGCTGGATTAGCAGTGTCGCCATTCCATAGCTCCCAGATGGTAGTAGCACCTTGTTCAGCCATATAGCCCCATGAAGGGAAGTCCTTACGCGATGCTATGAGGTAAGCCACATCGGTACGGTGACGTCGGGATAGCTCAGTGAGGAGCCATTGCACACCTATTACGCCGCAGCAGAGATGCCCGTTGGCAGGATTGAGCAAGAGTTTTGCGAGTATCTGATTAGTAATCACTTCCTCATATTGCTCTGGCACTATGCCGAAAGCGAGAGGTAGCAGATTGGCAGTCAGGGAATTATTGGCATAATAGATGCTGTCGGGATAGAGCATGTGCTGTGGGGCGCAGTCAGGAGCATAGAGAGTGACAGCCGAAGTGCCGGGCTTCACCACGAGGAAATGATCGTTTATCGCTTTGCGCAGTTTGCTTCTCACGCTATTATATAATAATGTGTCAGCGGCAAGGACATTCCTTGACATTCCGCGACGCTCCATTTCCATGCCGTCAGTTGCCGTTTTCTCCATGAGAATAGAGGCAAACGACTTCATGATATTTGCCAGATGAAACATATATGCGGAGCCTATCAGCATGCCGTCCGTCTTTCTTCCCGGGTCCTGAGAATGGATGAGGGAAGGTGATTCCGGAGTGACGCACCAGTCGCCGTATTTGTCAGCCTTCACGAGACCGGTCTTGCTGTCGCGTTTGTCCTCCCAGATGTGGGAAAACCACTTCATCATCTGAGGATAATAAGCCTCTATCGCCCTGGTGTCGCCATACTGACGATAGAGCATTTCTGCCGCTGTGATGATGACAGCAGGCCATGTGACGTTGTCGGAATAGTAATTCCAGTATGCTGGAGCCACATCAGGAATACATCCGTCAGAGCGCTGAGCCTCAGTGATATCCTTTATCCATTTGAGGTAGAGCGCATCATTGTCGAAGAGGAAGCTCTCTCCCCAGCATCCCATAGTGCGGTCGCCGAGCCACGGTTGGCGTTCGTCCCTCTGCGGACAGTCGATAGGCATTCCCTTATAATTGGACAATATTCCCCAATAAGCATTCTGCATCAACCTGTTGAGCGTCATATTGCCACAAGAGAACTGTCCCTTTCTCGCCATATCATCGCTCACCACTTCGCCTATTACATCATCGGCAGAGAGCTGGGGGCATGACTTTCCTATGACGGAGACCTCGATATATCTGCCTCCGTGGGTGGTAAAGCGTGGAGCCCACCATGAGTCGGTCTTGCCATCGGCAATGTAATAGTCGGTCGATTGAGCGTGGCGGAGGTTTGCCGTGTAGAGCGAACCGTCAGCATTGAGGCGCTCAGCGTAGCGTATGCGTAGAGTGTCGCCCTTGCTCAGACGGCAGGCGGCAGTGTTTATCCTCGTCCATCCAGCATAATTCTGCCCGAAATCCATCACTATGGCGTTGCCGATGGTCGATGAATGCTTCACTCTGAGAGTGTCTAATATGCGCATTGGCGGAGTAAGATTACCAATGAGAGAGCCAGAAGGGATGGCAGAGCGCTGTGCTAACTGCCAGGAAGAATCATCAAAATCGGGAGAGGTCCATGCTTCCGCTGAGCCGCCAAACTGCTTTCGGGCATCATATATCTCGCCATCGTATTCATTTGCCGAGCGGATAGCGCCGTCGGCATTCAGTCGCCATAGTTTATCGTCGGTGGCGATGGTCTCCGTCTTGCCGTCAGAATACTCTATGATGATGTTAGCACGCAGACAAGGATAACCGAAATTGGTTATCTTATGCTTCTTCTTGTTTTGCTGCATGGTGTAGAAGCGTCCGTTGCTCACAGTCACGGCGATGCAATGCTTGCTGCGGTCATTCTGCAAGAGGGGCGTGATGTCGAAAGTATTGTAGATGATGCTCTTGCGATAGTCGGTAGGGGCAGGAGTCATTACGATGTCGCCGAGGCGCGAGAGGTCATTTTTTGTGCCTTTGGAGATGAGGCTTCCGTCGATGTATGCCTCGTAGAGTCCCAGTCCGCAGATATGCAGCGTGGCGCGTTTCACCTCCGAAGCCAGAGGGAAGGTGCGGCGGAAATAGCGTGCGGAGAGTCTGGAATGCTCGTCCTCACGGTCCCAAGGATTGGCGTGCTCCATTCCAATCCAGTAGCCTTTCCATCTGTATTCGTGCATGAGTCCCATGCTCCATGAAGAGGGTGCGCTCCATTCAGTCCATGCTTTTTTCGTCTTCTTGCCGTCGATGGAAGAATAGGAATATTCTGCCCTCACCTTCCACCAATATTTGGCATTCGGAGAGAGCCTTTTGCCATTGAAACGAATCCATTGCGACTGGTCGGAGGCGATGGAAGAGTCCCAGATGTCGCCCTTGTCTTGTGACAACAACTGCTCGGAAGAGGCGACGAGGATGTGGTATCTGGTCTGGCTGACGTGGTATGAACCGTCGTCAGTGGTGAGTCTCCATCCCAATGACGGCGCTTTCACGTCGATGCCGAGAGGACAGTCCTGTCTGCCCTCTATGCTGAGATGGGTCACTCTGACGGTGGAAAATATGGAAAGATGGATGATGGATAGGATGAGGGTAGTCAGTAGTCTGTGCATATTGTGGGGGTGTGGTTAGTAGGGGCGTGGATTATCCGCCGGTAATGCGGCGGACACAGTGGCGGATTCTTGCGGACATTGTGGCGTGAATAAAATATCAATAGATAAAAACATAGAAAAATATCTCAACACGCAAATACCAATGACCTGTTTTTATATATTTTTATTTGTTGATATTTTATTTTTTCCTCGCTTACAAAGCGAAGACTATAGGGATGGCGACCTTGGTGCGGCATATCTTACCATGATCTTTGCCAGGCTTCCAGTTTGGCATTAGGCGAGCTACGCGCAGTGCTTCATTGTCGAGAAGGCGATGCACGGATTGCTCTACCTTGAGTTCGCTCAGCGAACCGTCGGTATTCACGATGAAACTAATCATCACTTTACCCTCTATCTTATTGCGAAGAGCCGTAGGAGGGTATCTCAGATTGTCGGTGAGCCACTTCACGAACTCCACCATACCGCCCGGATACTGAGGCAGTTCCTGCACTATGCGCTGTGTCTCCGGGTCGTCATCATTGATATTGATAGGCGGCTCCTTCTCAGTCAGTTCCTCGTCAGGCTTAGGCGGCTCGAATTTTATCTTGTCGATAATCTCTGGTGGTGCTTCCGTGACTTTGTCCACCTTGTGTAGCTTCTCCGCCTTTTTCTCTACCTTACGCAACTTCTTCTTCTCTTCCGCAGAGATAAGGTCGCGGTCGTCCTTAGGCTTGATATTGAGATCCATGTTGATCTCATCATCAAGGCTGATGGAGGCGATGTAGTTTGCCACCACCCTGACCTCAAGGACGAGGAAGAAAACAATGACCATAATGACAATTCCAGCGAGGAACATCCAAGGGCGCCAGTGCTCAAGGTCTGCTTTATGTGATTTCTTTATTTCCATGACAATGATAGTTCCGGCTTAATGCCAGAGCAATGGAATTGACACAATAAAACGATGATTTTCTCGTTTGATAAACAAATTCCAGTGCAAATTTAGTAATGATATTGGAAAAAAGTGCTAACTTTGCCCATAATTTATATAATAATAATGAAAAAAACTCTAATTCTTCTCTTTTTCGCCATTATGTGGCAATATATGAGGGCTCAAGAGTCGCAGACGGTGTATAATTTTCTGCGTCTTCCCGTCAGTTCTCACGCCGCCGCTTTGGGAGGGGAGAATGTCTCATTGATAGAAGATGACGTCACACTGATGCACCATAATCCGGCACTTCTCCAGAATGTGTCAGACAGGAGCGTATCGCTCGGCTATATGAACTATATGAGCGGAGTGAGCGATTATTCTGCCAGTTATGCCTTTCTTACGGGCGACAAGGCGGTGGTCGGCGTCTCAGCGCAATATCTCGACTATGGCACTATGAAGCATACGGATGCTGAAGGCAACGTGATGGGTGACTTCAAGGCGTCTGACTTCTCGCTGAATGCCACGCTTTCCTACGCTCTTTCGGCGCGCTTGGCAGGCGGAGTGACGGCACGCTTCATCTATTCTTCTATCGGTGACTACCACAGTACGGCGGCAGCTATCGACCTCGGACTCAATTATTACGATGAGGAAAAAGATTTCTCGGCTTCGATAGTGGCGAAAAATCTTGGCGGACAGCTATCAGCCTATAATGAAGAATACGAGAAAATGCCCGCCGACCTCAAAGTGGGATTGACCAAAAGGATTATCGGAACAGCATTCAGAGTGAGCCTCACAGCGGCAGATCTCACGCACTGGGACTACTCGCTGCTGCGCCATTTCACGGTGGGAGCCGACCTCCTGATTACAGATCAGATATATGTCGCCGCAGGATATAATTTCCGTCGCGCTCATCAGATGTCCATTCTATCGCCCGATGATGCCTTTGACGATAAGGAAAGCAGTCATGGAGCAGGACTGTCATTAGGCGCAGGCCTCAGTATCGACCGCTTCTGCCTTCATGTCTCTTATGCAAAATACCATGCCAGTTCCTCCAGTCTGATGGTGAACCTGGGCTTTAACCTATAAATAAAAAAGACAAATGTTAGAACTTATCCAACACTACATCGACTCACTGCCTTATGACCGTAAGCCGGAGTCGCTCTATGAACCAATAAAATACGTGCTCTCTCTCGGAGGAAAACGCATACGTCCTATGCTCATGCTCATGTCTTATGCTTTGTATAAGGATGATGTAGAGAGCATTTTGCCGCAGGCTATCGGACTCGAGACTTACCATAACTACACCCTTCTCCACGATGACCTCATGGATAATGCCGACGTGCGCCGCGGTATGCCTACAGTTCATCGCAAATGGGATGCCAATACAGCTATCCTTTCAGGCGACTCAATGCTCGTCCTGGCTTACCAGAGGATGCAGAATTGCCCTGCAGACAAGCTCCCGGCAGTGCTCGATGTCTTCACCACTACTGCGCTTGAAATCGGTGAAGGACAGCAGTATGACATGGAATTTGAGACTCGCAACGATGTGCGCGAAGAGGAATACATCGAGATGATACGCCTCAAGACCAGCGTTCTCCTCGCTTGCGCTACAAAGATTGGCGCCATCATGGCGGATGCTCCGAAGGAAGACGTGGACAATCTCTATCGCTTCGGCGAGCGAATGGGACTCGCTTTCCAGTTGCAGGATGACTTCCTCGATGTCTATGGCGACCCTAAGGTATTCGGAAAGGCTATTGGAGGCGACATCACAAGCAACAAGAAGACCTATATGCTCATCAATGCTATCGGCAAGGCTGAGGGCGAAGACAAGGCTACGCTCATGAAATGGATTGACGCTAAGGACTTTGACCGTGAGGAAAAGGTGAAGGCAGTCACTGCTATCTATACCAAATTGAGCATTGACATCATGGCAAAAGCAAAGATGGAGGAATACTATGCCGAAGCTCTTGAAGCCCTTGACAAGGTCTCTGTACCAGAAGAAAAGAAGGCGCAGCTGCGTGATTACGCTGCCAAGATGATGAAGAGAGAAAAATAACACTTTGCCGACAGATACATACGAGTCGGAATAAATCATCTGAAAGAATGCAATATATTGACACTCATACACATATTGACGGAGAAGAATTTAAGGAAGACCTCGACCAAGTGATTTCAAGAGCTAAGGAGACAGGCGCAAAATATCTCTTCGTGCCAGGCATCAACTGGGATTCCATCGCTACGATGAGGAAGGTATGTGGTCGTTATCCTGGATATATATTCCCTATGTTGGGACTTCATCCCGAAGATGTCAAGGACGATTACGAAGCCGTACTCGACAGAATGTACCCCATTCTGAAGGAAAGCATGGCGAAAGAACGCCCTGAATGGATAGCTATCGGCGAGGTAGGACTCGATTATTACTGGTCGAGGGAATATGAAAAGGAGCAGTTGAAGGCATTTGAACGTCAGGTGGAGTGGAGTATAGAGACTCGCCTCCCACTGATGATTCACTGCCGAAAGGCGCAGAATGAGATGGTGAAACTGCTTCGCCAGTATGAGAAAGAACTGCCAGGTGGCGTGTTTCATTGCTTTACAGGCAATACGCATGAGGCAGAAGAACTCATGCAGTTTCCGCGTTTTGTCCTCGGAATCGGTGGCGTCATCACCTTCAAGAAGAGTCATCTCGCGGAGGACCTTGCCTCTGTAGTGCCTATAGAACGTCTCGTAGTCGAGACAGATTCACCATATATGGCTCCAGCTCCGCATCGTGGCGAGCGAAATGAGCCTTCTTTCATCCCGTTCATCATCCAGAAGCTCGCTGATGCCTATCAAGTCACACCCGAATATCTTGCCTCTGTCACCACTTCCACTGCGGAGAAGATGTTCTTGGGTTGCGGAATAAAGTAGCAATAGATGAAAATACGTTAGTGTTGTTTTGATGTTTTCTTTTCATGTATTTTTGTTTTTCTTCCTATGTATTTTCGTTTTTCATAGGTTTTTATTACCTTTGCACGAAATCAACTACTTGCCCCATTATTTCCCTCATGACCCAAACGGCATAAATCTGATAGAAGATTGAACTATAGATGGTTAGAGAAATGCTCTGATGGGAATAAAACTAAAAATGACAGACTCTAAAAACATACTAACAATGACTAAAGCATTAAGACTTCTAACGATTATTGTGCTTCTTTCGCTGACGCCTCTTGTCAGTGCTTATGCAGCAAAGAAGAAACCTCAAATGCAGAGTGATCGCCAGTATTGGTGCTCGCTTGCTTACCGTATGGCGCAACCAGTGCTTGAGAATATGGCAAAAGGCGAACTTCAAAAGAATATGCAGACGGAGTTCAGTCCAAGTTTTGACAACCGCAATCGCAAAGTGCTCTACATGGAATGCTTCGGCAGACTGATGGCTGGCATTTCTCCTTGGCTCGCTTTGCCCGATGATGATACGGCAGAAGGATTGCAGCGCAAGCAGCTGCGTGAATGGGCATTACAGGCATACAAGAATGCTGTTGACACGAATAATCCTGACTATCTCTGCTGGGGCATTGGCGGTCAGAACCTCGTGGACGCCGCTTACATAGCCGAGAGCTTCCTTCGTGCCTACGACACACTGTGGATGCCACTCGACAATCAGACCAAACAACGCTATCTGACAGAGTTTCGCAAGCTCAGAAAGATAGACCCTCCATACACCAACTGGCTGCTCTTTTCATCGACGATAGAGAGCTTTATGGCAAAAGCAAAGGGCGAATATGACCAATATCGCGTCAATTCGGCTTGCCGTAAGATGGAGGAATGGTATGTAGGAGACGGTTGGTATGCCGATGGACCATCGTTTTCTTTCGATTATTACAGCTCTTACGTATTCCATCCTATGTATCTTGAGACCTTGCAGGCAATGATAGATGCGAAGGCAAACACTCGTCTCGACTACCAGAAATATTATAATCGTGCACTGAAACGCTGTCAGAAATATGCCATTGTGCTTGAGCGCTTTATCTCTCCAGACGGCACTTTCCCAGTGTTCGGTCGCAGTATTCCTTACCGTTTGGCAGCCATGCAACCGCTTGCGCTCATGGCGTGGTATCAGACTTTGCCTAAAGAACTGACTAATGGACAAGTGCGCGCGGCATTGACGAAGGTGATGCACCGTATGTTTGACAGTCAGCAAAACTTCAATGAAGGCGGTTTTCTTACCATTGGCTTCTGCGGAAACCAACCAAATATAGCCGATTGGTACACCAATAACGGTTCGCTCTATATGACAACGCTTGCCTTTATGCCTCTCGGCTTGCCTGCCAATCATCCATTTTGGACTGACGCAGCCCAGTCATGGACGCAAGTGAAGGCATGGAATGGTGAGGCTTTCCCGAAGGATCATCATTGGGCGGACGATATTCAGACCAAAGATAAATGGTAAGAAGGTAATCTGGTGATGTATTTATAATGAAAAAATAAGGCACAAGATTTTCATTCTTATAAAGAAAAACGTAGCACCTGCGGTAAAGCGAAATGCCTTTTCCAGTCCAGTTTCTATGCCTTTAGGAGGATATAAGATGGAGAAAAGTGTTCGATTTTTCGGTTTTCACAAGGGAATTGCGAAGTGCCTTTGTAACTATTTGATAATAAACAAATTGTAAAAGCATAGTTATTGCATTGTAATAGCTATGCTTTTACTGTGTAATAACTAAGCTTTTACGCCCTAATATCTATGCTTTTGCATTGTGAAAACTTAGATATTGGAAAATAAAAGCAAAGCAATCATTTTTTTGTTCTCTTTTTCCGTATATAGAAAAAGGGCTGATTCGCGGTTGTGAGCGGGCGGACAGTTGCTCAGAAAGCCTTGCAACGACACGATACTTGCGTGGATAGTTGCGCAAAAAGACTTACACAAATACGATACTTGTGTGGATAGTTGCTCAGAAAGACTTACAGCAACACGATGTAAGTGCGGATTTTACAGAGTGATAGCCCAAGCATCATAGATGATGGCGCGTGCTCCGAAGCCTTCCTTCTGATGTATCAATGACTCATTGAGATAGGTGCCTCCATGCTCATTTGACGTACCTAAGTCGAAATAGCGATGGGTAGGGGCGTAATGCTGGATTACTTCAGAGAAGAGAAGGTCAACGGCATGCGACTCTTTCCCCACAGATGTGGATGAGATATACTGGGAATGCGCCACGCCATTGGTGTCGTAAATCACGGTGCCGGCTTGCGGACAATGACAGGAATCGTAAGCCATGAAGAGGCGGATATTGTCCGGGAAACGGTCTTTCAGCATAGTAATCTCTGCCAAAGAGTGCACCGGAGCGGCATCGTAACGCTCACGGAGATTGTCTTCCAGTATCTTCCAGAAGGCAGCAAAGTCATCGGTTTCCTTGACGTACAGTCCGTTTCTCTTAGCACGGTTCACGCCCAGACGGCGGTTCTGGCTCCATGTCAGCGGCTGGCGGAAGTCGATTACGGAAGCGATGTTGCGTGCTTCAAGGGCAGAATGCGTGGCATAAAACAAGGCATAGAGGTCTTCTTCGCACGGATAACGGTGGTAATGACTCGGCACGGGCTTGTAGATTATCTTTCTGAAGCCCAGCTCTTTAGCATAATCAGTGAGCAGTCGGAAGGCTTCGATTACCTCTCTTGCCGATGTCTTCATGGCTATTATCAGTCCGCCGTAGGTCAATCCTTGATGGCTATAGAGGGTTTCTCCTGCGGCATTGGCAGGAAGGAGCGCCACAATCTTGCCTTTATCGCTGAGGAAGATGAGGGAATGGTCGTGGAAACGGTCGCTGTGATAATCCATGTAATCACGGTAATGCAGAAACGTAGCATTCCTGGAACGAGCTACAAACTCATCCCAGGACTGCTGCATTCTATTATCGTATCTTTGTATTATCATTGTGGAGTATTGCAAATGTCAGCCAGAAATGCGATGGACGCAGTGGCTGATATATTGTCTTGTCTTGGTGCTGTCGAATCATTCAATCAACAAAACCACAAAACCACCAAACAACAAGACAACAAGACGACAATACCGTTACTTCTCCATGTAAGGATCAGTGCCGAGCACGGTCTTTGCCAGGCGCTTAGCCTTGTCGCGAAGAGCATTAGTGTCAGCATCCTTTTCACCATAGCAGAGCACTACGCCCATACGACGGCCGAAGTGAGCCTCTGGCTTGCCGAAGATGCGTACACGAGTGCATTCCTCCTTGAGTGCATCCATGAGGTTATACTCAGGAGCTTCATGGTAATCCTTGTCGGCAAGGATGACAGCAGAGCAACCAGCGTGCTCAAGACGGATGTCATGGATAGGCAATCCGAGGACAGCACGGAGATGAAGCTCAAACTCAGAGAGGTTTGTAGTATGTCCGAGAGTCACCATACCCGTGTCGTGTGGACGAGGAGAGAGCTCAGAGAATACCACGCCAGTATCGGTGAGGAAGAACTCTACGCCCCAGAGACCAGCACCGGTCAGCGCCTTGGTTACTTCACCTGCAATGTGCTCAGCCTTCTTCAAAGCCTCC
>OQVP01000625.1_pt1 | contig 13530 bp, 11 predicted proteins | sample 1691541 | NCBI WGS metagenome assembly OQVP01 (sample SAMN03418258, study PRJEB22391) | human gut metagenome | biome: human-gut; feature: organic feature; material: feces | host: Homo sapiens | place: Tanzania | collected 2013-01 | reverse complement strand
AGATGTTAAACGCCTGGAAACAGGCACTTTATAGTTTATTATTTACGTATGAAAAAATGGTGAAAACACGTGAATGATACCTTGTGGCATTTGCTTTTGTTGGAACGGAAGGTGTTTCGGGCGGCCGTAGGATGCGTTTTGCAAATGTTTGTAAGTTAATCGATTAAATTTATTTTAAACGGATAATAATACCTTACTTTGCAAAAACAAACAACTATGAAAGCCAATAGAACGATTTTATTCTTATTTATGACGGCCCTGATGCCGGCCGCTTGTCAAAAGACTGAAAATAACGCTCAGAAAAGAGACTCGCCGGATTTTACCCTTGAAGAAGTGGCAAAGATAATGACGGAACTGCCTATCGGCATATCCCATGTCGATGAAGTGTTCAGCGCGGTCAATGCTTCTTCCTTCAACGGGTATGATGAAGAGTATATGTTTACGGATCTTCTTACATGCCCGGGCGCCGGTGTCGGAGACTCCAGGAATCTTGAGCATGTGGAGAGGGGAAGGCGGGCGTCAATGGATAAGCCCGGAGCTGCGCTGAAAGATCTGTTTACGGACTATTTCGCCGCCCATCCCAAGACGAAGGCTGGTGGAGCGGAAGAGAGTCTGCGGCAGTTGATGGAGTCGGATATTCAGATTTACTGGCCGTATTCTGAGGATTGGGACGGTGAGACTTTCCCTATTGTCACATTTGATCCGGGTGATGGCCAGGAGTCAAATATCGGGTATGAATTGTGCCGAAGGGAAGATGGGCAGACCGAGATAAGGTCTGTGGTTGTGACAGAAGACGTGGCGCGGGAGCGGCCGGTATGGGTGGTTAACCGAAATGACGATTCTGAGTATAATCCCATACGGATATTCGAAGGACAGAAGTACCTTGTCTGCGGGGATGGGAAATGTGTGGAACTTGATGCCGATGGGCAGAGCGTGTTGAAGGGGGCTGTGGACGGTAAGCGAAAGGTGCTTAAGGTAAAGGCCTTCAATATGTTAAGAAATTACGACAGCTGGTTTGCCGGGGCTTCGGAGTTTTGGATAAAATGTGGCTCCATAAATGGCTTTCGGGCTGCTACGGAAGAAGATCTCGCCAAGTACACTCCTTCTGTGACAGACTGTATGGTGGTGGTCAAGCGCAGTCAGGTAGGTAGAAACATCCCTCTCGGAATCGTACTGCTTACGGATTTTACGGAGCAGATGGAGAATATAGCCTTTCTTATCACGGAGGATGACGGTGGTACCGTGACTGAATGGAAATGCGAGGCCACGGTCAAAATCAAGTCCAGATCCTGGGGTGTTAATATAAACATCCCTTATAGGTCTAAGGATGATATCGTATGGAGAGGGCAGTTAAGCCGGGACTACCTTGCCGAATCGCGATATACCGTTTCTCGGCTGGGGGATGTTAAAGTCACTTTCGAAATGGAATAGGTCCTATTTCTCCACGCGCATTTCGCAGCGGCTGCAGTCGAATCGAAGGGTAAGCCTCCGGTTGTTGTTGCGAAGGAAAAGCCGGTCTCCGCTTTTGGCGTCGGAAGTATGGATGTTTTTCCCTGACAGGGCGCTGCCATGATTCTTGCTTCGCGGACACAGGCCCAGTTCGTATCGTATGCAGTATTTGCTGAGCATCAGCGGCTCATCTTCTGTCTTTGAGGAATCTTCTTTCGAGGCTATGACGCCCTCTTGTCTTGTCCCCCTGGCGAGAGGTATTGTCCCGCAAGGGTAGTCGTCCAGGTCGCTTGCAAGCAGGCGGCGGATACTGTTGATGGTCGAGGCGCTTAAAAGCGGAATGTCGGAGCCTTTGGTCATAATATCTATGGCTTCGACATTGAAGACGTATTGTCCGCTGCGCTTGGACAGCTGCTCACGCAGCAACGCCCTCGACCGCTCCTTGTCAGTCGCGCTGTCGACGTCGGCGCGGAAAGTGCTGCACACTTTCCGCCCTCTCGCCAGGGGGACAAGACAAGAGGGCGTCATAGCCCCCGTCCTCGCTCGCCGCGCTTATCTCCAGCACATAGTGTCCGCTTATTTTCAAGTTTACGCCCACCCGGAGTTCCCGGCGCGGAGTCTGGTTCTCGATGGATTTTTCGAATTCTGCGCTTATGTTGCGGTAAAGGACTGTGCCTCGTCTGAGTCCGTCAGAGCTTTTGGCCCAAATGTGACACCCGTCGCATTTGTCCCCGCGAAATCCCGTGATTTTCCCGCCCTTGCCCACAAAGGCAAAGCCGTCTCCATTCGCAAGGGAAGTATCCTTCTTTTTGAAACCGATGCGTATATCGGACATCCCTTGTCCGCAGCTGCGCACATCGATGACCGTGCCTATCTCTTCTCCCATGGACTTGGGGGCGTTCATGGAAGACCATTGCCCGCGTTTCCCGTCCAGGAACAGCTCAGTGTATCCGCGATTGAAAGTCTTCTCGAGGCTTGGCGTGAATCCGCCGCGGACGGTCCCGAAAGATGCCCTTCGGTAAGTGTCCGGATGTTTTGCGACAATTTCGTCAAGTGCCATGGAATAGGCCCGCACGACATTCTTTACATAGGACGCATTTTTCAGGCGTCCTTCTATCTTGAAGGAGATGACTCCGGCCTCGGCGAGTTCTTCAAGCCTTGGAAGCAGGTTGTAGTCCTTTAATGACAGCAGGGCCTTGTCTCGCACAAGGACATTGCCTGAGGCGTCTTCCAGGTCATACAGAGAGCGGCAGGCCTGGATGCACTCGCCCCTGTCGGCGCTTCGGCCATTGAGATACTCGGACAGGCGGCATTCTCCGCTGTAGCATACGCAGAGGGCTCCGTGTACGAAGAACTCCACCTCGCAGTTTACGCCATTGCAGATTTTGCGGACCGTATCCAGAGAGAGTTCCCTTTCGAGCACAATCCTGGCACTTCCGAGCGCCTCGAAATGTTTGGCGCGGTCAATGTCCCGGATTGCGCACTGAGTTGAGGCGTGAAGGGGAACCGTGATGTCTTTCATCTCGAAGATTCTCTCGTCTCTTACGATGAACGCATCCGCTCCGGCTTCCTGAGCCTTACGCATTTGGGAGTGCAGTTCTTCGAGTTCGTCTTCCCGAATTGCGATATTGTATGTGACGAATACTCTTGCTCCGAAGCGATGGGCATAGCTGCACAGCGAAGCGATGTCCTCGAAACTGTTGCCGGCGTCTTTTCTTGCACCGAAATCCGGGCCGGCAATATATACGGCATCGGCACCGCAGTCGATGGCCGCGATGCCGATTTCCAAATTTCTTGCTGGCGAGAGAAGCTCCAGACAGCGCATGACAGATTACTTCAACGCGTTGATGAGAGCCTTTGCCTTATCTCCGAGGGCGGGGTCATTCACTGCCTTCTGGAAGTACTCTACGGCCTTGGCGTTATTCTTTGCCTTCTGGTAGAGAGCACCTACTGTGAATGCGATCTGAGTAGCATTCTTGGCGGTCGGTGCAAGCTCAAGATACTTCTCGAAGTACTTGATGGCATCATTGTCCTTATTCAGAATCTGTGAAGCCTGACCTGCAATCTGGAAAGCCAGAGAGTTCTTCTCGTCATATTCGGTCACCTTTACAGCTGCATCCACGGCCTTGGCGTACTGCTTTGCCTTGAGATCGGCTGCTGCCTCTTTCAGGAAAAGATTCGCGAGCTGCTTGTATGCCTGAGCCTGCTGGCCGTTCTCGGCTGCTGTCTGAAGAGCTGCTTTAGCCTCTTCAGTCTTGCCGGCTCCGGTGAGGGCAAGTCCGAGACGGAAAGCCGCCAGTCCGTTGGCAGGGTCTCCGGAGAGAACTTCCTTATATGCTTCTGCGGCCTCTGCATATTTCTTTGCATTGAGGAGCACGCTTGCGTTCTGCATGACAACCTTAGGCAAGAGCTCCTTTGCTTCTGCAAGGATGTCAGCGTTTGCGAACTTTTCAGCTACTGATATGGTGGTCTTGATTCTGTCGATAGCCTCTGTGTACTTGGTATCGTTAACGAGACTCTTCGCGATAGAAAGGTGAAGATCAGGAATAACGTTCTTGCAGTTCTCCGCAATCTCTGCGCCCTCTTCTCCGAGAGCGGAGGCGAGGTCGTAGGCCTGCTCAAAGGACTTCAGTGCTCCTTCCTTGTCTCCGGCGGCGATGGCTTCAGCTCCGGAATTATACATTTCTGTGATTTCTGCCAGGTCCTGTGCGCCTACATATCCAACAGCGAGAGCCAGGGCTGCTAATGTTGAAATGATTTTCTTCATAATAATTGAACGTATTTATTTATTGTTTTTTAATAACAAGTCACGAAACGCAAATTTAATAAAAAATGTTTACATTTGTATTTAGTGATGTAGTGTTTATGCAAAAGTTATCGAACCATATATTGTGCTGCTTCTTTATGCTTCTCCCGATAATGATGCATTCTCAGGTGCTTTCGTCTCTCGGAGTGGCAAAAGAAATCACAAAAGGGACTCTTCCCAACGGGGTAGAGTACTACCTTGTGCAGAATACTTCGGACAAGGGATTTGCCGATTATGCACTTGTGCGGACCGCATCTTTGAGCATTGAAGACGAGCGGAAGTCGTTGTGTGGGCTGCCTCATTTCACGGAGCGTAAGCCGTGGCAGTTTTTCTCGGAACATGGAGTCGGGTATTCTTCTTATGGATATTACACTGAAGAGGGGCCTGCCGGAGTATTCCGGTTCAGCAATGTACCCGTGTACAATCAGAGCGTAGCCGATTCCACCCTGCTGATGCTCGTCGATATGACTGCGCTTTCCCGAAGTCCGCAGGCCGTTGTCGTGAGTGGAGATATCAATCCATCCAAGCTCAAAGAGCGGTTGAATCTGCTGTCCATGACAGTACCTCAACTTGACTGCCCTTCCGGTGAGAGTTCTTATAAGTGGGTGCAGAAAGACATCAAGCGCAGCATATTGATTAACAACCCTTCGTCTGATGTGGCGGCGATAAGCGCCATTATAAGCAGTGCCAGGACAAGCCGGGAACTGATGGATTCGCCTCAGCCGATTGTCACAAGCATGTATGCAGAGCTGGTGGGAAAAGTGATTTCGGACCGTGTCCGCAGAGAATTTCGAGGCAGAGGCATTCCTTTGGCCGATGTCGAGTTCAGTTATGCCGGCAGCGACGCCGGGCCTTCAGATGAAAGGTATGGATTTACGCTATACACATCTGCAAAGTATGCCAATGTGGCCACGGACTGTTTTGCCCGGATTCTATCCGATCTTGACCGCAACGGCGCCCTTATGGATGAGTTTGTGGATGCGAAGGCTCAACTTTCAGGCGACGTGAGGAGCGGAAGGCTGGCCGGTAAACTTGACAATGCCGCGTATGTGGACAAGTGTGTGTCAGCGTTTCTCTATGGTTCCAACCTTGCTTCGAATGAAGTGATTGCCGGCTTGATGACAGCAAAGAACATTGCACCGGAAAAAGAGCTCCCGCTTTTCAATTCTTTCATATCCGCGCTTCTTGACGGAGAGAAAAACCTTACTCTCCGGTTCAATGTCCCTGATTGCGGTCTTGATGCGGAGAGTCTCGGAACCACATTCTCTGAAGCATGGAAAGAGGGTAGCGACCGGGATTACAGCTATAAGAAGACATTCAGCGACACTCTCAGCCTGTATGCTCCCAAGAGTAAGGTAAAACTGCGCTCGGAGATAAAGGAGCCGATATCGGGCGGAAGCCTTTGGACTTTCTCGAACGGCATTCGGGTGCTCTACAAAAAGACTGCGGCCCGTGGGGAGTTTCACTATTCGTTGATGCTTCGGGGCGGGGTGGCTTCTGTGCCGGACATTCATAGCGGCGAAAGTGCTTTTGTAGGAGATATGCTCTCTTTGGACAATATTGCCGGCCTTAATCCGTACGATTTCAAGGCAATGCTATCTTCCAACGGCATTACCATGAAAGGCAGTGCGGGGATTTCGGATATGCGTATCAGCGGAATAGCGCCTAAGTCCAAACTTCGTCTGCTTCTGAGATGCCTTCTGTCCGTATCGGAAAGCCGGGTTCCGGACAGGGAGGCCTTCAATTATTACAAGCAGTGCGAGGCGCTACGCATAGATATGGAATCGCTCTCTGCCCGAGATGTCAACTCGTTGATGGATAGCATCATGAGGCCCGAATATTTCTTTACGGAAAGAAAATATATTGAGCGACTTGGGGATGATCTTCCGGAAAGATGCGAGCAGTATTTCGATGCCCAGTTCGCAAAGGTCAATGATGGATTGCTTGTGCTTATGGGAGATCTTGATGAGGAGCATCTGAAGAAGGAATTGTGTCGGGCGCTTGGCAGTTTTCATGTGATGAAAAGATTTGCCCAAAGACCGGCCGTGAACAGCCGTCTGGCGTCCGGCGCGGTGTCATATACGGTTGAGTCGGGACCGGGATTGGTCGGTGGCAGCGAGATAGGTGTCAATGTGGCCATGGCGGCTCCGGTGCCATACAATATGGAAAATCAGGTGGCTTTCAAAATAGCGACCTCATGTATACGCAAGGAACTCGTCAAGGCGCTTTCCGACAAAGGGGCGTTTTTTGAACTGACGGAGAAGCTGGAAGTTTTCCCTGACGAGAGGATGTCGGTGTTTGTGAACTGTCATCCTTGTATCGAAAGCGGTCTTCCGGCAGACGTGAGCGCTGCAACACCGCTGGATATGCTCAGCGCGGTGCGGAAAGTTATGGGGAATATTGCCACGATGCCGTTGTCCAAGGAAGATTTCAATGCTTTCAAGGCAGAGTTGCAGAATGATTTTCAAGAGAGTCTTCATGACACGGAGCATGTGATAGATGCTGTTCTGATAAGATATGCTGAGGGGAAGGATTTTGTGACAGGTTTCAAAGAAGCTCTTAAATCCGTTACTCCGGAGAAGGTCCGTTCGCTGCTGGGCACTCTTGCGTCCGGCGCGTCTGTGGAATATATTATCATTTAAAATGGGAAAGTTCGGAACGATTGTCCAGATAGGGGATATTCTTGTGTCAGAAGAAGTGATTACGGAGTATTTCGCGTGTGATTATGAGCTTTGTCGCGGGGCCTGCTGTATAATAGGCGACAGTGGCGCTCCAATGGAAGAAAGCGAACCGGAGAGTATTGAGCGGGATTATCCTCATTTCAGTCATCTTATGCGCGCCCAGGGGCGGGACGCGGTGGATAAGAAAGGATTCTTCGAGATAGACCGGGATGGAGATATCGTAACGCCGTTGGTAGAGGGGTCCTGCGAATGTGCATACTGTCATTTTCTTGAGGACGGTGCCTGTCTTTGCGCAATAGAAAAATGCGGATTCAAAAAGCCGATATCCTGTTCGCTGTATCCTATACGCGTGACCCGCCTTACGGGAGGAGGACTTGCCTTGAATCTTCACAGGTGGGAAATCTGCAAGGATGCATTCCGCAAGGGCCGCCGCGAGGGCATAAGGGTTTATCAATTTCTTCGCAAACCGCTTACGGACGCTTACGGTGAAGACTTTTATGAAGCTCTGGATGCCGCAGCCGGGCATATCCTTTCATCGCACAAGTGATACGAACCGGTCTTTTCCGAAATCATCTTTCAGGACGGATATCTCTCTGAACCCATAACATTGCATGAGTTCAGCCGTTTGTGCTCCCAGAGACTCGTTTATCTCGAACATGGCGCAGCCTCCCTGTGAAAGCAGAGCTTTGGCCCACCGTGCGCAGGCTCTGTAGAACACAAGGGGGTCATCGTCCGGCACGAACAGGGCAAGAGACGGTTCGTAGTTCAGGACATTTGGTCTCATTGACAGTTTTTCCCTCTCCATTATGTATGGCGGGTTTGAAAGAATCATATCAAAAGGCGCCTCTTTTGCGATGCTTTCAGGGATTACCGGACAGTCATCGGCATCGGTTTTCAGAACATCAGCTTTAAAGAATCCCGGGTTTTCCCTGGTAGAGGAAGAAGGGACAGTGGTGGAGAATTGCCCGCGGGCGGTATCAAGCGCCATATCCGATATATCCACTCCGAAAACTTCTGTTCCCTTCATGTTGAGAGCGACCGACCACGCTATGCATCCGGAGCCTGTACACATGTCCAGAACTTTTATTTTAGCGGAGCCTTGGCACCGGTTCTCTGCACGGGATTGTGATTTCAGTTTCTGAATGGCAATGGATACAAGCTGCTCCGTTTCCGGCCTTGGAATAAGCACTTCCGGATTTACATTGAACCTGTGTCCGTAAAAATCACAGTATCCGAGAACATATTGTATCGGTTCTGCTGCGCACAGTCTTGAAATGTCTTCTTCCAGGACTTTGAGATCGGAGTCAGGTATTCTGTAGGCCGGTTCCACTATGTGTGTGTAACTCTTGACGCCGAGTCTTTCCTCGCACAACATAACGACAATACCCTTCGCTTCCTGTGAAGGGTATTGTCGCTGCAGTTTCTCTATGGAGTCTCTGATGAAGTCTTTAAGCAGCATCCGGCTGGGAACTTTCGATAATGGTGCTAAAGAACTCCGTGATATCGATACCGGCAGTGCGCACCATCTTTGGTACGAGGGATGCGCTTGTCATTCCCGGGATAGTGTTGATTTCCAGGAAGTAAAGTCCGTCTTCCGCCAAGATGTAGTCCATTCGTACCAAACCTTTGCATCCGAGCAGAGAGTATATTGCGCAGGTGGTGTCCTGTACGAGTTTTTTCTGCTGCTCCGATACCTCGGCAGGGCATATTTCGTTGCTATGTCCGTTGTATTTGGCGTCGTAGTCGAAGTAGTCGTTGTCTGTAACTATCTCTATAAGCGGCAGAGTTTTCACCTCCTTGCCGTCGAAGTATGCCGCACATGTGATTTCGCGTCCGCACAGGCCCTGTTCTACCAGTACGGTCGGGCTATCCGAGAATGCATACTGCACGGCGGATGCCAATTCTTCGGCTCTGGTCACCCGTGTTACGCCGAAGCTTGATCCTCCCTTGGTGGGCTTTACGAACACAGGGAATTTCAGGCTGCTCTCCACTTTGTCACAGAAAGATTTGAGGTCGAGTCCCTGACGGATGTAGCAGTCAGGTGCCAATTTGACAAGTCCGCTGTCCTTGATGCTTGATTTGCAGGAATATTTGTCGAAGGCGATTGCACTTACGAATGAGTCGCAGGTGTTGAACGGGACATTCATGATTTCCAGATATCCTTGAAGTTGTCCGGTCTCTCCAGGTGCGCCATGCTGCACGATATACGCATAGTCGAACTTGACCTTTTCGCCAAGGACGTTCACCGAAAAATCATTCTTGTCCACAGATGGTCTGGCTCCATCCGGGAAGGTGATTCTCATGGAATTTTTTTTCTTGCATGCGACAAGAGACCACTTTCCGAAGCGGGCGTAAATCTCATAGATGTCATATTCGTTGCCGTCAATTCTCGATGCTACGAATTCTCCGCTTCTGCAAGACACTTCGCTTTCAGAAGTGTCGCTGCCATAGATGACAGCAATCGTGCTATACTTGGCCATATGATTTATCAATTGAAATAATAATCTTCTTCTTCCTCGCTCTTGTTCTGTCCTTCCGCCGGAGCTTCTTCATTGTAGCCGCCGAGGTTTGTGCCCTGTGTGCTGCAGTCGAAGTTGAATTCCCCGACATTAGGTGCGACAAATCTGTCGTTCTCCATGGACCACCCTATGGACGGGTCTGCGAGACATTTTTTCATCCATATACCCCATATCGGGAGCGCCATATTGGAGCCGCTACCCAGGGCAAGAGAGTTGAAATGGACCTGTCTGTCCTCTCCTCCTACCCACACGCCGGCGGTAACGTTAGGTGTGTATCCTATGAACCATCCGTCGGAGTTGTCGTTCGTGGTACCGGTTTTTCCGGCAATTTCGCCCCTCAGGCCATAGACGGAGCGGAGTCGGGAGCCGGTTCCTTCATTGATAACCCCGCTCATGAGGTTAATCATCAGATATGCAGTCTCTTCGGAGATGGCTTCGCGCTTTTGGTTGGAGTACTCTCCGATGGTCCGTCCGTTATTGTCCGTTATGTGGGTTATGTACTGAGGCGTGGCGTATGTACCCATGGACGGGAACGTATTGTATGCCGCCACAATGTCGAATACGGATACCTCCGCCGGTCCCACGCAAAGCGAATAGACTTCGTCGATATGGGTTTTTATTCCCATCTGGTGCATCATCCTTACAAGGGCCGCCGGTCCGAGTTCCTTCATCAGGAAAGCTGATATGTTGTTGGAACTGTGTGCCAGTCCCCATTTCAGGGTCACGGTCTGTCCCAGCCACTCTTCCTTGTCCGTGCTTCGAGGAGTCCATGTGGAACCATCGTACAGCACAAAGGTCTGGGACTGATTTACAACCTTGTCGCAAGGGGTGAGTCCCTCCTGCATGGCGAGAGTGTACAGGAACGGTTTCACGGTTGAGCCTATCTGGCGCTTGCCCTGACGGACATTGTCATATTTGAAATACCGGTAGTTCGGTCCGCCTACGTAGGCCTTTACATATCCTGTCACCGGCTCCATGGCCACGAATCCGCACCGGAGAATGGATTTGTAGTATCTTATGGAATCGTCCGGGGTCATCGTAGTATCCGCGTACCCTTTGGAGTTCCATGCGAACACCCTCATCTTTACAGGCTTGCTGAACTGGGCGTAGATTTCTTCGTCGCTTACTCCGGCCTTATGCTGAAGCCTGTACCGGTCGCTCCAGCGTCTTGCCTGCTTCATGAGCATCTGCGCGGTTTTGGCGTCCACGGTGTTGGCGAAAGGTTTGTTTTTCTTCCACCTGACCTCTTTGTCGAAACTCTTCTGAAGGTTCTTTCCCAAGTGCTCGGCTACGGCCTCTTCGGCGTACTGCTGCATTTTGTAATTGATGGTGGTGTAGATGCGCAGACCGTCCCTGTCCAAATCGTATTTGGAGCCGTCTGCCTTCTTGTTCTTGTTGAGCCATCCATAGACAGGATCTTCTCTCCAGCGCAGGGAATCCTGGCTGTAATCCTCATTCCACTGATAGTCGCTTCGTTTCGGCTTCGAGGCGGACATGTCTCTTCTAAGCATATCCCTGAAGTAAGGTGCTCTTCCGGAGTTGTGGTCCTGCACCTGATATGTAAGAGTGATAGGTATCTGTACTATGGAATCGCGCTCTTCTTTGGTGATATATCCGTTCCTTGCCATCTGGCCTATTACGAAATTGCGGCGGTCGAGAGCCATGTCGGGGTTGAGAACCGGATTGTAGCGGGTCGGCTTGTTGACCATTCCCACGAGCATCGCCGCCTCTTCTATCGAGAGATCGGCCGGCTCTTTGGCGAAGAACGTCTCCGACGCTGCTTTGACTCCGTAAGCCCCGCTTCCGAAGAAAATGGAGTTGAGGTACATGTCGACTATTTCTTCTTTGGTGTAGTCCCGTTCCAGCTTGACCGCGGTTATCCATTCTTTGAGTTTGGTTCCGACCATCACGACTTTGGACCAGCCGGGAATCTTGCTGTCCACCTCTTTGCGCGGGTACAGGGTCTTTGCGAGCTGTTGGGTAATGGTGCTGCCGCCTCCCTGACTTGAGTCGCCGAGAAGTATGGTCTTTACGACCACTCGGGCAAGACCTCTCATGTCTATTCCGGAATGTTTGTAGAAGCGGGCGTCTTCTGTCGCTATGGCTGCATCTACGAGATGCTCCGACAGTTCGTCATAACTTACGTAGGTCCTGTTCTCTATATGGAATGTGGCGAGAACTTCTCCGTTCTCGGCTATAACCTGTGTTGCGAGTTTGTTGTCAGGGTGTTCCAACTCCTCGAATGAAGGAATCCTGGCAAAGATGCCGACAAGAAGAAGAGAGACAACGAGAATGGCGAAAGGAGCCGCTACTATTATCCAGAACCACTTGACAATTGTTTTCTTAGTACTATCTTTCATCGTCACAAAAATTTGTCGTAATATATTACGACTGGTGAAAAACAACCGCAAAATTAACGATTAAATTTTGAATTTTACCGAGTTTGTGGCTTTCTTTGCATATCAAAACTGAATAGAGACGAAAATGGAGGGTAATTTAGTAATAGTGGAGTCTCCGGCCAAGGCCAAGACCATACAGAAATTTCTGGGTGACGGGTTTGTTGTAAAGTCAAGTTTCGGACACATACGAGACCTTCAGGACAACAAACTCAGCGTGGATGTTGATGGTGGATTCAGACCGGAATACGTCGTGCCGTCAGATAAGAAGAAAGTCGTGGCAGACCTGGCGCTCTTTGGACATACACACAAGCTGTTTTATGATAAGCACAATGGTCTTGCGATGATGAATCCTGGAAGTATCGGTGCCCCGCTGTGGGGCTGCATGCCATCATACGGTATCATCACATTTGACAAAGAACACGATGTTATGAAGCTTGATGTTGATTATATTGAGTATTGACGAATGATTTATCAAAGCGGTATAATATTGGCTAATACAGTTATTTATATAGGAAGCAGAGGAAAAACAGACAAATGGTAAAGGTAGTAAAGTTTGGCGGCAGCTCGCTCGCCAGTGCAGAGCAGTTCACAAAGGTTGGCGACATCATAAGAAGCGATGAGTCAAGAAAATATGTTGTGCCGAGTGCACCGGGAAAGAGAAATTCCAAAGACACAAAGGTAACAGATATGCTTTATGCATGCTATGATCTGGCTGAGAATGATCAGGATTTCAAAGTTATGCTCAGAAAAATCAAGGACAGATATGATTCAATCATAAATGGCCTTCATTTAAAGCTGGCGCTTGATGAGGAGTTCAAGATTATCGCTGAGAATTTCAAGGCAAAGGCAGGTGCAGATTATGCAGCCTCTCGTGGTGAGTACTTAAACGGAATCATCATGGCAAACTATCTCGGATATGAGTTTATAGATTCGGCAACAGTCATCTTTTTTGATGAGAATGGCAATTTTGACGCGGAAAAGACAGACAAGGTGCTCGCAAAGAAGCTTGAGCAGACAGAAAAGGCTGTTATTCCGGGCTTTTACGGAGCAGGACCTGACGGAAAGGTAGTTACCTTCTCAAGAGGTGGTTCGGATATCACTGGTTCCATCGTGTCAAAGGCATGTCATGCCAGCATGTACGAGAACTGGACAGATGTTTCAGGCTGTCTCGTAGCTGATCCTAGAATTATCGACAATCCACAGCCAATCAAGGTTGTTACATACAGAGAGCTCAGAGAGCTTTCATATATGGGAGCATCAGTGCTCCACGAGGATGCTGTTTTCCCTGTAAGAAAGGCAGGCATCCCAATCAATATCAGAAATACAAACGACCCGATAAGCGCGAGGTCTGACTCAAGGTCAATGATATCAGGATGAGCAAGTCTTCTGATTGAGCTGATAACCTGCTGCTCCTTGCCCTCAAACTCTGCCTGATGTACAAATACTGTCATAGTATCGATACCTGATGGCATATGCTCTATAGAGATACCGTTCTCCTCGAACGCCTGGAGAGCCTTTCTACAGAAGCCCACCTCTGAGTTCATCTTGTCCTTGTCTATATTTACTGCAACAAAGCCCTTCTTTCCTGCGATACCTGTGATGGTATAATCAGGCTTCTGGCATGTGCTTTCAACGATGAGAGTACCAGGTGCTTCCGGGTCGTTTGTATTTCTGAT
>OQVP01000621.1_pt1 | contig 13574 bp, 12 predicted proteins | sample 1691541 | NCBI WGS metagenome assembly OQVP01 (sample SAMN03418258, study PRJEB22391) | human gut metagenome | biome: human-gut; feature: organic feature; material: feces | host: Homo sapiens | place: Tanzania | collected 2013-01 | reverse complement strand
GATATTCGTTGGGTCGGCGGCGGCAGCATCGGCGAAGCGCTCTATGCGGTTGGCTATGAGACAGAGCAGAAGCAGACGGAAGGCAGCGGAACGGCTGCGCTTTATCAGATCGACCAGACACAGGCAACGCGCCTTTGGACGCTCCCGCATGGCGCGTCCATCGTCTGCGGCGGCGAAGACTGTCTCTATCTCCTTGCGGACGATACACTCTGCGAATACCGGGACGATCAGCTTCTGCGTTTGACGCAGCTTTTGCCGCTCACGAATATCCGGCGCGACTGCTGTTATCGTCTCACCATTCAAAAGATAAAGCTGGTAGCCATATCGAAGGTATTGTGTCCTTTCGCCAAAAAGGAACTGCGCACGGATGCGGTTCGGGTCATATCCGCGCGGATCGCTGGGCAAAGCAATGCGCGCTGCGGAAGGCGTTTGCAGAAACGCACTCCCGTCCTGCTCATGAAGAACATAGCGCCCGCCCTGCTGGCGGCTACACGCAATCACGTCGTCTTCCGCCGTTTCCGCAGGCTCGCTGTCTTCGCAGATCTTTCTCTCCCCGTTTTCCTCCGTGAGAAGCAGATCGCCATCTGCAAACAGGAGCGCAGAAGAAAGCTCCGTAAAGCTTGCCTGATAGGGAAAATCGGACGCTGTTTCATTCAGGGCGCGGACAGAAGGCTTTGTGGCGTCCTTCCCGCAGCCCGGAAGACAGAGCATGCCCGCGATTATTAAAAATATGCATATGAATTTATGCAGTTTGTTCATTTTTGTCTCCTTGCGACGATTGTCCTACTCACAGTGGGGCGGCAGTGCCGCCCCCTTCCGTATTAACGCTCAAATGCCATCGTATTTTCCTAAATACGCCGCAGAAACCCACCCAATGCATTCATCGTAAAGACCTTCACGTACTCTAACCTTGGCCCACGTTCCATCAGAACTATAATTATTCTCCTGCGCAAAAGTGTTATTGTCAAGCGTTCCGATTATCTGAGCCGATGTTCCAATCTCTGCTCGAAGATTGAGCTTCGATGCAGTTGTATAGTAGCACTTCGTTTTTTCGCAAAGAATCGATTCTTTGATGTAGCCACTATCTCCCCCATAAGTAACTCTGTACCATGTCCCACTTGTATCCGAACTCCACACAGTCACGCCCTTCTGCAAAGTAGCAACTACAGAGTAGCTTGTACCTTTCCCCGTGCGCATATTGCAGTCACTCAACGTCAAATAAGCTTTTGTAACGCCGCCGTAAGTAACAACTTCAGAGTTCTCTGCAGCAAGAGCCAGTGGGCACACCGAGACAAACATAACGATTGCAAGAATCCACGCCGCGCATTTTTTCACGGTTATTGCCTCCTTTTCTTTTGTTGCGTGCTGCTATCAACCAATCGTCCTCTACCGCTGATAGCTTACAGTAGTGGAATTTTCAGTTGCGCGCTCTTCTGAAAATTTAGGACGCTTTATGAACTGCTGATCAGGCAAATTCATATTTTTCTGTTTCCAATATCCAATCTGTTTTATTGTTCACTAATATAGACAAATTCGGATTTCAATTTGCAACAAGTGTTTTCCTAAATCGACTCCAAAACTGCTTTCCTTGCTTATTTTACAAGTTTACCCGTTCCACTTTTGCTGATAAACTTGTTATGTATTCCAGATCAGAGCAGATGAAGGGCGGAGCTATTTCAGGGCGGAGGTGAAGACTTGGGGACAGGTATGCCCCCGGTTCCGCGCGCAGGACATGGAATGAAATAATGGACTCATAAGACCGTAATTGCCGTTTGGCAGTTGCGGTCTTTTTGCGTCCGGACACAAAAAGAAGGGAGACACAGCATGACAGACACAGAAAACGTATTTGACGGCTTTGCCTTACTGGGCGATGATGAGGAGTTTGATGTAGATAAGATCTTCGGCAGCGGTTCGGATGAACCCGCACCGCCTCCTCCCGCGCCAACGTTGGCAGAAGAAGTCAAGCCCCAGTTTGATCCGGAACAGGTTCAGACGGAGACGGCAGAATCCCAGCCCGAGCCGGAACAGACACTTCCTGCAAAGACGCAGGAAGCACCGGCAGAAGAAAAACAGCCTCTGGAACTCTTTTCGGCGTTTACAAGCGCGGAAAGCGACCCCATCCCAGAAGCAGCCCCGGTCAAAAGCATTGCGCCAAGACCCCAAACACAACTGTCGCTCTTTGACAAGCCGCCCGTTTTTCAGTACGGCGGCGCCAGAGAGCAGATCACGGATGCGGATATGACCTTCGAGTCTCTGCGCATCCAGAAAGCAGATGATTTCCCCGAATTGGAGGATGCGTCGGCTGTCACATGGCAGGTACGGTACGGAGATGTTACGAAAAACGTTCCCGCGCCCAAGACGGACACCATCGCGGCCATGAAAGCGGAGATCGAGAAATCCAAGGCATTCCTGGACAGCCTGAAAAAAGGCAAGGTCAAGGACCCGGAGTGCGTCGTGAAGCCGCAGATCCGGATGCAGAAGAAGGGCATCGCGGAGTACAAGGGCGTATTCCCGACGCTGGAGGCTGCGCGCGCGTCCAACAAGGTCATCTGCCTCATCCCCTCGCGGGATGGGCAGACGTATGAGATGCGCCGGAGCGAGCTCGGCGAGTTCATCGCGCCCAAGCACAAGATCACGGAATTTTCAGAGGTAAGAGCCGGCTTTCGCCCGGCTCTTCCTCGCATTCCGCAGGAGCTGCTGCGCTCCATCATCGGCTTTTTCAGAAGCCAGATGGAATCGGGCGCGGAGTTTGAAGCCCTTGTCCGTATCTACTGGGATCGGAAGGAACAGAAATTCATCCCGTTCGTCCCGAAGCAGCGCGTTACCAAGGATCGTGTCACGGTTCGGCTGACGGATGAAGACCTTCCGGACGATACGCGGTATCTGTACTACGCGGATATCCACTCCCACAACAGCATGAAGGCGATCTTTTCTGCTATCGATGATCAGGATGAACGCGGCACGCGGCTGTATCTCGTGATCGGTCGCCTGGAGCGCTTTTTCCCGGAGATCTCCGCCCGCATTTCCTGCGGCGGCAGCTTTGTCCCCATCGAGCCCGGTCTGGTGCTTGAAGGAGTGGACAGCGGCTTTCCTGCGGAATGGAGCGGCAAGGTCGTCCATCAACTCCCAGAACTTCCGGAAGCGCCGTCCGCACACTTCGCAGGCGTGCGCTCGTTTCTGGGCGGATTGCTTGGAGGTGCGGGATGAAGTTTTCAGAGAACCGGCCCGTAAAGATCGTCATGCTGGGTGCCGGCGGCACCGGCGGACATATCGCGCCGCATCTGTACCGGCTTTTGTACGCGCTGGAACGACCCGTTCGCTTTATCATCTGTGATGGCGATATCGTGGAGGAAAAGAATCTCGTTCGCCAGAATTTCACACCGGCTGACCTTGGGGAAAACAAGGCAAAGGTGCTGGCGGAGCGGTATTCCTCCGTGTTCGGGATGGAAACGGAGTATGTGCCGGAATTCATCGAGTCCGGCGAGCGGCTTCTTTCCATGCTGCAGGCACAGATATTCCATACCGGGCCGTACTGGAATTCTCCAACTGTCAAGGAACTGGTCATTCTCATCGGTGCGGTGGACAACAACAAAAGCCGAAAGCTCTGCCACGAGGTCTTTTACAAGCTGGATGATCTTATCTACATCGACAGCGGCAACGGGATGCACACCGGGCAGATCGTCTGCGGCATCCGCAGCGGCGGGCGCACGTTCTCCCGTCCCGTCGGCGCGGCATTCCCGGAGGTTTTGCAGGATACAGACAAATTCCCGACGGAGCTGAGCTGCGCCGAGGCGTCTGTTTCCGCGCCGCAGAGCATCGCCGCCAACATCACAGCGGCTACCGCCGTCGTGGACATGATCTACAACATCCTGACCGTCGGAGAAACGCGCGTGCGGCAGATCACGTTTGCAACGGGTTCTGTCAATATGCGTGCCACCTTACAGAAAACAAGGAGGAAAGCAGCATGAGAAGTTCCGTAGACGCAGCAGCCTTTTATAAAGCGATGACAGCATTGATGGACATTCCGGCAAAAAGTCCGGTCAAAGTCCTGCAGGAGATCAAGGCGGAATTTACAGCGGATCACTGTACGCTCTCCGCAACAAACTTCAATACATGGCTCTCTGTGACGATCCCCGCAAGCGGCGACGACTTTGCGTTCGTGTTTTGGAACAGTGCCGGTGTCCAGAAGGTGTGCCGTTACTTTACGGGCCAACTGGAACTGGAGCTGTCCGGCCAAAGGAAATCACAGATCATAACCATGCGCTGCGGAGACAAGGGCGGCAAGTTCCCGGTTTATGAAGCTGAGGAATGCCCCACATGGCCGGAGTTTGAAGCCAAGCAAAGCTATACGGCAAACGCGGCAAACATTCTCAAATGCGTCAAGCAGGTAAAGTATGCCGTAGATCTGCGCAGCACCAGACCGGAATATCAGGGTGTTCTGTTCCAGAGCAAGCATATCTGGGCGGTGGAAGGACGTCGCGCGGCCTGCTGTGATGATGGTGGACTGAGTGTTGAAAAGCCGTTTACAGTCGCTGTTCCGGCGCTGGAACATCTCAAAGTGTTTGGAAATACGGATATTCAGATCGACGTAAACGAGAGATGTGTCACATTCCGAAATGAATGGATCCGGTTGACGGCGCACTGCGTTCCGAATGCCACACCTCTTATTTATGCATCCTCATAATGAAGTTTATATGCATATTTCTTCAATAGTGGTTTGAATTTTTCAATCAGCGCCAAGAGAGAATCCGGATTGTTGTGCTGAGCAGATGCGATTGCTTCACTTAGCATGAGCGCCACCCTTTACTCTTTTTGAGAGTAAAGGGTGCGGGTCAAGCTATAATGTAAACACAGCTCAGCGGAAATTCAGAAAATGCATCTGTTACTAATAATTGACACGAAATTGCCCGAATTGCAACAAACCCCGAGCTGTTCATTTTGAACAGCTCGGGGTTGAATCACCGTTGAGAAGTCGATATGCACATTGTTTTGCCCGTGTCAGCGCCATTCGGACACTGGCAGGCTTTATGGATAATTCCTCGGCAATGGTTTCGTCACTTTTGCCGAGTATGTATTTTCCCTCCAACAGATACTTGCTTCTGGCATCAAGCTGCGGCCACCGCTGCACTAATTCTTCGATTTCTTCTATAGAGATCAGTATATCCTCCATTTGCCTATATGCAGCGATTGGTTTTGATTGCTGCATATACTCTTCAAAAGAAAAAGGAGCAATTTTCTTTTGCGCCCGCAAAAAGTTATAAGCTGTATTTCGAGCAGTCGCGCTGATATAACCAATCAGTTGCGGCTCCTTCTTTTGTCGAAGTTCCGGTAGCTTATCAATTAGTTTAACTAACGTAGCTTGCAGTACGTCTTCGGTATTCCAACGTCCGGATAGTGGACACCGTTCTCATAGTTTGATATTGTCCCGCCAGATACATAGATTATACGTCCAAGTTCTGCTTGCGAAAGATGCTTCTCTTGACGAAGCTGCATCAGTATTTCACCAAACCTTGTCAAGCGCACACCTTCTTTCGCATTTTTTGACATTATGCTTATTCTAAAAATAAAATGTGCGAAATATTAGATATGCAATAGTATCTCCTTGAAAATCAGCAAATATTATAGTAAAACTAATTGCTACAAGGACACTTACTCAATACGCCGAAAAAAGCAAAAATATCTTGTTGCAAATCAGCGTTTCCTGTGTCTTAGTAATATGAACGTTCGGGAGAACAAAGAGAATGACAAAAGAAAAAGAGAACCCGGGCTTCATGGAAGATATATATCGGAAACATGAATGCCTGATGTATTATATTGCAGGAAAGTATACAACGAATCTTGTGCAGCGGGAGGACATTGTCCAGACTGCCGTGCTGGCCCTTTTGAAAAACGAAGCAACGCTGCAGCGGCTGCCGCCATATGCACAAGTCAACTACATTGCAGTGGCTGTCCGCAATACCGCAGTCAATGCAATCAAACGAAACCAGACGGAAGCCGCTCGTCACGTCCCTTTGGACGATATTTCTGAAGACTGCTGCCATGCGCACATTTCCGGAGCCGAAGTGATATATCTGGAAAAAGAACGACAGGAAGAACTTCTGGCCATATTCCGGGAAATGCGGGAAGAAGAACAGCAGCTGCTGATGGGAAAGTATCTGATGGATTTGAGCGACGCGGAGCTCGCGCAAACGCTTGAATGCAAGGCTTCCAGCATCCGAATGAAGCTCACCAGAGCCAGACGGACATTCATAAAAAAACTTCAAGATGGAGGTGATGACAATGCATGAGCAGGAAAAACTGTATGAACAATATGAGGATGCCGTTTTTGCGCTGCTTATGGATAGAGTTGCGGAAGAAAATGGAAAGGAACTGCTCCTACAAAACGAAGAACTCCTTGCAGACCCAGACGCGGCCGTTCCTGAGACGTTGAGCAAACGGTGTCTGCGCACCATCGAAAAGGCCTACCGCAAATCGCAATGGAAAGCTGCCGCGAAAAAAGTGACACGGGTGCTCAATCGCGCGGCTTTATGGATTCTGGTTCCGCTCTTTTTGTTCGGCACCGCTTTTGCCGCTTCAGAAACCGTGCGGATAAAAACGCTGAACTTTTTAATAACCACCTTCGAGTTTGGTACGGAATTCCGCATTGAAAATAGTGCCTCCACAACTCCACAACAACAAAGTATGGCGCCCCTCGTTGAAGATTGTATTCCCTCCGATTACGATCTTATTTCTCAAAGCAGAACTTCGCTGTCCGAAGTGTTTTTATATACAAATGCATCAGATTCAGAAGTAAGCATCATAATTTACACGCTGGAGAAGCTCAATGGAGCCATCACCATTGATACAGAGGACGCTGAGGTCTGGTATAACACGATCGATGATCAAAACGTCATGTACGTGCAGAAAGCAGGCACCTATCAGGTCGTCTGGACGGACGTAGAAAACCAAAAAATGTATGTGATATCCAGCAGCAATACCGAGCTGGATATCGTGTATGGAATAGTTGAAAAAATGCTTTGTTCCAATTCATATTAAATCAAAGGAGAACCAAACATGAAGAAAACTCGTTCCAGCCTTTTGTCTCTGCTGTTGGCAATCATCCTGATCGCATCGGTCGTTCCGGTACAGGCCGCCTCTTCGGACATTGCTCCGTATCGTTATGATTATGTAAGCAGTTGTGCCGCCTCCCTAAATATCACAAACAGAGGGCTTGCAACTTGCTATGGGGATATTAGTCTGCGGCGCGGTGTCAACGCCGAAATGACTGTCACTTTGTATAAAAGCACGGATAAACGCAATTGGGATTATGTAACCTCCTGGGAAGTCAGTGGTTCGTCCATGCTGGTGCTTGAAAAGAATTACTATGTTATGTCCGGCTATTACTACAAAGCAGAGCTGAGCGCGGATGTTTATAACAGCAGCGGTAGTTTCCTGGAGAATGTAACCTCCACTTCCAGTATAAAGTATTATTGATCTTCCAGCCATCCATGCTTACCGCAGCGTGGATAAACACGACTTTCATGTCGCTTTTTTGTCGCACTTTTTTCACAACTATTCCACTCCAACGCACTTGATTTGTCGCAGGTTTCTGTGTTATCCTTACAATAGAAAAATTGGAAACAGATGTTGCAGTATTGGGCTGCAGCATCTGTTTTTATATATACCCATATTTTGCGCGGTCGGTCTCTTTGGTTTTGGAGGGATAAATATGGATAACAAATATTTGAACGAAGTGTTGGAACGGTTGGAAAGCTACCGGAAGAAGGAGCAGCAAATTGAGCTTCTGCGGTACGAGCTCCAACGCATCAAGTAGGTCTCGCCGACCGAACTGATTGAAACCATGACATTTCAAATCCGCAATGCAGATGTCAATCAGACAAATCTATATCCGAAGGACGTACCCGGTATCGCTCTTTCCTACCAGCACATCGCCGCACAGTTGAACGAAGAAGCTGTCGGTGAGCTGATAAGCAGATACACCGCATCATGTCAGGAGAGAGACCGGCTTTTACATTACATCGGGCTTCTGGACAAGCGGCAGCAGGACGTCATCCGAAAGCACTATTTTGAGCAGCAATCCTGGAGCGAGATCGCGGCTAGTATGGATCTTACCCCCAGAACCGTTCAGCGAACACGCCAGCAGGCTTTAGACGAGCTTGCAAATCTCTACGCTTTCGCTGACGGGATTCTTCGGCGGTAGAAAAGAGAAACATCATTTAAAATAATGCCGCCGCGATACCTGCGGCGGCATTGCATTGCCCGCAGAGCTATCGTACAATAGCTATACGAGTCAGCATCTGCACCTTGAAAAGTTCATATTTTATTTTGTATAAGGAGGACTCTGCAATGGCACAGCAAGAGAGCATGACCCTGAGCGTAAAGGATGTGAAGCGGCTTTTGAACATCGGCACCGCCGCGGCATATAACCTGATCCATAGCAAGGCTTTTCCCGTGATCCGGATCGGCAATTCTTTCCGTATCCCAAAAGAATCTTTTTTTGAGTGGCTGAAGTCCTCCCATACGATTCTGAACTGATCTCAAATCTCCAAATCACGATCACACAGTTACTTTTATGGATTGGAGGTTTATGATAGTATGAAACGTCGTTCAAACGGCGAAGGCAGCTTCTATCAGCAAAAGGATAAATCATGGGTCTATCAGGTCACCTACGGGCGCAAGGAGGACGGAAAGCCATACCGCAAGTCCTTCAAGGGCCGCACGAAAACGATCTGCAAGAAGCGTCGGGCGCAGTGGGAAGAAGAACAGGCGCGTATCAAGGCGGAGGAAGAAGCACAGGCAGCGGAATCCGCCCGTCTTGAAGAACTCCGGGCCAAACTCGGCCACCCCATTGAGGCGGAAATACTGTTCTCAGAAGCCTTCCTCAAATGGCTTGAACTTTACAAATCGCCGCCTGCCAGAAAGCCGTCTACCTATGCAAGCTATCTGGATACTTACCGCATCCATTTTGCGGAGGCATTCGGGGATATGCCGCTCTACCAGATCACGCAGGACGTCATCCAGGACTATTACCTGCGGAAGCAGAAAAACGGCGGGCGGAACGATGGGAAAAAGGGCGGTCTGTCCGCAAAGACCATTCGCAACCACCACATGATCCTGAAGGATTTCTTCCGCTATGCAGTCAGTAAATACAAGCTGCCGGAGAACCCGACGCTTGGCACAAACCGGCCGGCTGTCGCGACACCGGAAATGCGCGTTCTGAGTCCGGAGGAAATGCAGATCTTCATGGAGGAGGTCATGCGGGAGACGCAGCGTGTGGCGATCCTGACCACGCTTTTTATCGGCTTCCGCGTTGGCGAGGTTCTGGCGCTCAAAATAGAAGACCTAGATCTGGAGCGGCAGACGCTCACCGTCAACAAGAATCTGATCCGCGTAAAAACGGCAGCCGTCTCGCCGGACAATCCCAATATCGAAATCCTGAACTATGACCCGAAAAAGCGGACGCATCTGATCGTCCAGAACACGCCGAAAACAAGCTCCTCGCATCGGGAAATCGCAATTTCAGACGCGCTGTGCGAGTTGCTGCTCCGGCATATCTTCACGCTGGCAAATTCAAGCTGGCCGAATCCCGAGGGACTGCTGTTCCCCTCAAAAGCCGGAACGCATCTTGACCCCAAGAGCTTTGAGCTGCGGCTGACAGCGGTATCCAAACGCTGCGAGATCCGAAAGGTCAATCCGCACGCGCTGCGGCATACGCTGGCAACGCAGTTGGTGGAGGACAGGGTGCCGCTGAATATCGTGCAGGGCATCCTTGGCCACGCATCGATCGAAACAACGCGTAAATATCTTCATAAAAACGAGAGTATTGAACGCGAAGCGATTGACACGATGAGCGCATACCTGCGGATGGATAAAATGAATGAGGCGCCGAAACTGAACGGAGCAGCGCCGCGGGCAAAATTTGCAGACATTCCGCTTCCGATCTTTTCGCAGAAGCGAACACAGCCAGCTTGATCGGATTTTTGCCCAACTGCATACTTTATTGCAAACGGGAAGGAAGCGCAGCGGCAAGGGCAGGATGGCAGATAACAATTCCGGCAGCAAAAACAGGAATGTTCTGGATTGCAAACCGGCCCGGAAGAAAAAAGGCTCCGCGGGCAAGGGTAAACTGCAAATGAAGAAATCTAGGAAATCCGAACAAAAAGATAGAAAAATCACCGCATTTCTTACGAAATACGGTGATTTATGGTTGCGGGAGAGGGATTTGAACCACCGACCTCCGGGTTATGAGTTACAGATAGGGTAACCCTTAATCCGGAGGTCGGGGGTTCCTTTTTGTCAAGCGGTATCAGCATGTTCAGGTTTTATTTGCAAATAAGCCCGGAAAAGCGTATTTTCTCAGTTATATCGATTCTTTATCATCATTTTTCATTCTATTTGCAAACAAATTGCAAATGGAGATTTGCGGCACAAGTGCAGCTGCTGACTCGAACTTTTTTACAGGAGCCTTCTTTTGTGCATACCATTCTGACAATTACCAATCAAAAAGGGGGGGCGTCGGCAAGACGACGACTGCTCTGAATCTCGCCTCTGCTTTGGCAGATGAAAACAAGCGAGTACTTCTCATCGACAATGACCCGCAGGGCAATCTCACTGCGTCTATGGGCTATACGCCAGCTGAGCAGAAATATACGCTGGCGAATCTTCTGCTTGCCGCTATCGACTATCCGGAGGATCTGGAACTGCATCTGCCGCGCTGCATCCTGCACACAGACGGCAAGCCGGATCTCATTCCTGCGAACCGACGCTTATCGGATGCAGCCGCGCGGCTTCAGGTCATGCAGATCTCGCAGTACAGAGCCGTGAGTGAATCCGAATGCTGCGCAGAAAAGATGCTGGCGCAGGTGATGGAACCGCTGTGCGACGCCTATGACTACATCATCATCGACTGTGGACTCAAGCAGGAGCTTTTGACCGTCAATGCGTTGACTGCGTCGGATTACTGCATCATCCCCGTGCAATCCCACTTTCTTGCCTCCGAAGGTATCCCGGACGTTCTGGACATGGTGCGTTCCGTGCAGAAGCATTTCAATCCGGGTTTGAAAATCGCCGGTATTTTACTGACGATGTACCAGTCGCGACCGCAGCTCTGCAAAAGCGTGCAGCAGAGTGTCCGGGAAATCTACGGTGATGACTTGCACGTCTTTGACCTCCCCATCGAGTACACCATCCGTATTGCGGAATGCCCCATGGCCGGCATGAGTATTCTGGACTACGAGCCGGGCAACCCGGCAGCGGAATCCTATCGGAATCTCGCCTCGGAGGTGCTGCGGCTTGGCTAGAGCGAACATGAACGAGATGCTGCGCAAACGCATGAGCGCGACCCAGCAGGCATCCGAACAGCAGACCGGCGACGCGGCGTATGAGCAGATCTTTCAGATGCCGGTGCCGCAGACGGAAACGCAATTTCGTGACGTGCCGATCAGCAAGCTGCGCCCGTTCTTTACCGCCGACATTGGCTTTCACCCCTACCCTCGCGCCAAGCTGGAAGCCTTTGCGGAAGAATTAAAAGAGAACGGCTTGTATGAGCGGATTCTGGTTCGTCCCATCGCAGGAACGGATGAATTTGAAATTCTGGCCGGGCATAACCGCACGGAGGCGGCAAAGCTGGCAGGCTGGACGGATATCCCCGCGACGGTCATGGCCGTCAACGACCAGCGCGCCATCAGTATTGCGATTGCAACGAATCTTCTGCGGCGGCAGGATCTGACGATCATCGAGCGCGGCAAGGCGTATAAAGCGTTGCTGGATGCCCGAAACCGCTGCGGTCAGCGAAATGCGGCAGTTGAAACCTTTGGCGACAATCGCCAAAGGTACAACGCGAGAGCAATCGTCGCTGCGTTTTTCGGCGTGACGGAGTATGAGATCCGCAAAGCGGTCAAGCTGGCACAGCTGATCCCGCCGCTTGCTGAGATCGTGGAGAATGAACCCAAGAAGCTGAATCTGGCCTGCGCTGACTTGATCGCAGATTATGATGAGTCTGCGCAGACGGCGTTCATTGAGATGTGCCAGATCGATGGCTATGCACTGAACAAACAGACAATGGCGTTTATTCAGGCACAATGCCCGCCGCCATCAGCGGACCAACAGGCAATTTACGTCGCATGGCGGGAGGCGCGGGCAAAAGAAGCGCAGCGTGCAGCCGCACCGCCGAAAAAGCTGAGCTTTGACCGAAAACGGTTTGCGCCATATCTGAGCAAGTTCAAAAGCGACAAGGAAATCGAAGACCTGTTTCTGGAGCTTCTCAGGCAGCTACAGTCCTAATAATAGTATCGGCATTTCGTTACGCGAGATGCCGATACCATAAACAATTATAGAAGCTCAATCTCATATGCGGATACAGTGTTGTTAAATGTTGCAGGTGAAAACCGAACTTTCCGACCACATACCAATTGTGCATCGCGGTCACTTTTAATTATATTACCTGTCATGAAGAAATAATCGTCTCGACTTCCATCGCTGATAAAACCAAACGTTTTCTGTGCATTGACGTAATAGATACTTCCGTCGACTTTACCCGGCAGATTCGCTTGGTCGAGCAATTCATCAGTAATCCTTGTCACTGTTGTAATCCAATCACCTTCTACATTGCTTCGAGAGCGTGCGATTCTTTCGCTATTAAATTGGTAATGTGTCGGAATATCTGCATAAACACAATACGAGTAGTCAAACCAATATGTTGTGCCGCGCCTCCCTGTTCCGACCTCTTTGATTTTGATGATGTTGTACTCAGAAGATTTGTTAATATACTTCAAAAGAATCGGCGATTTATTGGGAAACATAAATCGATATGCAGTTCGTCTTTTGCAAACGACAGTCAATGTCCGCAAAAAATCCAAATCGGTTCCAAAATATAGCTGCTCCATTTGTCTTGCCTGGTTCTTTATTGCTGCAAGAGCATCTGCAAGAACCGCACGTTCCTTTCCTTCACAACGCTTATAGCATTCATTAAGCGTCGCATCAAGCAGCTGAACCAATCGCCGCATGTTGCCATCAGATGCGTAAATAATTTGTTCCAGCATTTGCATATTGCTTTTGTCTACTGCGAATAGGGACTCAATCGATTCAAAATCACTGGCAACTACACCAACATATTTCTCAACGATAGAGATGGTTTTATTTAGAAAAGCCTTATAACCATCGGGAGAATAAATATCGTCCTCAAGCAGAATTACGTCACCATATCTCGTTTCAGTTAAGACATCAGCAAATGTATGCGGATACACAGCAATTTTTGTGCGAACAAAATCAAGCGTACGCAGTTGATTCATTAACGTCTCGAAAAAAGATGCTCCACCATGTTCCTCAAAGAAGCTTTTATCGATCGAGCCGACTTCGTCGAGAAGAATAAGTAGCTTGCAATCAATCTGCCGCAGTAACGTTTCATATGCAAATACAAAATCTGCTATTTGTGGTTCTTCTTTCTTTTTTAATTCGATAAAGTTCGTTTTTCCATCGCAAATTGCAAGTGCAAGTTGGACACCTGCACGGTAGAACTAAGTGAATCAGAGCGTCGGTCAGGATGGAAGCCGCTGGCTTCCGTCCTGGGCGATGCG
>OQVP01000620.1_pt1 | contig 13576 bp, 20 predicted proteins | sample 1691541 | NCBI WGS metagenome assembly OQVP01 (sample SAMN03418258, study PRJEB22391) | human gut metagenome | biome: human-gut; feature: organic feature; material: feces | host: Homo sapiens | place: Tanzania | collected 2013-01 | reverse complement strand
GACCGCCGGGTGCGGGACTGCAAGCTGCGGCTGTCTGCCACGGATGCAGCCCGGCAAGAAACAAAGGACCCAAAGCTGCGTGCCCAGCTAGATGAGGATTTTGCAAAGCAGTCCAAAGCCCTGTGGGAAGCACGGGACAAGCTGGCGGATTTCCAGACCGGCACCGGTCTGCTGCCGGATCCGTCCCGTACACAGGTTTATGGCTACGGCCGGAGCATTTCTCAGAAGGCAGTTTCCGCCCAGAAAAAGTTTGACAAATCCGGTAAGAGTGGTATAATAAAAGCAGACGAAATAATCGGTAGGAGTCTAGGAGCTTCCGCCAAAAATTATCCAGTAAGACTCCCGGACGGAAATCATGCCAAATTTCAAGAAGGATCATCCATCACAAAAATAAAAGTAATCGCTGGAAGTGGCACAAAAGCCCAGATAAGGGATGCCGTTTACCTTCAGGAGCGATACAAAATACCGGCTGAAAAATGGCAAAAATGCCGTGGTGATGGCGTTGTTTTGGTAGACGGCGTGCCACGAAAGGCAGAAATACATTGGTATGAGGCTGATGGCGAAAAACATGATATAAAAATAAAGAGGTGGTTAGACGATGACGGTTAAATATATTGGTGATGACAGCAGCCCGATGAGCTTGATCACGAATAACAAATATAAATGCATCGGCATTGAAAAGGGCTGGTATCGAGTTATTGACGAAACCGGAGAGGACTATTTGTATCCGCCTGAGTTGTTTGAACTGGTTGAGAAATAACCATGTGAACACCTGTAAGCACCCCCTAGGGGTGCTTTTCTTATGCCATAAACCGCATTGAAACGTCCTTGCAAGGGCGTTTTCTTTATGCCCAAGGAGGTTACCATGATCCACAACCGCAGTCCCTCTTGCGCCTGACAGCAGGCGCTATTTTTATACCCAAACACAGAAAGGATGAACAGAATGGAAAAACAGTTTCTGACGGATCTGGGCATTGCAGATGACATTGCCGACCAGATCATCACCCAGGCAGCGACAGAGGTCAAGGCTGCCGCTGAGGAAACCGCCGGGATCCAGGCGCAGCTGGAGGAAGCCAACAAGCAGATCGCCGGATTCAAGGAAATGGACATCGACAGCATCAAGGCTGCTGCGGAGGACTGGAAAACTAAGTACGAAGCCGCAGAAGCGGACAAGACCGCCATGCAGCACAAGCACAGGCTGGAAGGCTATGTGAAGGGGCTGGGCCTCCGGGACGACGTGTACGAGGCGCATGTCACCAAGCAGCTGACGGATGCAGGGCTGCAGTTCGATGATGCGGGCAAGCTCATCGGCGGCGACGATATCGTCAGCAAGTTCCGGGAGAGCCACCCGGGCGCATTCCTGGATACCAAGCCGGAAGCCCGTGTGGTGGCATCCACCATGCACCATGAACCGGCTGCCAACAGCGTAGAGGCAGCATTTTACGCCAAGAACCCCGGCCTTGCGCCGAGAGACTAAGGAGGAATCAATATGGCACACGAACAGCAGGAACGCTACTCTGACCTGGTTCTCGCCAAGCTGCGGGACAGCCTGGTGCTGAAGGACGGCGTAGTTTTCAACAACGACTACGAGGGCAAGCCCAGCGCCGGATCCGTCAAGATCCCGGTACGGGATACGGAGGTGCAGGTGTCGGATTACGACAAAGCTGCCGGCATCACCGCCACCAGCGGTACCACCACCTATCAGACCCTGACCATCAACAAGGACAAGGCTGTGGGAGAAATCATTGACGGCTATGATGCCGAAGCCGTACCTGCCAATCTGGTGGCGGATCGGCTGGACAGCGCAGGCTATTCCCTGGCCAAAACCGTTGACACCGACGGCGCAACCGTGCTGCTGGCAGAAGGCACCGCATACAATGCAGCCAGCGTGGACGCATCCAGCGCCTATGACCTGATCGTGGACGTGCGGCGGGCAATGAGCAAAGCCAATGTGCCCACGGATGGCAGATATCTGCTTGCCACGCCGGACTTCTATGCCATGCTGCTGAAGGACAAGGATCATTTTGTAGGAGCTTCCGGTCTGGGGGATCAGATCAAGCAGACCGGCGCTGTGGGCAAGATCGCCGGATTTACCGTCTACGAATTCAACGACGACACCGCCGGGTTGATGTTTATCGCCGGGCATCCCCGGTTTGCAGCCCGGGTCAAGGAATTCTCCGTGCCGGTCAAGCTGGAGGACCTGAAGGACGGCAAGCACATCGGCGCAAGCTGGGTCAACGGCCGCATGGTTTATGCCCACAAGGTGCTGCGCCCCAAAGCGATCCAGAACGTATATGCACCGGGCAGCCTGACCGCCACCCTGGCAAAGGGCAGCGCCGAGGGTACCACCATCGCCACCATCAGCGCAGGCAACACCGGCACAACCTATGCCTACAAGGTAAACCCCACTGCCCGGGCGACCTACAACCAGACATCCAGCAGCTACAGCGGGACGACCCTGACCTCCGGCGCTACTGAAATTGCCGTCAGCGTGGGCGACGTGATCGAGATCGTCAACCTGTCCAGTTCCAAGGTGGTGGCTGTGACCTATGTCACGGCAGCGGCGGACAAGGTCAAGTAGTCGGAGGTGGCAGACATGTACGCTGACTATGATTACTACCGCACCCTGTACGGGGGTAAGCTGTCCGAGGATGAGTACACCTTTGCGGCCGCCCGGGCGTCGGAATACCTGGCGTCTGTGACCCACGACCGCATTACGGAGGATATCCTGGCGGACGATACCACCGGCAGGGCGGTAAAAATGTGCTGCTGTGCCATGGCGGATCTGATCCAGAAGCAGGAACAGCGGGACGGCAAGACCGCCGAAAAGGTGGGCGACTATTCCGTGTCCTATGCCGACAGCAGCACCAACCAGACTGCCCGGCAGAAACGGCGGTACGAGCTGGCGTACATGTATCTGTCCCGGTACGGACTGATGTTCCGGGGGGTGGAATGATGTACGCCAACGCAGACTGTACGGTTTACAACCGACAGTTAGATCGGAAAAACCGCCGGGATACCTGGGTGCGCACCCAGATCCGGGGAGTGTTCTGGGACAGCAGCCATGCCCACCGGCACGGAGACAAGGGGGATATCACGGCGAATAATGTGACCGTATACATCCCGGCGGATGCCTGCGACAAGGCCTACAAACCGCCCAAGGACTATGCGTCGGATCCATCCGGCGCATACACCCTTGCGCCCGGTGACCTGATCATCCGGGGACTGATCCGGGAGGACATCGATGCCAACACCACTGTGGCTGCACTGCTGCAAAAATATGACGATGCCTACACCATCCTGTCCTGCGAGGACAACCGGTACGGCAGTTCAGATCTGCAGCATTTCTGCGTAAAGGGGTGACGGCATGGCAATGGAGATCAAGACCCCCAGAGGGGTGGTGTCCGTTTCAAAATCCGGAAAGGCAAAGCTGACCTGGAGCGAGGATTTTTCCAAACGCCGGGGTGAGCAGTTTGACGCAGTGCAGAAGATGGTGGACAGCGAGGTGCTGCGCCAATCGGATCCATATGTGCCCATGCGCACCGGTATGCTGAAAAAATCCGGCATCCTGGGTACCGTCATCGGGGAAGGCATTGTAAAATACATCGCCCCCTATGCCCGACAGAACTACTATACAAACGCCGGGCGTGGCCAGGAAGGCACCCAGAACGGCGGGCTGCGGGGCAAGTACTGGTTCGAGAGGATGAAAGCAGACCACAAGGATGAGATCCGGGAGAAATCGGGAGGCAAGCTGAAATGAAGTCCATTATTGAAGCCATCGTTGACTATGTGGCGGACTGCCCCCTGTTGGAGGATGGGCGGCTGAACCTGGATTATCTGGGGGCGGACCCCATTGAATATGTGGTGGAATCCGTCCCCTGCGATCCGGTGTACACCCAGTACACGGACGGCGGCTGCCTGTGGCAGTACCTGTTTGTGTTTGCATCCCGGGAGGCATACGGCACGGACACGGTGCAGAACCTGGCAAACAGCCAGTTCTACGAGCAGTTTGCAGAATGGCTGCGCCAGAACAATGATGCAGACATCCTGCCACAGCTGCCGGCGGGCTGCACCGCCCAGACCATAGAACCCACCACCGGCGGCTATGTGCTGCTCGAAGACACCAACCACAATGCACGGTATCAGATCCAGTGCAGATTATTGTACACAAAGGAGGAATCATAATGGGAAAACTGGTGAAACGATCCCAGCGGCGGGCATACTACGGGGTACCCGCTGCGGAATCCGGGACAACCACATATACCCGGATGACCAAATTCACGTCGCTGAGCAAATCCAAAAACCCGAAAACCTACAGCCGTCAATATGTAGATGAGGACGCTGCCATCGAGGATGTGGTGGGGTATGCGGAATCCATCTCCTACGCATTCGATGAAGAAGTCGGCAACACCGTGCATGCGGACATTGCCAACATCGCCGATGAGGAGCAGCTGGGAGAGGACGCTGTCCGGGAGATCATCGTGGTATTCCTGGATCAGGAGGGAGAAACCAGCGGATCCAAGCGGGCGGTCAAGCGTTCCTATGCCGTCATCCCCAACGGCGAGGGTGACAAGGTGGAGGCATACACAAGAGCCGGCGATTTCAAATGCCGGGGGCCACAGGTATTCGGCGAGGTCACATCCACCGATGATTGGAAAACCGTCACATTCACTGCGGACACGTAATGTGCCCGCAGTTTTTTTAAGGAGGAGAGCCAATGAGCCAGGAAGATCTGACAAAGTGGGAAATCAACGGCACCACCCTGGTGCTGGATATTGACGATATCGGCGATCTGGAACGCTACGAGCAGGCGTTCCAGCAAATGGGAGAAGCTGCAAAGCAGATTCCCAAGGACGGAACTGCATCCGAGATCACCAGGGCATACTGCACCACGTTTTACAGCATGTATGACTGCATCTTCGGAGACGGCACCGCCGAAAAGATTCACAAAAAGAAATACAGTGCTGCGGAATGTGAGACAGTCTATGCGTCATTCCTGGCGTTTGTATCCGCCCAGCGGACAGCCCGGGATGCGGCCAGGGCGCAGATTGCCCGGTATCTGCCCCAGAACCGTGCCCAGCGGAGGCGGCAGAAATGATCAATTTACTGTTTGATCCATTGCCCGAATGTGTGCAGGTGGATGGGGTGGACTATCCGGTGGTCACGGATTTCCGGGACTGGATCGCATTTGCGGATCTGGTTTTGGATCCGGGCATATCCCAGCAGAACAAGGTAGCAGCAGCCATGCAGTGGTATCCGGACGCCAGACCGCCGGATGCCACCAAGGCGCTGCATGCCTTGAAATGGTTCTTTACGGCAGAACCCCTGCTGACCGGGCGGCAGCAGCGGCGCATGGACGGCAAGCCGACCCGACCGGTGTTGTCCTACAGCCAGGACGCAGCCTACATTCTGGGTGCATTCCGCCAGTGCTACGGCATGGACCTGATCCGGATCGACCATCTGCACTATTGGGAGTTCCGCAGTCTGATGCAGGCACTGCCGGAGGACTGCCCACTGAAAAAACGCATGGCATACCGGGCGGCGGATCCCACCCGGATCCGGGATGATGCGGAACGGGATCGGGTACGACGGATTCAGGCGGAGATCGCCATTGAATACGAATGTGACGACGAGGAAATTGCAGACGCTTTCCTGTAGGGGGTGATTGTGTGGCGTTTGATGGTTCATTAAAATTTGACACCGCCGTGGACAGCAAGGGATTCCACAGCGGCATTGAGAAGATCGGTTCCCTGGCGGCGAATGGCTGTAAGGCGGTGGCAGGTGCATTTGCAGCAGCCTATGCAGCCGCCGGAGCTGCGGTAGCCGGGCTGACCAAAACAGCCGTGGAAAACTATGCAGACTATGAGCAGCTGGTGGGCGGCGTGGAGACCCTGTTCAAGGACAGCGCTGACACAGTCATGGACTATGCCAACGCGGCCTTTGAAACCGCCGGGCTGTCCGCCAACGCCTACATGGAAACGGTCACGTCATTCTCCGCATCCCTGCTCCAGTCCCTGGGCGGCGACACGACGGAAGCGGCGGACAAAGCCAATATGGCAATTGTGGACATGTCCGACAATGCCAACAAAATGGGCACGGATATGGTGTCCATCCAGAATGCCTACCAGGGGTTCGCAAAACAGAATTACACCATGCTGGACAACCTGAAGCTGGGCTACGGTGGCACCAAAAAGGAAATGGAGCGGCTGCTGGCGGATGCGCAGAAGATCTCCGGCGTGAAGTACAACGTGGAATCGTTCTCGGACATCGTGGACGCCATTCATGTGATCCAGACGGAAATGGACATCACCGGCACCACCGCAAAAGAGGCGTCCACCACCATTCAGGGATCAGTAAACGCCGCCAAATCCGCCTGGACAAACTGGGTGACCGGTCTTGCCGACAACAGCCAGGATTTCGGGCAGCTGACGGAAAATCTGGTCAACAGCGTGGTGACCGCCGGGGAGAATATCATCCCCCGGATCGAGGAAACCCTGCCCAACGTGGTCAACGGACTCAGCGTGCTGATCAACACTGCGGTGGACATGCTGCCGGATCTGCTGCCCCAGTTCGCCCAGATGGGCGCAGATGCCATCGGCGCAGTCACATCCGCCCTGAGTAACGCAGACGGACTGGCGGACGCAGTCGCCCAGATGGGGATCATTCTCATCGATTCTGCCGTGGAGCTGCTGCCGGAATTCGTAAATGTGGGCATCAGCCTGCTGGAATCCCTGATCGGGGCATTGTTGGACAACATCGACGCAGTCGTGGACGCTGCCATTGAAATCGGCATGGCGCTGATTTCGTCATTCATCCAGGTGATCCCGGAGCTGATCGTTGCCGGGATCGAGATCATCGCTGCCCTGATCGATGGCATTGCCCAATCCCTGCCTGAACTGATCCCGGCAGCCAAGGAGGGCATCATGACCATCCTGCAGGCGATCCAGGACAATATCCAGACAATCCTAGCAGCCGGCATTGAAATCCTGATCGCCCTGATCGACGGCATCACTGAAATGATCCCGGAGCTGATTCCGGTAGCAGTGGAATGCATTTTTGCCATTGTGGACGGGCTGCTGGAAAATCTGTCAGAACTGCTGACTGCTGCCATCCAGATCATTCTGGCACTGGCGTTGGGACTGATCGATGCGATCCCGGATCTGATCGGATACATCCCGGAAATTGTAAGCGCCATTGTGGAGGCTATCATTGATAACCTTCCTCTGTTAATCACTGCATGCTTTGAGATCATGCTGGCTATCGGGACGGGATTGCTGGATTGTATCGGACAGCTGACGCAGAATATTCCGGAAATATTGACGAAATTAAAGGATGAATTTCTGGATCATGACTGGTCAGAAATCGGATCCAATATTATTGATGGTATCAAAAACGGACTGATTAACGCCGGGAAAAACCTGTGGGAGGGCGCAAAGGAGACGGTCACCGGACTGGTGGACGGCATTACAGATTTTTTCGGCATTCACTCCCCTTCCCGCCTGATGCGTGACCGGGTGGGTGTCAACATTGCCGCCGGCATCGGGGTAGGGTTCGAGGAGGAAATGGGCACAGTGACAGACGATGCAGTAGCAGCCATGGACGACATGGTGACCACTGTGAACAGTGACGTTTCCGCCGCATACCGCCCCCAGTACGGGGACGTGATCCACGATGACCATAGTCACAGCAGCTCTGTGACGCAGACAGATAATACCTACAACATTTACACCCAGGCCAGCAACGCACAGGACGCCCGGGAAATCGCAGAGGAATTGGCACGAATCAAGGAACAAGAGGACGCTGCGAAAGGAGGATAACATGGCAGCCTATTTCATTTTTAAGGAGAAAAACAGCGCAAAGCAAGGGGTGCAGATCCTGTCCATGGATCTGCCGTCCCGGCAGGCAGACCCCTACGAGGCACTGCAAATCCCAGGGCGACCGGAGCCGATGATGCACCTGCAAACCGGACGATCCTTCCTGCCCATTACGGTTAAAATGGAGATCAGCAGGGATGCGGATGTGCGTTCCATCCTGGCATGGCTGACCGGATCCGGCGACCTGATCACCAGCGATGACCCGGCCAAACGGTACACCGCCTACGCATGTGATACGGTTTCTGTATCCCGTTTAAACGGCGTTTACCGAACCATTACAGTGCGTTTCCAGTGTTCCCCCTTCGCCTATGCCATCGCCAACGACCCGGTGGAGCTGACATCCTCCCCGGCACAGCTGCAAACGGTGGGTACCATGTACTCGGAGCCATTGATTGAACTGACCGGCACCGGGGACGTAAGCCTGACAGTGAACGGCGTGACCCTGGAGATCAAGGATGTGTCCGGAACCGTTTTCATTGACGTGCACACCTGCCAGGTGTACAAGCTGGAATATGGCGCAAAAACATCCATCCTCAGCTCCACCACCGGCTGGATCGAGCAGATGGTGCTGGTGCCGGATACAGAGGCGGTCAACGTCATCACCTGGACCGGGGACGTGTCCGGCGTGAAAATCACAAAGAATGAGAGGTGGCAGTAATGGCTACAGGCACCGGCACACAAGCAGACCCCTATATCGTCAGCACCCTGGCAGACCTGCGCACAGCGGCAGGCACAGCCGGGGCATATGTGGAGATGGATCCGGACGCATCCACGAAAATCCTGGATCTGAACGGCTCCGCAACCAACCCGGTCACCCAGCGGCTGGATATCAACTGCGCAAGCCTGGCAGGGAACGGCTGGCGGATCCGGAACCTGTATTTCTCCTCCCCATCGGATCATTTCCTGGTATCCGCCACCACCGCCGTCACCCAGGTCAGCGACCTGCATTTCGACAATCTGGTGTGCAATAACGGGGCAAAGTCCTTGCTGAGCATGGCGAACACCACGCTGACCGGATGCAGCTTCACCGGGGTGAAATATTTCGCAGCCGGGGCATACCTGCTGGCGGCAGGCAGCAGCACCCATAGCATGGCCTGCAAATCCTGCACCTTTGCCATGCAGGCACAGGGCACCGGTATTTCCTTCGGCATCGCCAACCGGTGCGATTTCACCGACTGCAATTTCATGCTGGATATGCCGTTTACCGTGGAAGGCGGCAAACGCGGAAATCTGTTCAGCTACTCCGGTCTGGAGGATTGTCTGATGCGGGGAAGCGTTACTCTGAGCGGCACCGGCAATAACGGACTGTTGTACATCACGGACGGGAGCCAGCCCATGAAAAACTGCTTTATCGCAGTAGAGTTCACCAACACATCCGAGTACATCATCAACCTATATCCGCTGAAAGCCACCGCCACGTCCTGCATCGTGTCGAGTCTGATCGGCACCGGCATCACCTATTACAATGGGGATAATGTCCAGTATGTGACCGCTGCACAGGGCAAGAGTGTGGCATATCTGAACAGCGTCGGCTTCCCGGTCACGGCGGGGGTGTAGTCATGGGGTGGACGCTGGAAACGAATGTGAACGAGGGCTATCCCCACAACACAAACACCCGGTATGGGAATCCGGGGCTGGTGACCCCATACCCGGACGGTATGTGGATGATCCAACCTGGTGTGAACGATGGGTATCCACACAACACAAACACCCGGTATGGAAATCCGGGGCTGGTGGCCCCATACCCGGACGGTATGTGGATGATTCAGCCTCGTGTGAACGATGGCTATCCATTCCGACATCTGGAGAATGTGTTGGCTGTGGAGCTGCCGTACATCCAGAAGCTGCCCAGGGTCTATGCGTCCACGGACACAGAATTCACCAGCAACGGCCTTGCTATCTTGATGCCAACCTCCGGAAAGATCACCGAGGAACTGAACGGGCAGTATGAGCTGGAAATGACCATCCCCATCCACGAGCAAAGCGGCTGGCAGTATGCCATTGAGTTCAATGTCATCAAAGTACAGGGGCAGCCCTTCCGGATCTATTCCAAGAAGACCAGCATGACGGAGCGGACGGTGTATGCCCGGCACATTTTTTACGATCTGAACGGGCATTTCATCCTGTCCGCCCATCCCACCGAATTGAACGGCCAGGAAGCCCTGGAGTGGATCATGGATCATACATACACGTCCAGAGGGGCAGCCGAAGATGCAGATAAGCCACCGTTCAGAGTGCATTCTGATATCGCCGAGAAGAACACTGCTTATTACGAAAAAATGTCCCCAACATCTGCGCTGCTGGGAGCGGAAAACTGTTTCGTGAACCGCTGGGGTGGAGAATTGCGCCGGGATGGATATGACATCTATATCAACGAGCACCGAGGCAAGCAGGACGCATTCCGACTGCGGCATGGTGTGAACATGACGGCAATTGAGGAATCCATAGACTGCAGCGATTACACCCCCTGCATCTACTGGGAAGCGAGTGTTCATGGGCAGGAGAATGCACTCCGTGGTGAAGCGGCATATCGGCAGATGACACTGCCTGTGCAGCCTATGAAGTACCTGCATGTGACTGTTGACGAATCCATAACGGACGATGTGGAAGCCACGTTCGATGCACTCCACCAGGTGGCGGCTTATATTGCATTCAACTGCATGCCCAGAATCAACTACCGGGTGAATGTGGCGGATCTGCGGCATATGGAGCTGTACAAGGATTTTGTGGGACTGGCGGCATTCAATGTTGGTGATATCGGCACGGTATATTCAGAGGAACTGGGCATCTGGACTAGCCAGCAGATCGTCAAAAGCACCATAGATGCGGTCACCGGAGAGGTGCTTTCCATTGAGTTAGGCAGTCTGCGGAAGTCCATTGCATCCTTTGCCGGGCTTTCTGCATCCTCATACCAATTCGAGCAGCAAAGAAAGGAGGATGCAGCCAAGAATACATACGGGTATCTCGGAAGGCTTGGCTACACGTATGGAATGCTGAAGAACGTATCATATGCGGAATTAGCAGGAAAGGTGATGGTAAAGTATGATTGAAATTTTAGAAAAAGATCATGTTGATTTAGGGAGGCAAAAAGCAAATGCCAACTTTGAAACGATCCAGACCCATCTGGACAACCAGGAGAACCCCCACGGGGTGACAGCTGTGCAGGCGGGGGCATTACCCCTTGCCGCCTGGAACACCGTCTGGGAAGCCGGGCAGGATCTGAACACGATTCTGACCACCGGCACCTACGCTGCACCCACCAACGCCATTGCGGCGGCGTGCACCAATTTGCCGGAGGGCTATACAGCATCCGGGCAAGCGTTCAAGCTGATCGTGGAGTACACCAGTACCGCAAACTTCATGCGCCAAACTCTGATCGGACGCACAGGTTCCATGTATGCCAGGACGTACAACGTCAGCAATGCGGCGTTTAGCAGTTGGGAGAAATACGTAATGTCCAGTGAATTGGCTGCCCTAGAGGCAAGGGTTGCGGCATTAGAGGAGGCAGGAACATGATCGAAAAAATCGCAAAACTGATCGATGTAAAATCCATCGTCACCCTGATCCTGACGGTGGTGTTTGCGGTGCTGTCCGTCACCGGCAGGCTGTCTGCGGAACAGTTGCAAACAGCATTCACCACCGTTCTGGCATTTTACTTCGGCACCCAGAGCCGCAAAAAGGAGGACGAAAACCATGATTAAATCCTATGCAAACGCCAATGAAAGGCTGTCTGCCCATTTCCGGGCAGGAGAATTCAAGTGCAAGTGCTGCGGCAAAATCCGGGTTGACAGCACGCTGATCGGCTTCCTGGAGCAGCTGTATGCGTATCTGAATTGCAGCAAGATCATCGTATCATCCGGGTATCGATGCCCCAAACATGACAGGGCTGTGGGCGGATCCGGTGCAGGGCGGCACACCATGGGCATGGCTGCGGATATCTGCTGCTACGGGCAGGACGGCAAGCCCATCGAGAGCAAGTATGTGGCGTGCGCAGCAGAGGATCTGGGCATCAACGGGATCGGGCTGAACTGTGGGGGAAACCACAGCTACACCCACATCGACAGCCGTTCTGCCTCCGCCAAGTGGTTGGGGGATGAATCCGTGAAGGGCTATCCCAGTATTAAACGGATCAACGGCGCAACCTCGTTCTACGCCTATTGTGGCATGCCCAGGCAGGACTGCCCCTACACAGCGCCGGATGCTACAATTCGCTACGGCAGCCGGGGTGACGGTGTCCGGTGGCTCCAGTACATGCTGGATGCGGCAGGCTACGATTGCGGCAAAATTGATGGTATTGCAGGCGTGAAAACCATCGCTGCCATCCGGGCTTACCAGCAGGAGCACGGACTGGCTGTGGATGGGCTGGCAGGCAAGAGAACAGTAGCGGCGTTGGTCGGCGAATAAACGGGAACCGCCCCGGGGGATCACTCCTCCGAGGCGGTTTTTTGCATATCGGCATCAATCAGGGCATTGATGTAGCCATTCAGGCTCATTCCTTTGGATTCTGCGTGGGCTTTAACCTTTTCTTTCTTTCCTTTCTTCACGATCACCCGTAGCTGGTCATAGTTTTCTGCGTTCCATTTATTTTTACTGGCAGTTGATGTTTTTCCCATACCTGCACCTCCCTTATTGATTACTATTATAGCACACGCAGAACAGTTGTACAAGTATGCAAAGCGCACAAATATACTTGTACAAGTTTGTATGACATCACTATTGAAATAGTTGTACAAGTATGCTATAATATAATCATGGAAAGGAGGTAAGGACAATGGCGAAGCACAAGCGCAAACCAATGCGCCGCCAAAAAAAGAATCGCACCGATCGATCAGCCGTCTTGCAAACACTACTGATCATCAATGCGATCCTGGTGACAGTCAAGACGATCCTTGAGATCATCGAAAAGCTGTCCTAGAAAGTGAGGGAGGAAATCCTCCTCCCTCCTATTATAACCGACACACGCCGCCATTGTCAAGCGTTATGATGGACTGGATCATCATTATTCTGGACAGCATCAGCCTGGTGCTGCTGATCGCTGCAATCATCACAAACCGCCGGAAATAACAACCGCAACGGCTCCGAAAGGGGGTGATCGCCGCAATTCCACCGCTTGGGTACAAATTCGGGGACGGCGCCGATCTCGTGCTTGATCCAATCGCCGCTGAGACCGTGAGGTACATTTTTGACATGTACCTCATTGTCCAAAGTCTATCCGATGTAGTACGGCTGTGTGGCACGCACGGATTCACTGGACAGCGCGGCAAGCCGTTCACGGCCTACTCCATCAGTAAAATTCTGCGCAACCCGGTGTACTGTGGTTATGGGGTGTTTAACGGGCGTTTAAAGCCCGTTAAAACGCCCATTATAATCCCGCCGGAGGACTTCGATGAGGTGCAGCAGCTGCTTTGTGCTAGGAATGCTTTGGTCGGCCGGAAGTGCCGAAAAACTACAATCCGTATAAATGAAATAGGCGAATAACCCGAGCTGAAAATACAGCTTCCCGGTGGTTATTCGCCTATTTTTTTACTATTTTTTGCGTTTTGCGTGTCGTTTTTTTGCGTTTTGCGTTTCCGGCGACACAGGGCATCTACCTGAACCGCACATCACTTGCAAACTGGATCATCAAAGCTTCAGAATGGCTTATACCTGTTGTGAAGCACTTCTGGAAGTATGCTTACCTCGAACCCGTCCTGAACGCTGAT
>OQVP01000618.1_pt1 | contig 13589 bp, 10 predicted proteins | sample 1691541 | NCBI WGS metagenome assembly OQVP01 (sample SAMN03418258, study PRJEB22391) | human gut metagenome | biome: human-gut; feature: organic feature; material: feces | host: Homo sapiens | place: Tanzania | collected 2013-01 | reverse complement strand
GTACACAATTGTAATCTCCTATTCCCTATTATCTATTCCCTATTACCTAAAGGACACGAGTCCTTACAGCGAGCAGAAAGCGCTATAAATCTTCTCAGCAGCAGCACGGAACTCATCCTCGCTGAGCTTCAACTTAGGATTGGTAAACACGGCATCCTTCTCGCTCTGCATAGGAATAAGATGGATATGGGCATGAGGAACCTCAAGACCGAGAACCACTTCAGCCACCTTCAAGCAAGGGAAAGCCATCTTCACAGCCTTTGCCACCTTCTTGGCAAACACCTGATAGCGAGCTATCTCGTCGTCCTCCATATCAAAGATATAGTCCACCTCACGGCGAGGTATCACCAATGTGTGACCCACTACCAAAGGATTGATGTCGAGAAAAGCATAAAACTCTTCATTTTCTGCACACTTGTAGCTGGGAATCTCACCAGCAGCAATCTTTGAAAATATATCCATAGCCGTTCTTTTTTATTTAATGAAGAATGTTCTAAATGAAGAATGTAGAATGAAGAATGAAGAATGGGAGTTAGTCTTGTTGTCTTGAGTATGGTTCTATGAGAAACCGCAAGCCGAAGAACGTAATCTTCATTCTACATTCTTCATTCTTCATTCTTCATTTTATTCTATAGTAATATTATCAATGCGAAGCTTGATAGTGCCACGAGGAATCTTAATATCCACCTCTTCGCCCACCTTATGATTGAGAAGACCCTGAGCAATAGGAGTCTTCACGGAAATCTTGCCGTGAGCAAGGTCTGCCTCATTCTCGCTCACTATGGTATAGACCATCTTTGCCTTAGTGGCAAGATTTGTCATCTCCACCTTAGAGAGAAGCTGAACGCAGTCGGATGACAAGCGAGTCTTGTCGATAATCTTTGCATCAGCAAGAGTCATCTTAAGCTGACTGATCTTGTCCATCAACTTTGACTGTGCCTCCTTTGCTGCATCATACTCGGCGTTCTCTGAGAGATCACCCTTATCACGAGCCTCTGCGATTGCTGCAGATGCCTTTGGACTTTCCACCGCCTCAAGACGATGAAGCTCTGCCACGAGTGCCTCGTAGCCTTCTTTTGACATGTAAGACATATTCTGTTTCTTTTTATTATTATTCTAATGGTTAGTAGGTCATTTGGCATTGCAAGGTTAACACCATGAGATAGTTATTACCTCATTGAGCAATGACATCATAACCTTATTATTATAGGAAATCAACAAAAAAAAGAGAACCCCGACATCACTCTGCTTTTAGCGACACCGGAATCCTTATCCTTATCAATAATGTGTTTTCTTTTCGACGGAACTTATTGAGATACACTCATCTCCTTATATGTTCCGTGTGCAAAGATACGCACATTTTCTGATACCACCAAACTTTTTCACGAAAAAAAACACTTCTTCTTTCCTTTTTGTTCCAATTTTGACTTTTTACATATATTATCGAATAGATTGATGGACATAATTGACTTTGAACAACATAACTAATACAAAATTTGGAGATTTCGGGAATTTATCGTACTTTTGTAGCAGTTTTAATAGATTCATATATTTCATAATGGCTAAATACGAAAGTAAAATCAAACTCATCCCTGCTGCTGTAGAAGCGGTATATGCTAAGCTTAGCAACCTCGAAAACCTACGTCCAATTCTCGAAAATGCTGCCAGCAACCCGATGGTGGCGGAAAAAATGAAAGAAGCCGGACAAGACCCTGCGCAGCTGGAGAAGCTAAAAGATATCCAATTGACCCCTGATAGCGTCGCTATTCCAGCACCAATGGTGGGCACCATCGCGCTGTCTATCATCGAAAGAGAAGAAAATAAATGTATCAAATTCCAGACAGAGCAGTCGCCAGTAGATGCTAACCTCTGGATTCAGGTGCTCCCTACATCTGAAATATCAACGCCATACGCCACTCCTGGCACAAAAATAAGAGTAACACTAAAGGCGGAACTCAACATGATGATGAAGATGATGATAGGAAAAAAGCTCGAAGGAGGCATCGACAAATTCGCTGATATGTTAGCTATGCTGCCGTATTAGGGAACCCTCCCCAACCCCTCCCTGGAGGGGCTTTCTTTGGTTACGTTATCTAATTGAAATTCCTTCAATACATTTTTGGATGGGCTTTCTTTGGTTACGTTATCTAATTAAGGTTATTCTTCGTTGTTTCGTTTCTTGAATTATCGATAAGATTTATGGTAAAACCTCCTTTTATGACAGCGGATCCGCTATGTTATGGATTGCTAAAGGAATTTGCAAGAGAGAACAGGAATCATCAGACGGAAGCAGAGCGATGCCTGTGGGATAGCCTCAGAAATGGAAATACAGGCTATTCGTTCAAGAGACAGCATATTGTGGGAATGTATATTGCCGATTTTATCTGTATTGAAGCAAAGCTTATAATAGAGGTGGACGGCGGGTATCACTCACAATGGGAACAGATGGAGGCGGATGCCAATAGGACACAAGTGCTGGAAAAGATGGGATTTAGAATCATACGTTTCAGCAATGATGAGATAATAGGCGATATTGATAATGTTCTGGACATTATAATATCTAATATAGAGCAAGCACAATAGCGTCTGATAATTGGCTTCTTGAAGTCATGATGCGGAACGTAAACCGAAATATTTCAAAACAATAAACACCGAACACAATGAACAATATAGACCAACAGAAGCAAATGCAGTCAAGCAAAGACGTGAAAGAGTCCTCAAGTAAGAAAGACATTCTAAAGAAAGCCTCCCCAGGGGGAGGTTTGGTGGGGGCTAAACTCTGGGAAAAAAACTACTCCATCAACAAGGAGATAGAGCGCTTCACAGTAGGAAGAGACAGAGAAATGGACCTCTACCTCGCCAAGTATGACGTCCTCGGATCAATGGCACACATCACCATGCTCGAGTCTATAGGGCTCATAGGCAAGGAGGAACTGCCGCTATTGCTCGACGAACTCAGGAATATCTACGAGATATGCGACCGTGGCGACTTCGTCATCGAGGACGGAGTGGAGGATGTCCACTCACAGGTGGAGCTCATGCTGACACGCAAGCTCGGCGATATGGGAAAGAAAATCCACTCCGGACGCTCCAGAAACGACCAGGTACTCGTCGATCTGAAGCTCTTCACACGTGCCGCCTTGCGTGACATCGTCTGCCAGACCAAGACGCTCTTCGACGAACTTATCTCCAAGAGTGAGGAATACAAGGATGTCCTTATGCCTGGCTACACACATCTCCAGGTGGCTATGCCGTCCTCTTTCGGACTGTGGTTTGGCGCTTATGCCGAGTCACTTACCGATGATATGCTATATCTTCAGGCGGCTTACAAGATGACAAACCGCAATCCTCTCGGCTCCGCGGCAGGCTATGGCTCTTCTTTCCCGCTCAACAGGCAGATGACTACCGACCTCTTGGGCTTCGATTCCATGGACTATAACGTGGTCTATGCGCAGATGGGACGTGGAAAAATGGAGCGTAACGTGGCATTCTCTATAGCAGGTCTTGCCGGTACAATGGCGAAACTCGCCTTTGATGCCTGCCTTTTCAATTCGCAAAACTTCCAGTTTGTCCTCCTTCCAAAGGAGTGTACCACAGGTTCAAGCATCATGCCGCACAAGAAAAATCCGGACGTCTTCGAGCTTATACGTGCCAAATGCAATAAGATTCAGGCGCTCCCTACACAGGTGACACTAATACAAAACAATCTGCCTTGCGGATACTTCCGCGACCTTCAGATAATAAAAGAGGTGTTCCTGCCTGCCTTTGACGAACTGAAAGACTGCCTCGCCATGTGTGCATACATCATCAATAAGATAAAGGTGCGCCGTGACATCCTCGACAATCCGATGTACGACCCTATCTTCTCCGTGGAAGAGGTCAACCGTCTGGCACAGAATGGTATGCCTTTCCGCGATGCTTACAAGAAAGTAGGTCTCGACATAGAGGCTGGCAACTTCACTCCCGACAAGAATATCCACCACACCCACGAAGGTTCCATCGGCAATCTTTGCAATGACCGCATCCAGGCTCTCATGCAATCACTCCTCGATGGCTTCCATTTCGAGAAGGTGGATGAGGCTGAAAGCGCTCTGCTGGCAAAGCGATAGTCCATCAAAAGGTAATAGGGAATAGCCAATAGGTAATAGGAGATTAGCTTCGTCAGCTTGAGATATTACCTTGACAAGAAACCGAAAGTGGCAGGACTAATCTCCTATTACCCATTTCCTGTTACCTGTCTCCTGCATATCCAACCCTAAACATCAAGTCAATATGAAAAGATTTCTACAACTACTGGCAATGGCAATGATAGCCATACCAGTCTTGGCGCAGCAACTTACGCCAGAGGAAGCAATGATGCGTGTAAAGAGAATGAGCGGCACAGCGCAGGCTAAAGCCACTAAAAGCCAGACACGCAAGTTGGTTTACACCATGAAGGCCGCCGTGAACGGTATGCCTTCAGCCCCTGAAAGCAATGATAATCTCTTCTATATCTTCAGTGATGACAGGAGTTTTGTCATAGCAGGAGCCGACGAAAAGCTGCCGGCACTCATCGCTTACGGCAATTCCTCTGCCTTTTCAGCAGACAGCATCCCTGACAATCTCCGCTATTGGCTCGATGATTACAAGGCTAAAATGTCGGCTGCACTGGCAAAAGGCGTCACTCTCACATCGCCTACAGCAATGGGAACCCCTGTGGTGAAGCCGCTCGTCACCGCCAAATGGGCACAAGGCAAGCCTTTCAATAATGACTGCAACGATATAGGACAGTCATCAGTGACAGGATGTGCGGCAACAGCAATGGCGCAGATAATGTATTATCACAAGTGGCCGATGCAGGGAACGGGCAGCCATTCCTATTCTTACGATCTCAATTTTGGTGGCGATATAGGCGTGAAAACCATCACTCCATCCGTTGATTTCTCCTCTCATACATATAATTGGAGCAATATGCAGGACGCTTACGGACTCTATGTAGATGAGGAAAGCGGCTATACCCAGAATGCTTCATATACTGATGACCAAGCTGCCGACGTGGCATGTCTGCTCCATGATTGTGGTGTGTCGGTGGATATGAAGTACAAAGGCAAAGCAAGTTCTGCCGTTTCTGGTAAGGAAGCCTACGCTCTGACGACCTATTTCGGATATGACCCTGGAATAACTTATCTGCTCAGAAAGTGCTTTACCGATGAAGAATGGACACAGATGATACGCGCTGAGCTTGACGCCAACCGCCCTATAATCTATGGTGGTGTGAATAAGAATAATAAAGGTCATGGCTTTATCTGTGATGGTTACGACGATGCAGGTTATTATCACATAAACTGGGGATGGCAAGGCAAGGCAAATGGCTATTATCTTATGGTGGGAACCAATGCGCTCAATCCGAATTCCTCTGGTGTAGAGAATGTTGGCTATACCGAAGGCAATGATATGGTTATCGGAATACAGAAGGCGCAGGCTGGAAGTTCGTACAATTATTTCATGTACTGTCCGAGAGCTTTTACAGTAGATGAAAGCCAAATTACGTCTAATTCTTTGATTTCAATAAATGGTCGTTTCTTTAATGGCACCATTGTAACGGCAGATTTAGAGATTGGAATGCGCTTCAAGCATACTGTAGCCGATTATTCTTTGGATATATATTGTTATTCCGGAACGCTTAAAAGAGGTAATGGCTACTCATCTTACAGTTGCTATCCAAGTGATTTGCTCTATAACGGTGAGTATGAGGTATATCCTATCTATCGTGTCAAGGGTACAACGGAATGGAAAGTGATGCTCTACAATAAGTCTTGGGCTGTCCCTACCACCACTTTCTCTGGCGGAGAAGAGCCTCCTATGGTCAATCCTCCAGTGCCTGAGAAGAAGTATTACAACGTTTCAGTCACCTCTTCATCCGCTGACAAGGGCACTGTCACCGTGGAAGGTGTCGCTGATGGCAAAGCGGAGGAAGGCTCTGACATCACTATCACCGCGGTGCCACGCGAAGGTTACGAGTTTGTGAAGTGGTCTGATGGCAGCAATGTCAATCCTCGCACCATCAATGTGAAGGAAAATATCGCTCTCACAGCCGAGTTCTCTGCAAAGCAATACAAAATTATATATAAGGTGGATGGCAGTGATTACAAGACATTCTCCGTGGAATATGGCTCTGAAGTCACTCCAATAGCCGCTCCTGAGAAGGAGGGTTACACATTCTCAGGCTGGAAAGGCTTGCCTGAGAGCACTATGCCAGCATCCGATGTGACGGTGTCAGGCACGTTCTCAGTCAATTCCTACACACTGACCTATATATATAATAATGAGACAGTGAAGGAGATAGAGCTGGAATATGGCAGTGAAATCCCTGCTTTCAATTATGTTCCCGACAATCCTAACCATACTTTCGTGGGATGGCGCACCGATGGTTACACCGTCATGCCTGCCCATAATCTCACCTTCATCGCCGACTTCACCGACGGCATCGGCTCTGTCACCGCCCTTCCGCAAGGCGTAAAGATATTCGATGCTGCCGGAAAGCGCATCATGAAGCTCCGGAAAGGCTTGAATATCCTTGTCTATCCTGACGGTAAAACCATCAAAGTTAGGAGATGATGTGATAAAATATCAATATAAAAATACTGGTGTGAAATAAAATATCAATAAATAAAAATACATAAACATATATAAGGATATGCACTCACGTCGTAGCTTTTTTTATATCATTATATATTTTTATTTATTGATATTTTATAAACAAGGTGTTGATATTTTATAAACAAGGTGTTGATATTTTATAAATAAGGTGTTGATATTTTATAAATGAGATATTGATATTTGATTCTTTCCAAGTATTACAAGCCGATTATACCTATGAGATTAAAGCGAATAGCGACAATATTATCCTGCATCATCCTGTCATCCTGCACGGCAGACGAGTATGAATACACCACGGACTGGCAGTGTTATTTCCTCTTTGACACGTCTATCCATAATGTCTGCATACTCAATAACGCCCTGAATCCCATGTCGTCAGGCGTCTTCTGCATGGTAAGGCAGGAGCCGAAGAATGATGTCCTTCATCTGAAGATGCAGCTGCAGGACGGCAAGACGACGGACGACGTTGCGATAACGACGGCTGCCGAACTGCGTCGCTCCTGCATCCTTGGCGCAAGCAACGGCATCGTGATAGGCTATTCCACGCTCGACCAGCAGCTTTACGCATTTGATTTGCAGTGTCCCAACTGCCTGAAAGCTAATTATCCCTACACCAAATACGCTATGCAATGGACTAATAACGGGCTTTGGCTCAAGTGTAATCACTGCCATCGGTCGTATGATCTCAATAATCGCGGTGTGGTGGCAAGCGGTGATGACGGTCTGAAGTTGCTCCGTTACCGTGCCAGTTATGGCGGGCGGATGCTTAGTGTGCATAATTAAAGGTAATAGGTAATAGATAATAGGGAATAGGAGATTACTGTTGTGTGCTTGAGATAATTGCGTGAGCGAAATCCGCATGTAGCAAAGGTAATCTCCTATTCCCTATTATCTATTCCCTCCTCCTCCATGTATTTTCTCCTGTTTTTCCCCGAAATATGCTATTTTTTGATAGGAAATGAAAAAAAGTATCATGTTTTGTAATGCGTAGTTGATATTTTTTTGTATATTTGCATCCGAATACTAATAGATAATTAACTAAACTGCTGCAAATAATCAGATTAACTGCTGCAAACTACAACGAAGTAAGAGTAATATTATATGGTAATAAAAAGCTTGTGAATATGGCATAACTATGCCTGTTAGCCTAAAAAACAACTACTAATTATAAATTTATTCATTTAATCACAAAACAACTATGTTTGGTAATTTAAAGACAATTCGCATTGCGCTGGCGCTGATGCTTACAATGATTGTGGGCACTATTCAGGCGCAGACCGTGAAAGGTAATGTGAAGGACTCCTTTGGTGACCCTGTTATCGGAGCCACTGTAATGGAGAAGGGTACCCAGAACGGTACCGTTACCGATATTGACGGTAACTTCACCATCAATCTTCAGAAGGCAGGACAGCTCGCCATCTCCTATGTTGGAATGAAGAGTCAGACTGTCGATGTGAAAGGTAAGTCAACCATTGAAATCACAATGGAGGACGACAACACCACGCTCAACGACGTTGTAGTCGTAGGTTACGGCGTGATGAAGAAGAAGGACCTCACCGGTGCTGTGGCTTCAGTCAAGACAGAGGAGCTCGCTAAGGTGGCAAGTGCCAATGCTCTCCAGGCTATGCAGGCTAAGGTGCCAGGCGTTGACCTCCAGCAGAGCGACGGTCAGGCAGGTTCTGGTGTTAGCATGAAGCTCCGTGGCAACCGTTCCATCCTCGCAAGTAACAACCCTCTTATCCTCGTTGACGGTGTGGAATACGGTTCTACCCTTGATATTCCAGCTTCTGAAATCGAGTCTATGGACGTCCTCAAGGATGCTGCTTCTACAGCTATCTACGGTACCAAGGGTGCCAATGGCGTAATCATCATCACCACAAAGCGCGGTAAGTCAGGCAAGACAAACGTGGGATTCAATGCTTATCTCTCTTTCAATTCCGCTGCCAACGTGCTCAAGCCAATGTATGGCGATGCTGAAGTGCAGCGTCTTGTTGATGCAAAGAACTATCAGACTGCCGCTAAAAACGGCTGGGACTTCTCCAAGGGCGACGCTACTGCTGAGAGCCTTCTCGGTGGTGCAGTGCATGCTTACTCTGGTCTGAACCTCTACAATGACATCGTGAAGAACGGTTCCTACACTGACTGGATCGACATGATCCTCCAGAACGGCACCACACAGAACTATGAGGTGAACGTAAACGGCGGTACTGACAAGACAAACTTCAACGTGGCATTGTCAATGATGGACGACAAGGGTATGCTGAAGAATGATGAGTTCAAGCGTTACACCGGTCGTGTGAACATTGACCATAAGATCAACAGCATCGTAAAGATCGGTACTTCCCTCTCTTATGCCTACAAGGACAACGACAAGCGTAACAGCGGTGTCTATAACCTTGCGCTCAAGATGACCACTATCGCTCATCCTTATGATGCAGAAGGCAACATCATCCAGAAGCCAAGCTACTTCTATGACGCTCACGGTAACCCTCTCCTCGACGAGGTGGACGGTGCTTTCCAGAATAACATCGAGACTACCCGCTTCTTCGGCAGTGCATATCTCCAGCTCACTCCTGTCAAGGGAATGACTCTCAAGAGCAACTTCACCCTCGACCGCAGCAACGCACGTAACGGTATGTACCAGGATATGTACAGCGTCGGACGCTTCCAGACTCCTACAAGTTCCTACATCACTCTTGCAAACTCTGCAAGCACCAAGTATGTATGGCAGAATACTGCTAACTACAACTTCAACATCGGCAGCGACCACGACTTCACAGCGCTCCTCGGTCACGAGATGAGCCAGACAGTGAAGGAGGCAAGCACCATCGAAGGCGACGCAGGTAAAGAGCATTATTACCAGAGCTCATTCTATGATGTCAGCAAGATTGCAAGCCCTAAGACCACTTCTTCATACGAGAAGAGTGCAATGCTCTCTTTCTTCGCACGTCTCAACTATTCTTACCTCGACCGTTACCTCTTCCAGGCTTCTCTCCGTGCTGACGGTTCTTCCGTTCTTGCCGACGGTCACAAGTGGGGTTACTTCCCATCTGCAAGTGCCGGCTGGCGTATTTCTGAGGAAAAGTTCATGGCTAATACAAAGTCTTGGCTCGACAACCTGAAGCTCCGCGTATCATGGGGCCTCTCCGGTAACGCTGCCATCGACCCTTACATGACTCTCGTTACCATCTCTGCCATCGTGCCTAACTCTACCAACAAGGCTCCTATGACAATGGCAAACCCTGAGCTGACATGGGAAAAGACTTCTGCATTCGACCTCGGTCTTGACTTCTCATTCCTCAACGGCCGCATCAATGGTGGTATCGACTACTACTTCAGCAAGACTTACGACCTCCTCTACTACATGACTGCTCCTGCATCATCTGTATATACCTCTACTCTCGGCAACGTGGGCGAGACAAAGGGCCGCGGTCTTGAGCTCTCCATCAATGCTGTGCCTGTCCAGACAGAGGACTTCAAGTGGGACGTTAACGCTTCCCTCACCATGTCAAAGGACGAGGTGACCAAGCTCCGTGACGGTGTTGACCAGGTAATTGACGGCAACGACGTCCTCAAGGTAGGCGAGTCTATCTCCGCTTTCTCACAGTATGAGATCCAGAACTGCTGGGGCATCGGCGAGTTCGACCAGTATGTTGCTGACTTCAAGGCAAAGACAGGTCTCGACTTCAAGAAACCTAATGAAGACTATGGTAACCCTGGTACACTCCGCGTAGTCGATCAGGACCAGAACGGCATCATCGATGATGACGATAGAATCGTCTTCAGCCGCACTCCAAAGGCTATCCTCGGCATGACAAATACCTTCACCTACAAGAACTTCTCTCTCTCTGTACAGATGATGGCACGTCTCGGTGGATATATGAACTACGGTGGTTACAACCTCTTTACTTACGACAATGCCAACTGGGGTGAGCTCAGCTACTGGACTCCTCAGAACACCAACACCATCATCCCTTCACCAGGCACATCAAGCAAAGGTGGTGCAAGTTACAAGGATGCGGTATGCATGGTAAAGGCTGACTACTTCAAGGTAAAGGACATCACCCTCTCTTACCTCTTGCCTAAGAGCGTGATCAAGAACGCAATGATCCAGAATGCCAAGTTCTACTGCTCACTGAAGAACTTCATCACCACTGGCGAAATCAGCGGTTATGACTCAGAGCGCGGCGGTTCTGTCACATTCCCACTCGCCAAGCAGGTGGTTGTAGGCGTTAACGTAACATTCTAATTCCGATACATTACAATGAAAAAGTATATCAACATATTCCTCGTAGCTGCCACATTAGGATTCGGCGCTACATCCTGCTCTGATTTCCTCGATGAGGACAACAAGACAGGTGAGACTGCTGACCTCGCTTACCAGACCGAAACAGGTATCGACGGCCTCGTCTCTTCAGCATACGCATACACCCGTGGATGGTGGGGCAAGGAGCCTTCACTCGGTCTTGCCGAGATGGGTTCTGACCTCTTCTATTACGGTTACGACAACAAGCAGAAGTCTCTCTGCTCATACGACATCTCTGCTGATTGCTACGGTTACTCTTCTACCGGTGGTACCAACGCTGTGAACGACAACCATTGCCTCGACCAGTACTGGGAACTCTTCTATGCCGGCATCGACGTATGTAACAATGCAATGAAGTATGTGCCAGGATGCACTGCCCTTGAGCAGGGCAAGAAGGACGCATACCTTGGCGATGCTTACTTCCTCCGCGCCCTCTACTATTCTCAGATCGTAGCTATCTGGGGTCCGGCTCCTTACAATGATAAGCCATTCTTTGCCGAGACTAACCTCAAGCCGGTACGTCAGCCTGAGGCCGTGCTCTACAAGAATATCCTCGATGACCTCAAGACATCCATGGATTACTTCCAGAAGGGCGGCGTGAAAGAGCAAAAAAATACCACCGGCGTAGGCCGCGCTACATACTACAGTGCTGAGGCTCTCTATGCCCGCGTGGCTCTCTATGCAGCTTCATGGCTCGGTGCAAACTCCATTGAGGGTTACGGAAATCTCTATACCGAGGCTCTCAATGCTGCAAAGGACGTTATCGCCAACTCCGGTGCAAAGTTCTATGACCGCTATACAGACACATGGAACCTCAACAACGAGGAGGCTACTACAAACGCTGAAAACCTCTTCGCAGTGCACTACAGCAACAGCCTCACAAGCGGCAACGACAACTGCGTGCCTTTCCGTTTCGCTGACAATGGCAAAGGCGAGTTCAACTCTCTCCTCACCCGTAAGGGCTACAAGAGCAATGGCGGTTCAGCTATGAACCTCATGTTCGTAAGCCTCTGGAACAACGGATGTACTGACCTCGGCGGTTCTGGCAACAAGAACACCTGCGTATTCCAGCGTGTTACCACTGCCAAGAATGCTCTCATGCCTTCAAAGAAGACCGGTGGCAACGTGGATTGCACCAGCTACTACTCTCCTTACGGACGTGGATTCACCCGTTACCTCCCTTCTCTCTATCTCTGGACAGAGCTTGTCAAGATCAAGGACACTGACCAGCGTTACAACGGTACACTGCTCGACCATTACAACTGTCCTAAGGAACTTGCACAGAACCCTGAGAACTATCCTGATATGGACCTTCAGGAAGAGAAGTCTTATGATGAGGCTTACAAGGAGGACGGCAACTATTTCAACGGTGGTGTGAACGCTATCGTATATTCTATCCTCGACGGTGACTCTGAGGAAGGCAAGGCTCTCCAGGCTGAGGCTAAGAACAAGTATCGTCTCCAGTTTGCTTTCGGCGGTGATATCCCTGTATATACATCCGGCGATATGGCTACTGCTCTCCCTACAGAGGGTGGAAAGGCTAAATCCGACGTATATGGTGACGAACGTTACAAGAGTGAGAAAATCGAAGGACGCCGCTCTTTCCCAGGCATCAAGAAGTTCCTTGACGACCAGGTAAACGAGAATTATCCTAACCTCACATACGATATCTCTGCACGTGACTTCATGGTGCTCCGTCTTGCTGAGATGTATCTCATCCAGGCTGAGTGCGAACTCCAGACAGGCAACGCTGACCAGGCTGCAAAGACCATCAACGCTCTTCGTGCTAAGCGTGCTATCAGCGGTAAGGACAACTCACTCTCTGCTGTATATGGTGAGAACACCTGCACCATCGAGACTATCCTTCGTGAGCGTGCTATCGAGCTTTGTGGTGAATTCCAGCGCTGGTTCGACCTCAAGCGTACTCATACTCTCATCGACCACGTGAAGAAGTATAACGCTCAGGCTTCTAAGAACATCGCTGTGAAGCACTACTATCGCCCAATCCCTAACACTGAGTTCCTCTCCATCAAGAACGGTGGCAACCTCAGCGTTTCACAGGATGCCAACGGTGTAATGCAGTATTCAGAGACTTCTGACCTCTTCTGGCAGAACCCTGGTTACTAATCATCTGAACCCTCTTTCCGGGAGGTTTCCTCCCGTAATGCATGATTTCTTTTGTTTCCCCCATCGGCTCCGGCTGGTGGGGGAAAATGTTTTTTTGTAGTTCTCCCTCCCATCCATAGCGAGCGTCCGCCAATGTGTCAGCCGCGTTACCGGCTGATATGATCACAAAAGAGGAAAAAACCGTGGAAAACTTGGAATTGTCATATCTTATTAGTACCTTTGCCGGAAACAAATAAAAAAAGTAACGTGATATGTCAAAACCACGCTGGGAACAGAAACTGGACAGTTACGGCAAAGCGCTTAGCAGGCTTGCCGCTATAGTGAATGAGAGCAAGCGACGCGAGCTCAATAGGTTTGCTGTCAAACAACTCTTTTCGGGTTGCAAAAATACAATAATAATACGAAACAGCAAGGACTTTTAGCAACTTTTTACGGTTGATTTTCTGTAATTATATAATGTGGTTTAGTGACGGTGAAAAAATAAATTGGTATGATTTGAGCCTCATATTTTTGAGAT
>OQVP01000617.1_pt1 | contig 13590 bp, 9 predicted proteins | sample 1691541 | NCBI WGS metagenome assembly OQVP01 (sample SAMN03418258, study PRJEB22391) | human gut metagenome | biome: human-gut; feature: organic feature; material: feces | host: Homo sapiens | place: Tanzania | collected 2013-01 | reverse complement strand
AACCATCCTATCAATATTCCTATTCTTTTCATAATCTTCTTCATTTTGGCATGATTAGGACAAGAGCCGTACCAAAACAGCACTTCTCCTGATAATCAAGCCATTAAATAAAAACCCTCATTAAACAAACTGTCCAACAATTAGACACCACCGTCTAATTGTTGGACAGAATTTCTATTTTCACAAGAAAAATGACAAAAAAGTTTGGTGCTTTCAAAAAAATGCAGTACCTTTGCCATCATAAAATAAACAACGTAACAACATTAATACATGATGACAATAGAAGAATACAGAGCGGCTATCTTACAATGCCTGCTCGACGCAAAGAATGAGGACGGCACTCCTGCCATCACTCCTAAGGAAGCCCAAGAGGCACTCAACGGTTTTACCGATGACGAACTGCAGGATGGAATCCTTTGGAATTCACCAGAAGACGTGGCTGAAATCATACTCGAAGGATAAATTACATGCCGAGGATTGTAAATTACAAAAGTAATATCCATCTATAAACAAGGGTAATATCCATCTTTAAGTATAGAAAAAGGAGCAAAGACTTACCGGTTTTACCGATTCGTCTTTGCTCCTTTTTGTATAGAGATCCTGCTTTCGTGTTTATCTGGCGATAAACTTCTTGCCATTACAGATATACATCTGACCTGCCTTCATCTGCTCCACCTGCTGACCCAGCATGTTGTAAATCTTGCCATCCTTCACCACGGCTGTGTGAACCACCCTGATTCCGTTGGTTATCTGCTCGTAGGTAAAGGTTACTCTGGCAAATATCTGCTTGTTCTTACCCTTGGCATCCACATCGCCGCTCGTGATGTTAGAGTTGTCGAACGCCAACTTGATGCTCTGAGTCGCTGCGAAGTCCTTGAGATCGATGGTTACAGGGCTCTGGCCGGCGGTACCACCAGGCAAAGTTACCTGATTTGCCAAGATAGAACTTTCGCTTCCATCCACATAAACACCCGTAAGATAGATAGAGCGGTCGGCCGTGGTAGAGGTATTGTTGCTGTAGCCCTCCACATTGATGCCCGTGATGCGATAACCGGCATTTACGGAGAAGGTGATGGTTTCACCATTATTATTGGTTCTCATCTTGATGTAGCCATTAGATGAAGTGGCTGTTATCTCACCCTTCTCGCCTGCCGTATAGCAGGTACCCTTGATGATAGCCTTATCTTCGGCTGGAGCCTTCATCTCTTCCATACCATTGGTAGGCTTCTCTGCTGCCACCTTTTCAGGAGCATGGCTCACGGTCTGGGTAACGTAGGTTTTTCCATCTACCCCCAGATAATCCGGGAGATAATAACCCAGATGAGGCGGCTGGTTGTAAGATGAGTTCTGCCATACTACGCCCATGCGATAAACATGGTCTTGCATCAGGCAAGGCACCTTGTATTTAGTAGGCTCCGGAGTGGAGAAAATCATGATTTTGCAAGTTGGCGAAGTATAATCGTCCTCATGCTGGAACATAATCAGCTCCTCGCGCCAGTCGCCCAGCAGGTCAGCCTGCAGACATGGAGTAGCCTTGGTGGAATTGCATGCCGATGGATTGCCGTATTCGTAGAAATTCTGGAAGGTGACGATGCTCTTTCTTGCCGTATTATAGTTTTGGATGCGTGGAGAATAACCACCCGTCGTGGTGCTGTAACGACCATCGAAAGTCTGGTCGTATGGATCGCCCGTCCAATAGATTCTGAAGTTGGTATCAGGTTTTTTGCCGGCAATCACCGTATTGCCGGTGGCACAATCGCGCACATCAGCATCTGTGCTCGACCAGAACTCGAATCCTCTGTTGGCTGGCACGAAATCTGCCGCCAGTCCGCGTCCGTTGTCTCTATCGCCCGTGGCTACGCAAAGGAATTCTCCGGTGGTGGCATCGTGTACATCCCAGCCATAACCGCCCGCCTTTTCCTCGTGAGGCATCATCACCTCCAGACCTGGACGGTCGGGACAAAGATCGGTCAGATGGATGGCATCGCCATGACCTTTGCCCGTAGCACAGAGCAATTTGCCGTCATGAGCGATGGTGGCTGCACCAATGCAGATATCATCATAGCCATCATTGTTCACATCGCCCACGGAAATGCCGTGCACACCCTGTCCGAAACTGGAATTTCCCGTTCCCGAACTGAGCACCTGACCCTTGGCATCCACCACTTCCCACTTATTGCTCAGGCCCTTATGAAGCCAGCGGGTAGAAAGTTCCTTTCCGTTCCAATCCACAGCCCACAGGAAGCAGTTCTTGTAATATCCACGCTGGAATACAGCCGAAGGCAACTTGTCCATGCCGTCCAGATAAGCAGCACAGGCATTGAAACGCTCCGAACGATTGCAGTTACTATCGCCGAAAAAAGCAGAATTATCTGTTGCCGAAAAAGGGAAGTCTTCTCCCGAACGGCTTGGCGAATACCAGATGGTGTGCATCGCCTCGCCCGTTTCACCCTTGAATACGGTAAGGAATTCCTCGCCGCCGGTTACACGACCCTTGCTGTTAAGATAGGTCTTGGAATTATCCACCGCCTGGATTTTGGCATCGCCCGCCTCGGTTACATACTTTCCCTTGCCGTCGGTGGAACCATTGGCCGTCTTGCAGATCAGCTCAGCCTTTCCGTCGCCATCGAAATCATAAACCACCATCTGCGTGGTATGATTGCCCGAACGGACGTTGAGACCCAGGTTGATGTTCTTCTCCCACAGCGGAGTGCCATCCATGCGATAGGCGCTGATGATGACCGGTGAAGCATAGCCGTCCTTTCCGCTGTCACGCTGGTTGTCAGGCATCCATTTCAGAATCAGTTCATAGTTGCCGTCGCCATCCAGGTCGCCCACCGCCATGTCGTCCGGGCGGTATCTTCCGGTAGTGTTTCCACTCTTGATGCTGGCAGGGCGCTTCACATCGAAGGTGGTAAACATGTTGTTCCAGGCAATGGCCTCGCTCGCTTCACCTGCCGAAGACACGATGCGATACGTATCGCCCGGCTTGCCGTTGGCATCCAGATAGCTGGTTACATCCGAAACGGCAGAAGCCACCTTCTTGCCATTGCGATACACATCGAAGGCCAGATTCTTGGCATCCGAAGTAAGCGAACGCCAGGAAACCAGAATACCCTGGCTGGTCTTGACTGCCACGGGTGCACGATTCAACTTTTCCTTCACCTGCTGAGCTGAAGCAGAGAAGGAATTTGCTGCTAATAAAGCAGCCAACAAAAAATGCAATTTCATGTTCTTTAGTTTATTTGTTCCTAAGTTTATTGTTTCTGAGTTTAATTGTTCTTAAGATTATTCTCTCTTTGTTTAATTGAATCCGCCACAGAATTCACTATTTTGGGTGGAGAACAAGACAAAAGAGGCTTTAGTCTTCATTTTTGTTGCAAAAGTAATAAAAAAAATAAGAATATGCAAACTTTTCTTTGCCTAATTCAATTTTTATTTGTAAATTTGCAACCGCAAAGAGGAGGAGGGAACTTGCAAATCCCTCTTTCGCAAAGCTTCAGCAGAATAAAAAGTTTGCAAAGCTTCAGCAAAATAGAGACAAAAAGAAATTTTTACCGGTAAAATAGATATTTAAATAATGAAGATAGAAAACGAAATCATCAGCTCTGTCATCGCGGCGGTGAAGGAGCTTTATGGTCAGGACGTACCTGAGAAGATGGTAGCCCTGCAGAAGACCAAGAGTAATTTCGAAGGTAACCTTACCCTCGTCGTATTCCCATTCCTCAAAATGTCGAAGAAAAAGCCTGAGGATACTGCTCAGGAAATCGGTGAGTACTTGAAGAAGAACTGCGCCAACGTCATCGCAGACTTCAATGTGGTGAAGGGTTTCCTCAACCTTTCTATCGCTCCTGCCGCTTGGGTAGGACTCTTGAACACCATCAACGCTGACCCTAAGTTCGGCGAGAAGCCTGTTACTGAGAATAGCCCACTCGTCATGATTGAGTACTCTTCTCCTAACACCAACAAGCCTCTCCACCTCGGTCACGTGCGCAACAACCTGCTCGGTTGGTCATTGGCTCAGATTATGGAGGCCAACGGCAACAAGGTAATCAAGACAAACATCGTTAACGACCGTGGTATCCACATCTGCAAGTCTATGCTCGCTTGGCTCAAATGGGGCAATGGCGAAACTCCTGAAACTTCCGGCAAGAAGGGCGACCACCTCATCGGCGACTACTATGTAGCCTTCGACAAGCACTATCGTGAGGAAATCGCAGAGCTCAAGGCTCAGTATGAGAAGGAGGGCATGGACGAAGAAGCTGCCACAGAGAAAGCCAAGGCAGAGGCTCCGCTGATTAAGGAGGCTCACGAAATGCTCGTAAAATGGGAGAACAACGACCCTGAGGTTCGTGCGCTTTGGCAGAAGATGAACAGCTGGGTTTACGCAGGCTTTGACGAGACCTATAAGATGATGGGTGTAGGTTTCGACAAGATATATTATGAGTCAAACACTTACCTCGAGGGTAAGAAGAAGGTAGAGGAAGGATTGGAAAAAGGTCTCTTCTTCCGCAAGGACGATAACTCTGTATGGGCAGACCTCACCAACGAGGGTCTCGACCAGAAACTCCTGCTCCGTTCTGACGGCACCTCTGTTTACATGACTCAGGACATCGGTACAGCCGACCTCCGTTTCAAGGATTTCCCTATCGACAAGATGATCTACGTAGTAGGTAACGAGCAGAACTACCACTTCCAGGTGCTCTCTATCCTGCTCGACCGCCTCGGCTTCAAGTGGGGTAAGGACTTGGTTCACTTCTCTTACGGAATGGTAGAGTTGCCTAACGGAAAGATGAAGAGCCGCGAGGGAACCGTAGTAGATGCAGATGACCTGATGGCAGAGATGATCAAGGATGCTCGCCAGACAAGCGATGAGCTTGGCAAGTTCAAGGACATGAGCGAGGAAGAGCGCCAGGAGATTTCACGCATCGTGGGTCTCGGAGCGTTGAAGTACTTCATCCTCAAGGTAGATGCCCGCAAGAACATGCTCTTCAACCCAGAAGAGAGTATCGACTTCAACGGCAATACAGGTCCTTTCATCCAGTACACCTACGCTCGTATCCGCAGCATCATGCGCAAGGCAGCAGCCGAGGGCATCGAGATTCCTGCAGAGTTGGGCGCAGATGCTCCAATCAACGAGAAGGAGATTGACCTCATCCAGAAGATGAACGACTTCGCAGCAGCCGTAGCCGATGCCGGCAACAACTATAACCCTGGCGGCATTGCTAACTACTGCTACGAGCTGACCAAGGAGTTCAACCAGTTCTACCACGACTACAGCATCCTGAATGCTGAGAGCGAGGCAGAGAAGACCACTCGTCTGGTTCTTGCAGCCAATGTTGCCAAGATTCTGAAGAACGGTATGGCTCTGCTCGGTATCGAGGTTCCAGAAAGAATGTAATATTTACATAAGATATAATAACCTACAATTGAATATTGACTATTGACAAATAATGAGCACCCCCAGAGCCAGACTCTGGGGATTGCTCATTTCGTTTTTATAGAGGATAGGATTCTAAAACAATAATCAACAGGAAATAAAAGAATAGAAAAAATGAATAAGATGCCCGTAAATCCTCCTTCATGGAGAAACGATACCGTGTTGCCTTTGCCCAACGAGGTAAAGGCGAATGCCTGGGCTGTGGATGCAGCCTGTTCTGGCAATCCGGGTCCGATGGAATACCAATGCATTGATCTCCAGACTGGTGAGCAGGTTTTCCACTATGGTCCCATTCACGGCACCAACAACATCGGCGAGTTCCTTGCCATCGTCCACGCTCTAGCCCTGATGGCCCAGCGAGGCATCACCGACAAGGTAATCTATAGCGACAGCGTGAATGCCCAGCTCTGGGTAAACAAGAAGCAATGCAAGACCAAGCTGGAGCGCACTCCTCAAACCGAGCAGCTCTATCAGGTCATCGCCCGTGCCGAGAATTGGCTCCGCACCCACCCCGTCACCGTGCCTATCTTTAAATGGGAAACAAAGAAGTGGGGCGAGATACCTGCAGATTTCGGAAGAAAAGGATAAGATTCTTCTTCTAAAGTTTCACTATTTCGCATGAAGTAGTTTTTTACCCCATTTTGCGCAGAATAGCCTGTTACTATTTTGCGCGAAATGGCATTTTCAGTACCCTATCAGCAAAATAAGGCTCATAGAAAAGAATAGCACACAACACTTTTCAGTTTTTTAACTCCATCAGCACACGAAAGTTCGGTAATTATTTGGAAGTTTCAAGAATTAATCGTAATTTTGCACCAAATCTAATTAGATTCATAACTAGCTAACTTGTAATTATTAATAATTCAACTAGACAATGAAACAAAAACATTTATTTTGGGGAGCTGCGGTTGCATTGACCTTCCTCTTCAGCACATCAGCTATTGCACAACTTAGACACACCAAGAAAAAGGTGAAGAAAGTGGTTGAGGCAAAGGTTGACGTTTGTCCGTTTACAGACAAATGGGTAGAAGACGAGACCAAGTTTGAGGATCGCAAGGAAAAAGCCCATGCTACTTTCGTACCTTATTCTTCTACTGCTTCCATGCAGCAGGACGACTACTACAAATTCCCATGGCTCACACCTAAACGTGCCAACTATCTGTTGCTCAACGGTAAGTGGAAATTCCACTATACTGCCGACTGGAAGCAGGGCAAACCTGAGAAGGATGACTTCTGGGCAGACAACGCCGATGTTTCTTCATGGAAGGAACTCCAGGTGCCCCTGAACTGGGAGATGGCTGGATACGATGTGCCTGTATATAATAATGTGGGCTATCCTTTCGAGAACAAACCGCCATTCATCACAGCCTTCAAGGATAACTTCGACAAGAATCCGGTAGGTTCTTATCGCCGTAACTTCAATCTGCCTGAAGGTTGGGAAACTGGAAAGCGTGTGTTCCTGCACTTCGACGGTGCCTGCAGCGCCATCGTGGTTTGGGTAAACGGTAAGTATGCCGGCTATTCACAGGGAGCCAATACAGATGCTGAATTCGATGTCACCAACCTGGTTCGCAAGGGCGACAACAACGTATCTGTACGCGTTTACCGCTGGAGCGACGGCTCTTATCTGGAGGGACAGGACATGTGGCACCTCGGTGGTATTCACCGCGATGTTTATCTCGTAGCCACTCCAAAGACTTTCGTAGCAGATCATTACATCACTTCTGCCCTGAACAGCGATTATGCATCGGGCAAACTGAATGTTGACCTGACTATCAATAACGCTGCCAAGGAGAAATCTGAGAAGACGCTGGAGATTGAACTCCTCGACCCACAGGGCAAATCTGTAGGCAAGCAGTCGGCACAGGTTGCCATGACTGCCAAGGATGGCGAGAAGAACTGCCGCCTTACCATCGACAACCTGACCGGATTGAAGGCTTGGACCTCAGAGCAGCCTAACCTCTATACCGTTATCGTCCGCCAGAAGGCAGGCGACAAGGAAGAGATGGTATTCTCTACCAAATACGGTTTCAGAGATGTTGCCATCAAGGGCAAACTGGTTTATGTAAACGGCAAGCGAGTATTCTTCAAGGGTGTCAACACCCAGGATATTCACCCACTCTATGGCCACGCCATCGACGTGGAGACCATGCTTCGCGACGTAATCCTAATGAAGCAGGCCAATGTGAACACCGTTCGTACCAGCCACTATCCTCGTCAGGCTAAGATGTATGCCATGTTCGACTACTACGGATTGTACTGCATGAACGAGGCTGACGTGGAGTGCCACAACAACCACTCACTCTCTAACAACCCTACCTGGCGTGCTGCTTATGTTGACCGCACAGAACGCATGGTATTGAGAGACCGCAACCATCCTAGCGTGGTATTCTGGTCGCTCGGTAACGAGTCGGGCGGTGGCGACAACTTCCAGGCTACCTACGATAAGGTGAAGGAGCTTTTGCCTGGTCGCGACGCTTGGGTTCACTACGAGGGCTACAATCACGGTGCCAAGTACTCAGACTTCGGTTCAGACATGTATCCTAGAATCGAGGTGGTGAAGAAGCAGATGGACGGCCTCAACAACAAGCCTTACTTTATCTGTGAGTATGCTCATGCCATGGGTCAGGCTGTGGGTAACCTGCAGGAATACTGGGACCTCATCGAGGCAAGTACCGGTATCACCGGTGGCTGCATCTGGGACTGGGTTGACCAGGGTATTTACGATACACGCCGCATCCGCAAGGGACTTCCTCTGAAGGATCCTAAGACTGGACTCCACTACTACACATCCGGTTACGACTATACCAAGATGAACAACGGTTACAGAGGATTCCAGGGCGACTTCATGAGCAACGGTATCATTACTCCAGGCAGAGAGTGGACAGCTAAGCTCACCGAGGTGAAGTATGTTTACAGAGATGTGAACTTCGAGTCTTTCTACAGTCGCGTGCTCACCCTGAAGAACAAGTGCGCATTCACCAACCTGGCAGATATCTACAATCTCAGCTACGAGGTGCTCCGCAATGGTGTATCTGTAGAGAAGAACCAGGTGGCTATCCCATCTGTATTGCCAGGCAAGACCTGCGATATCAACATCCCATACACCACCGCTGTAGATGATAAGGCAGAGTATGTCATCACCTTCAGCCTCGTTCAGAAGAAGGCTACTTCATGGAGTAAGCAGGGTTATATGATGGCTCAGCAGCAGTTCAAGCTTTCTGCAGAGAATGTAGCAGGCACATCTGTTGCCGACCCTACCTTCGTCCAGAAAGACCATGGCAAGTTGCCAGCTATCCAGGAGAAGGGCAAGCTGAAGGTGAAGGATAACACCATCACCGGCAAGGACTTCAGCATCACATTCGCAGAGGATGGTACCATCGCCAACTGGACTTATCGCAATACTCAGCTCGTTCAGCCTAACGCTGGTCCTGACTTCAACGGTTTCCGCCGCATCGCCAACGACAACGTGAACCTGGGTGCTACAGGTGGTGTTGCCGAGAACGAGAATAAGGAAGAGGGTGCACTCACCGGCAAGAAGATGATGGTGAAGGCTCCTAAGAAGCAGGGCAAGAACGTGGTTGTAGAAACTGCCGTTACCAACGGTAAGGATACTCACCAGATTGCTTACATCATCTATCCTAACGGAACCGTGGATATGAAGGTAACTACCAACAATTCTTCTGAGGAAACCCGAAAAATTGGTATTGCCATGCAGTTTGCTCCTGGTTTCGAGAATGTGGAGTATTATGCCAAGGGTCCTTGGAGCAACTACATCGACCGTCAGAGAGGTTCGCTGTTAGGTTTGTACAAGACCACCGTGGATGGCATGTTTGAAGAGCAGAGTGCTCCTCAGACCATGGGCGACCGCCAGGGCCTGCGCCAGTTGACATTGGACAACAACAGCACGAAGTTGCAGATTACCACCGAGGGCATGGTAGCCTTCTCGTTGTCTCACTTCGATGATGCTCAGTTCAACTACGACGTATTCTATGGTGGCAAGCATCCTTACGACCTGGTACGTTCTAACCAGATTTTCGCTCACTTCGATTTCTGGCAGCGTGGCATCGGTAACCGCAGTTGTGGTGGCGACTCTTGTCTGCCACAGTACATGACTCCAACAGGAGCTCATGAGTTCACCTTGCGTTTCACTCCAATGGCGAAATAAAGGAAATAAAGAATAAGATATAAAAAAGGTGGGTGTTACACGAATTGTTGTAGCACCCACCTTTTTTATATTTTGTCTTATGCCTGAATGTTTAGTAATCCTGGATGTAGCCCTTGGTAAACATGTCATACGACAGGGCTTCCAGCTCTGCAAGCGTCATGTGCTCCACGGCATGCTCTATCTTGCGAATCAACTCGTCTCGCTTGAAATCGTCGTTATCGCTCAGGCGCGATGTAAATCTATTGCTCATACTCGTTCGTAATTATCTATTATATTATTATCATACGCCTCATGACTGATTAACCGGATGTTATGAGGAAGTTTGGGGGCTGCTGTTCCGGCAGTTACCACGTTTTCCACAGATGTGGATAAAGATGTTTCTACCCTGATTTCATCCCATAATCCGGCATCGAGGAAAGCCTGATGGGTGATGGCGCCACCTTCTACTATCAGCGACTGCACCTTATTATTATATAGGTACTGCATCATCTGCTTCAACACCTCTTCCTTACCCTTGGAGAAATCCAAGCCCTCGAAACAAGGATGATGGCGGTCGATGACCAGTCGCATCGGGTCCTTGCCGCTCCAGTCTCTTACGTTGAGCTGGCTATGGTCACGTTCATCGGTGATTCTACCCACCAGGATAGCATCGTTCTCGGCACGGAGCTTGTGGGAGAGCATCTTGGTGAATGGCGTAGAAATCGCCATGCCCTGATAGTTATTATCCAGAAAGCCATTCGCCGTCTGCGCCCATTTCAGGATGACGTATGGTCGTTGATGGGTATTGAAGGTGATGAAACGCTTATTCAGTTCGAGGCATTCCGCCTCCAGAACGCCCACCATTACTTCAATGCCCGCCTCACGAATCTTCTGGATGCCACGTCCCTGCACCTTGGCAAAAGGATCCACGCAGCCACAGACGCATCTCTTCACACCTTTTCTTACGATAAGGTCGGCGCAAGGAGGCGTCTTGCCATAATGCGAACAGGGTTCGAGACTTACATAGATGGTGGCATCCTTTAAAAGATGCTCATCCTCAGGCTTAACCGATGCAAAGGCATTCACCTCGGCATGGCCCTCGCCACAACGCACATGATAGCCTTCGCCTATGATTCTGCCCTCGCTGCTCACGATGACGGCACCCACCATAGGATTAGGCTTCGCATTCTGTCTGCCGTTCTTCGCCAACTGCAGGCAGCGGCGCATGAACATTTCATCAATCTCCTGCTGAGAGAGCGGCTCTCCCGTCTTCGGATCCAGAAAAGATACTTTATTTTGTTCCATAATCAACTTTTCTTCTGTTTTTTTACTCACTTTCGATAAAATGTCGTATCTTTGCTCTCAAATCAAATAGCAATAAGCAATATCAAGATGAAAACGTACCAAGAGTTTTGGCAATCCCTCACCCCACTCTATGATGCTGGCGAAGCGCAGGCTATCGTCCGCACCGTGCTTGATGTGGAGTACGGAATGACTCTGACCGACATAATCTGCGGCAAAGTTAATGAATTATCTTCAGACAAAGAAAGAAATCTGGAAGAAATTATCACAAGACTGCAAAATGGCGAGCCGGTGCAATATGTTTTGGGCGAAGCCGACTTTGCGGGAAGAACCTTCCATGTGGAGCCGGGCGTACTGATTCCAAGACCCGAAACGGCAGAACTCTGCCAGTGGGTAGAGGAGGATGCTTCATCTCTGAAGGCAGATGAAAGCAAACAGATTCTTGATATTTGCACGGGATCCGGCTGCATCGCCATCACATTGGGATTGACCATTCCTAATTCTGAGGTTACGGGATGGGATATTTCGGAAGATGCCCTCCGCATAGCACAGGGGAATGTAGAAATGCTGAAAGTCGGGAATGTTAGAATAGAATATCAGGATGCCTTGATGTTGCCGAAAGCTGCGGAAGCAGCGGAGATATCTGAAGCAACAAAATCAGAATCATCTCTTTCTAAAGGCTGGAATATCATCGTGAGCAATCCTCCTTATATCTGCGAAAAGGAGAAAGCAGATATGGAAAAGAATGTATTGGAGCACGAACCGAGCATCGCCCTCTTCGTTCCTGATGAAGATCCGCTGAAGTTCTATCGTGCCATCGCTGAATATGCATCATCTGCCCTCAAATCCGAAGGAGCATTATACTTCGAAATCAATCCTATCTACGAAAAGGAGACCAGGGAAATGCTGCAAAGTCTTGGCTTCAAGGATATTGAAACCAAAGAAGATGCTTTCGGAAAGAAGAGAATGATGAAAGCAAAGAAATAAAATAAAATTAAATGCATTATGGAATATTACAACAAGCCCAAGCGCCCCAAGAAGCCGATGACAGAGCAGCAGGCTCTGCTGAAGCTCACTACCCTCTGCACGCAAGCCGAACATTGCTCGCAGGAGATGCTCGACAAGATGAAGAAGTGGGAACTGCCCGAGGATGCCATCGCCCGAAACATGGAATTCCTGACCCAGAAGAAGTTCATCGACGACGAGCGCTTTGCCCGATTCTTCATCAACGACAAGATAAAGTACAACAAATGGGGACGCCGCAAGGTGGAGCAGGCCCTCTGGATGAAGCATATCCCGAAGGAAATCTCCGACCCCATCTTCGAGGAAATCGAGGACGACATGTATATGGAAACCCTCCTCCCCCTCCTGAAAAGCAAATACAAGAGCATCAAGGCGAAGAACGACTACGAGCGTTCGATGAAACTCATCCGCTTTGCCCTGGGAAGAGGCTACAGCATGGACGTTATCCACAAGTGCATCGACAAAATGAAAGAAGAAGATTTGATAGAAGGATGCGACTCAGTATTTTAGGGAAAATCATCAACCTGCTCCTGCCCCGCTATTGTCCCGTATGCGACAACAGACTGCTGGGCTCGGAAGAGATGCTTTGCATAAATTGCCTCAAGCACCTCCCCCTCACCATGACCTGGAGCGACCCTTACGAAAACGAGATGGCAAAGATGTTTTGGGGGCGCATCCCCATCGAGCGGTGCGCCGCACTCATCTACTACAGCAGCCACTCCAAGACCAGCAATGCCATCTACCAGCTGAAATATCACCATCGTCCCGATATCGGCACCTATCTGGGTAGGCTCATCGGAAGCAAGGGACTGGAAGTCAACTTCTTTGAAGGCATCGACGCCATCATCCCCATTCCCATTACCAGGAAAAGACAACAGGAACGAGGCTACAACCAGAGCGAGGAGATAGCCAAGGGAATACAGGAAAAAACGGGACTCCCCATCATCACGGATGCCATCAGGCGAACTGTGTTTACAGAAAGTCAGACCCACAAAAGCAGATCTGAAAGACAGGAAAACGTAAAGCACGTGTTCCAGACATCAGCATTCTATCACGACGCCCAAGGCAAGCACCCCATCACCAATCTTGCCGGAAAGCATCTACTCATCATCGACGACGTCTGCACCACAGGCGCCACCCTCGTATCCTGCTGCGAAGAACTGCTCAAGGCGGGCAAGATGAAATTCAGCATCACCACCATCGGATGGACACACGATTAAAAATCTATAATTAATAAGCCATTTATGATGATTAATCATTTTTTTGTCGTATCTTTGCAGATATAAATTATAATTATTTAATCCTTATAGAATTATGGACAAACTGAAGAAAGAATTCGCATCTAAGTTATTGAAGGTTAAGGCTATCAAATTGCAGCCTAACGATCCATTCACATGGGCTTCTGGTTGGAAGTCACCATTCTATTGCGACAACCGCAAGACATTGTCTTTCCCAGAACTCCGCAACTATGTGAAGCTCGAACTCGTACATACCATCCTGGAGCAGTTCCCAGAGGCTGACGCAGTAGCTGGTGTTGCTACAGGTGCCATCGCACAGGGTGCATTGGTAGCCGACGAGTTGCACTTGCCTTTCGTTTACGTTCGTTCTAAACCAAAGGATCATGGTATGCAGAACCTCATCGAAGGCGAAATCGACCCTAAGGCTAAGGTTGTTGTAG
>OQVP01000616.1_pt1 | contig 13592 bp, 11 predicted proteins | sample 1691541 | NCBI WGS metagenome assembly OQVP01 (sample SAMN03418258, study PRJEB22391) | human gut metagenome | biome: human-gut; feature: organic feature; material: feces | host: Homo sapiens | place: Tanzania | collected 2013-01 | reverse complement strand
AATGCAGTCTACTGAGAGACCATGGAACATGTAAAGAGGCCCCATCCATTCAGAGTCACGCTTAGCCAAATAGTCGTTCACGGTTACCACGTGCACACCGTTACCAGTCAAAGCGTTAAGGAATACGGGGAGCGTACCCACCAGGGTTTTACCTTCACCCGTTGCCATTTCAGCAATCTTACCTTGGTGCAATACCACACCACCAAAGAGCTGAACATCATAGTGCACCATGTTCCATTGGGTGTCATTACCACCAGCAATCCAATGGTTCTGATAGATAGCCTTGTCGCCTTCGATATGAACGAAGTCCTTATCCAGACTCAGCTCACGGTCGAAATCGTTAGCCGTAACGGTAATGGTCTCATTTTCAGTAAATCGGCGTGCGGTACTCTTCACGATGGCGAAAGCCTCCGGCAGAATCGCGGTCAAAGTCGTTAGCCGTAACCTCAATGGTTTCGTTCTCAGCAAAGCGGCGAGCGGTATCCTTCACAATGGCAAGAACCTCGGGGAGTGCGTCATTGAGCGCAACTTCCATTTTGTCGAGCACTTGCGTTTCGAGTTTATCAATTTGGCTGAAGATTACCTCGCGGTCTTCGATGGGAGTGTCCTCTATCTTCGACTTGAGTTCATCAATCTTCTCCTTGATGTCATCAGCCGAGTGCTGAATGGTGTGTTGAATCTCTTTCGTTTTGGCACGTAATGCGTCATTGTCGAGTTCTTGAATTGCAGGATAAGCTGCCTTAATTTTTTCTACCCACGGCTGAATGAGTTTCATGTCGCGAGTTGACTTGTTGCCGAAAAGCTTGCTAAGAATTTTATTGATATCCATATTGTAGGTTTCCCACATCTCTGCCTCATCTACCACTAATATTTCAGGATCAATATTGATTGCAACAGCAAAAGCCAGACGCACGAACATACCGCTGGAATAAGTTTTGACCGGCTGGTATACATAGTCGCCGATGTCCGCAAATTTTAAAATTTCCGGCAGCTTGGCATCGATTTCCTTCTGGGAAAAGCCCATCATGGTGCCGTTTAAGTACACATTTTCAATGCCGTTGTATTCCATGTTAAAACCCGCACCCAGCTCAAGCAGCGCCGAAATTCTGCCGTTTACGTTTACTTCTCCCGAAGTAGGGCTTAAAACCCCGGTAATAATCTTTAAGATGGTGGATTTACCGGAGCCGTTGGTGCCGATAATACCCACAGTTTCGCCCTGAAAAATCTCAAGGGACACACCGTTTAAGGCATAATGCTCCTTTGCCTTCTTCCTGGTCAGTCCAAAGGCTTCCTTGAACCGGTCCGAGGGCTTGTCATAGAGTTTATATACTTTTTTAAGGTCTTTGACCGTAATTGCAGGCTTTCTTTCCTGATTATCCATTGCTCTTACCTTTCCGCTCTTCATTACAGTACATCCGCGAAATGCACCTTCAGCTTCTTAAATACCACGGCGCCGATACCGAATACCACAATCGTAAAAATCCAGAAATACATGGTAGAAAAGAAATCCTCAAAAAACCAGGAATGGCCGTAAATGGCATCCCGGTATCCGTTTACAATATAAACCATGGGATTTAATTTTAAGATTTTCGCCCAGGTCGGACTGATGGCATCGAAGTTCCACATAATGGGAGTTGCCCACATGCCGATTTGCAGCATAATGCTGATAATCTGGGAAATATCGCGCATAAATACCACAAGAGAGCAGGTGGTGTAGCTTAATGCCAGCACCAGAACAAAGGTGCAGAAGCTGTAATAAAAAATCTGCAGGGTGTACAAAGTGGGAGTATAGCCGTAAAAAGCGGCAATCAGAAGCAGAATGCAAACAAAAAACACGTGCACAAAGGTAGCGCCGATGACCTTGATAATCGGCAGGATACTAATCTTGAACACCACTTTCTTTACTAAATAATTGTACTCCAAAAGCGCCATGGTGCCGTTTGTCCAGGCTTCGTTAAAATAAAACCACGGAACCAGGCCGGCGGTTAAAAAGAGCACGAACGGAATGTCGCTGCCGCCCCGCATTGCCATACCTGCGCTGCCCATAATCACATCAAATACCAGCCAGTACATGACAACCGTAATCACCGGCTGCACCATTGCCCATACCGCGCCGAGATAGGAGCCCGCATACCGCTTTTTAAAGTCGTTCTTTGCCAGCTTCCAGATTAAATGCCTGTTCTGGTACAGCTCCACCGGCAGACCGGTCACTTTATCGTAGAGCGCCGTAAACAATACGCAGGAAACCAAAATTACCACAACGGAAATAATCTTTTTAAGATTTTCCTCCGCTGCCTGGGCATTCGGATTTTTATGGAACACAATCAGGCATGCCATAATAAGCGCCGCTATATAAAAAAGCAGAATGCCCGTCTTTTTTGAAATCTTTTTCTTCATAGTAAGTGCTTATGCCTTTCCCAGTTCTTTTGCATATTCCCGGAAGCTTCCCCATTTGGTGTCCTTTTCGGATAAAATAAGCTCCATGCCCTCCGGAATCGGCCACTCTACCCTGATATCCGGGTCCTTGTAGGAAATACCGCCCTCATCGCCTGGATGGTAAAAGTCCGTACACTTATAGCAGAACTCCGCATAATCGGAAAGCACTAAAAAACCGTGTGCAAAATTCTTCGGAATGAAAAACTGCTTTTTGTTTTCTTCGGAAAGAAGCACGCCATACCATTTGCCGAAGGTTTCCGACTCCGGACGCATATCCACCGCCACGTCGAACACTTCTCCGCGTATAACACGGACTAACTTGTCCTGCGGGAACTGCTTCTGAAAATGTAAACCGCGCAGCACGCCCTTCTTGGATGCGGACTGGTTGTCCTGTACAAAATTAAAGTCAATACCGGCTGCCTTGTAATCGTTGTAATTGTAGGTTTCCATAAAGTAGCCTCTGTTATCCCCGAACACCTGTGGGGTCAGAATTTTTAAGCCCTCGATTTCGCATGTTTCCACTGTAATCTTTCCCATATTAAAACCCTGCCTTTCCTGTCTATCCATCATTTCCTGTAACTTACATTCAAATCCACATTGCCGTTAATACCGTTGATTTTACCCTTGGAGGTATACTGCCACATCTGGTAATAGCCCTGATACAGGGGCACACTCCGGTACTCCGCAAGCCAGATGGCGTAGGACTCCAGTGTACCGGCTGTAAGCTTATTGTTGTACCAGTTGCGGCTGGCATACACGCCCGCCTCCAGACCGGCATTTTTTACGGTAGTGCAAAATGCCTCGCAGACAGCGGTGCGCTCTTCCACATTTAAGGAATCCGCCCTGCCGTTTCCGCCGGCGCCTTCCGTATCAATGAATACGGGGTACTGCAGTTCATAGTCCCGCACCAGACTGATAACCATACTTGCTTCTTCGACGGCTTCCACTTCGTTTACCGCCTGGGTAAAGAAATACACACCCACCTTGATGCCCGCTGCCCGGGCGCCCTTGATATTCTGTTCAAAATAAGGGTCCTCCACCAGACTGCCGGTAACGGAACCGCGGTAGCCGCAGCGGATAATGGCGAAATCCACGCCTTCATTCTTCACCTTGTCCCAGTCGATTTCCTTCTGCCACTTGGAAACGTCAATTCCCAGCACGCCGGTTTTGGATACTCCGGAGGTCTGCCGGATTTCGGTATCGTCCCCATCGGTATTGGCTTCGGCACTGTCTTCCGCTTCCGCATCAATTTCCGCCTCGGTTTTGATAAGCAGGGAAATGTCGTCTATCGCCACATACTCCACCTTGTCCTTTACCCGGACATCCGTGGCACTTAAGGGTGTACGGTAGCCGCTTATGGGCTTTAACGCCACCTCATACTCCCCGGCAGGAAGGTCCCCAATGTAAATCACACCGTCCTTGTCCAAATCCTTGTATTCGTCCTTGCCGTTTAAGGTGATGTAAAAGCTTTCTCCCTCTACCGGTTTGTTGTCCCTGTCCACAATCTGCACACGCAGATCTTTTTCCACAGAGGTCACAATCAGGGAAAGCCGGTTCGTTTCATCATATAAACTGTCGGTCTCCTTCGTGTCCCGGTCAAAGAAATACTCATCCTGCATAAAAGCGGACAGATTGCTTTTATCCGCTCCCTGCTGCCCGGCACCGGTATCCTGGTTCATCTGTGTACCCGCAGCCGGCACCTCTCCGCCGGCATCCGCCGTTCCCTTCCTTTTAGGAAGGTTGGTAAACAGAACCAGTAAAAGCAACAGCAGACACATGCATGCCGAAACACAGACCGCCGTTCGTTTCCATTTAGAGTCCATTTGCAACCTCTGTTAAATATTTGCCGTAATTCGTCTTCATGAGTGGCTCTGCCAAAGCTAAAAGCTGCTCTCTTGTAATAAATCCGCGCTTGTAGGCGATTTCCTCGATACAGGAAATGTAAAGTCCCTGCCGTTTCTGGAAAGCTGCTACGAAATCCGCCGCATCAAGCAGGGCATCGTGATTGCCGGTGTCCAGCCATGCAAAGCCTCTTCCCAGTGTTTCCACACGCAGGGTTCCTCTTCTCAGATACTCGTTGTTGATGCTGGTAATTTCAATTTCACCTCTTGCGGAGGGTTTTACGTTTTTCGCAATCTCCACTACATCATTGTCATAAAAATAAAGACCCGGCACCGCATAATTGCTCTTGGGATGCTCCGGCTTTTCTTCGATGGAAAGAGCCTTGCCGTTTTCATCAAACTCCACTACACCGTACTCTCTCGGATCTCTTACATAATAACCGAAAATCGTCGCGCCCTTTTCCCGGGATGCCACTTCCTTAAGCACTCTGGAAAAGCTCTGTCCGTAAAAAATATTGTCGCCCAGAATCAGCGCCACCCTGTCATTACCGATGAAATCCGCGCCGATGATAAAGGCGTCCGCCAGTCCTCTGGGCTTGTCCTGAACCGCATAGGAAAGCTGCATGCCGATCTGGCTGCCGTCGCCTAAAAGCTCCTCAAATACCGGCAAATCCCTCGGGGTGGAAATAATCAGGATTTCTTTAATCCCCGCCAGCATCAGGATGGACAGTGGATAATAAATCATTGGTTTATCGTAAACAGGCATAATCTGTTTGGAAATGGCTTTGGTGAGCGGGTACAGTCTGGTACCGGATCCTCCGGCTAAAATAATTCCTTTCATGAAATATCTCCTTTCAGGTCAGTTAAATTTATTTTATCACAGAATATGGAAAATGGGAACAGCGAAAGCCGTTCCCATGTAATCGTGTTTCACGGATTATTCGTACATTTCACTGTAATACTTCTGATAATCCCCGCTGGTCACATTTTTCATCCAGTCCTCATGTTCAAAATACCAGGCAATGGTCTTTTTGATACCATCCTTAAACATGGTTTCGGGATACCAGCCGATTTCTGCCTTAATCTTATCGGGAGCGATGGCATAACGTCTGTCATGTCCCTTTCTGTCCTCCACGTAGGTAATCAGGCTTTCGTTGATCCATGCCTTTCTTTCGTCTCCGTCCGGCAGCATTTCCTGCAGGGTATCCAGAATGATATGAATAATCTCGATGTTCTGTTTTTCGTTGTGTCCGCCGATGTTGTAGGTTTCAAACAGTCTGCCCTGTTCCTGCACCATATCAATCGCTTTGGCATGGTCCTCCACATAGAGCCAGTCACGCACATTTTTGCCGTCGCCGTACACCGGAAGCTTCTTGCCATGCAGGGCATTGTTGATAATCAGCGGAATCAGCTTTTCCGGGAACTGGTAAGGTCCGTAGTTGTTGGAGCAGTTCGTAATGTTGGCAGGGAAATGATAGGTATCCATATATGCCTTTACCAGCATATCGGAGCTTGCCTTACTGGCGGAATACGGACTGTGGGGAGCATAGGGAGTGGTTTCATAGAAGAACTCATCGTCTTTTTCCAGGGAACCGTAAACCTCATCTGTAGAAACATGCAGGAATTTCTTGCCTTCCTTAAAGCTGCCGTCCGGAAGCTCCCATGCTTCCTTGGCGCAGTTTAACATAACAGCGGTACCGTATACATTGGTCTGCACAAATACTTCCGGGTTGCGGATGCTTCTGTCAACATGGCTTTCCGCCGCGAAATGCACGACTCTGTCGATGTCATTTTCCGTAAATACCTTGCGGATGGCTTCCTTGTCGCAGATATTGGCTTTTACAAAAGTGTAATTGTCCCTTTTCTCCACGTCCTTTAAGTTTTCCAGGTTGCCCGCATAGGTAAGTGCGTCCACATTGATGATGCGGATTTCGTCCCCGTATTTTTTGAACATGTAATGAATGTAGTTGGAACCGATGAAGCCGGCTCCTCCTGTTACCAGATAAGTTCTCATGCTTATCTCCTTTCTGTCCCTTATACAATTTTCTTAACTTGTTTGGTTTTGATTTAGTAGCCCAGATAGCTGATGTTTAAGTCCACGTTTCCGCTGATGCCTGAAATCTTGCCGGTGGACTTGTACTGCCACATGTCATAACGTCCTGTGTAGGTCGGAGTTGCCGCATACTGTGCCAGCCAGATTTTGTATTTGCCGAGCTGTCCGGCATCAATTTTATCATTCAGCCAGCTCTTGTTGGCATAAACACCTGCAGTATAGCCCGCATTCTGTACGGTTTCACAGTAAGCCTTGATAACATCCGTTCTGGTTGCCTTATCAATCCTGTCACCGCGTCCGTTGCTGCCTTCCACGTCTAAGAAGACCGGATAGGAAATCTTGTACTTTTTAATCAGTTCAATGGTCATGGAGGCCTCTTCTACCGCTTCCGCCTTGTTTATTGCCTGGGAGAAGAAGTAAACGCCCACCTTAAGGCCTGCCGCATTGGCGCCCTGGATGTTTGCTTTGAACTTGGGGTCTTCTACCAGTGCACCGGTAGAGGAGCCACGGTAGCCGCAGCGGATAATGACATAGTTGACACCGGAATTCTTTACTGCCGTCCAGTCAATGGTCCCGTTCCACTTGGAAACGTCGATACCGAAGCTGCCACTGCCGGTAACCAGGGAACCGTCGCTTGCAAAATTGTACTTTGCACCCTGAATAACCTGTTCGCCGGTCACCTTGTTGCCTGCCGCATCAAAGAAATACAGCCTGCCGTCAATGGTCTGCCAGCCGGTATACTTTATCTTGCCCTCTGTTTTAATATAGAAGGTTTTGATGTTGGTATCGTAATAGTCCGCATAAGTGGCTTCGCGGTATTTGTTGTCGGATGTCAGCACGTAAAGCTGTCTGTTGCTGGTATCCATCAGCTTGCCTTCCTTTGCCGCTACCTTAACGGTAAATGTCCGGCTCTGGGTAAAGCCGTTGTCGGTATAATTTACGGTAACGGTAGCGGAGCCGGTCTTGACGCCGGTAACCTCTACGGTAGCCGTTAAGCTGCTGCCGTCGGAGGATTTCTTTGTTTCGGAAATCTTTACGGTAGCAATATTCTTGTCGGAAGTGTCCGCAGAAAAGGTGCCGGTTGTGCTTCCTGCCGTAGCTGTCACCGTACCCTTGCTTCCGGGCATAATGCTTAAAGTGCTCTTATCCAATTTCAGGGTGTTTTCCTGTACGGTAATGGTACATACCGCCGTAAGGGAGCTGTCTTTTAGCTTTACGGTCAGAATGGCAACGCCCGCTTTTTTACCGGTTACGGTAATGGTTGCCGTGCCGTCCTTTAAGGCTCCCATGGAAACAGAAGCCACATCCGTCTTATCCAGTATATATTCCAGTGTACCGTCCTTGGAACCGGCGGCATCGCTGTTGCCGATAATCGCCTTGATTTCCGCTTTGGCATTGGGTGCCAGGGAAAGATTGCTCTGGCTTAAGGAAAGGGTACGGCTGTCCGTCTTTTTCATAACCGTAACCGTGCACACCGCTGTAATAGCAGGATTTTCTACAGAAGCTACGGTAATTTGTGCGGTGCCTTCTTTCTTTGCCGTAACCGTACCGTTATTGTCTACCGTTGCCACGTCGGCATTGGAGGAAGTCCAGGTAACCGCCTTGTTGCCGGCATCATCCGGCGCCACGGTTGCCTTTAAGGAAGCCACACCGCCCTCCGCCAGTGTCAGGGAAGTATTGTCAAGAGAGATGCTCTTAACATCCACCTTTTTTTCTGTAACACTTATCTGGCAGTTGCCGGTGAAGGTTTCTGTCCTGCTGGCATTGTTTCCGGAAGGATCGGTTTCCTGAATCGTGCCCTCCACAATAATCTTCAGATTCGTGGTACCTGCTGCAAGACCCGTTACGGTTCCGTCGGAGCCGACACTGATAATGTTGCTGTCGTAATTCGTATAGGTCGCCTGACCGAAGCTTACATTGCCGATGCTTGCAGTATATACAAGCTTTTTGCTTTCTCCTGTCTGCAGGCTAAAGCCGCTGACATTCAGCTCCGCCGTGCGGATATAGGTACCTGCCTTGGCAGAGGTCATGGGATCCTTCACATTCTTTCTGTCAATGGCGGTGTAGGTTGCTTCAATAACCGTCTTGGTGGACTCCACCCATGCCACGGTATCCGTCAGGGTGGACTCCTGTTCGGTATCGTTAATCATGGTATCTTCCTTCTTGGAATCTACTTCCGATTCTTTCTTAATTTCGTCGGAAACATCTACCTTCTGGTAAACAATTTCTTTCCGGACATCCACCTTCTTCGCTGTGGTGCTGATTTCATAGTCCTTGTACTTTTCGTCCGTGAGCGCATTCATGGCAACACTGTACTTGCCGGGTGTGATGCCGGTCTTGTAAATAATGCCGTCCATGTCATCGTCCGTCCAGGTTTCCGTCTTTTTATCGGGTGTTTCCACCGTTACGGAGAACGGTACATTGGCAATCAGCTTGTTTGTCTTGCTGTTGACGAATTTGATCTTCAGGTCCTTTTCAATGGATGTGGTATTCATGGTTACCGTTACATCCTTGGTATATTCATTTTCGTCGTAATCCTTCTGCTCGTCCTCCTGAATGGCATTGGCTGCATCAATTCTTGCCTTTTCCGCATCCGCCACAGCCATCAGTCCGTCCTCTCCCACGACATGGATACCGTCCATGCTGCTGCCGATAGATGCCACCGGCTGGGAAGCGGGCTTGTTTTTCTTTGTCAGATTGTCCACATAAATAGTGCCTGCCACAAGTGCCAGCACAAGCACCAGTACGCCGGAAGTGGTAATTACGCGGTCAATGGCGCTCATATGCACCAGGGAATACCATACCTTCTGGAAGAAATTGAGGTCGGTCATGGCGCTCCATGGCAGAGGCTCATCGTCATCATCATCTTCCTCGTCCTCTTCGTCCGTTTCCTCTTCGTATTCGTCCCCGTAGTCCTCGCCGGCTTCGTCCAAATCCACATAGGTGTCGTCCGGTTCGTATTCTTCGCCGGGCTCATATTCCGCTACTGCGGCATTGGCATCATAAAGCTGAACGCCGTACTCACCTTCGCTGTCATAGGCTTCCTCGTATTCGACGCCGTCTTCGGTTCCGTCCTCGTAAGTTTCTTCGTATTCGACGCCGTCTTCGGCTCCATCCTCGTAAGCCTCCTCGTATTCGGCGCCATCTTCGGCTCCGTCCTCATAAGCCTCCTCGTATTCGACGCCGTCTTCGGCTCCGTCCTCGTAAGCTTCTTCGTATTCGACACCGTCTTCATACCCTTCGCCGTCGTAAGCTTCCTCATAGTCGCCCTCTTCGCCGTAGGTTGCTTCCGCATCGAAGTCTGTATCAAAATCTTCCATGTCGAAATCATCATCTGTATATTGTTTTTTATGTCCAAACAACTTTCTCATGTATCCCATACCTTTCCATCCATAGATACTGATTAGTATAACATTATTCTGTGGACCGTTCAAGTTTCAGGCACTCTCTTATCATTAGAAATTTCTTAATTTTTCATAAGAAACGGCTTCGTTCCCTTTTTCTTTTCTTATTTTCCGTTAAATTGTATCGGGTTTGTATCATTTCTAAAAAAATTAGAAACTTTGCAACTTTGCTTTACAGTTTTTCCGAAGAATAGTACAATCAGTTTACATCCCGGGCTTCCGGGCAATACTGAAACAAACGACAAGGCGCATGCCCCGCAGAAAGGTTGTACGGTCATGGATAAAAAGCAAATGACAGAAAAAAAAGGATATTCCCCCGCAGAAAATTTGGATGACGGCTGGGACGATATGGAAATAGAGGATTTAGAGATAGAAGATTTAGACGACGACAGTGACGGGAACGACGTTGATGTAGAAGCCGACATGGATATGGAAGATGCCGGTGATGATTACGTGGAATACGACGATGAGGACGAGGAAAAGGAAGATGAGGAGGAAAATGACAGCGATGCGGAGGATGCCCTTGGCAGGAAAGAAAAGCGTCTGCGTGTCAGCATCCACCTTGTTTTAGGCATTCTCATTCTGGGTATTCTGGGACTCTGCTTCTATAAATACAAGACCTTCGGCAACCGGATTACCCAGGAAGACATTGATGCCATTCCCACACCGGAAAACCCGGAAATCGAAACATACGACTACTTTACCGCCAATCCCATGCAGGATGACGGCACATTTCCCGAGGATGACGGGGTAACTACCGTGGTCTGCTTCGGCAATGCCCCTTTTGCGGATGGCAAGGACAGCGACAGCAGCGTCTGCAGCCTGTTTGCCAAAGACTCCCAGGCGGTTGTTTACAATTATGCCGTAGCGGACTCCCTGCTGGCTGCCCATGAAAATCCTTTTACCACCGATTATCCCATGGATGCGTTCAGTTTTTCCTACCTGATTTCTTCTTTGGTATCCGGCGACAAAACCCGTCTGGAAGAAGCCTATGCTTCCATGGAAAATGTGCCCACAGGCTTGCAATCCTCCATGGATGAACTGTTTTCTCTGGATTTTAGGACCGTGGATATGGTTTACATTATGTACGACGGCAGCGACTATCTGGAAAACAGCATGATTTACCACGACCAGATACCCGATGAGCCCCGCTACATTGCAGGCTCCCTGACCGCCGGAATTACTGCCCTCCGGAATGCTTATCCCTGGGTCGATATCGTGGTTATGTCCCCCACATTTGCCTATGCTGTTGATGAAAACGGAAAGTATGTGAGCAGTGATATGCAGAAAAACGAATGGAATGTAGGACTGTCCCTGTATTTTATGAAGGAATACGAAACTGCCTTCGACAACCGGGTGTCCTTCGTAGACAACTTCTACGGCGCCATCCATGAAGATATTGCTTCCGCCTACCTCACCGACAATCTGCACCTCAATGAGGAAGGACGGAAACTGATTGCAAAGCGGATGTACGACTCCCTTACCGCCGTACAGAACTTACAGAAACAGTAATTTTTCAAAAAGAGCCACTGCCGCGGGCAGAATGCTGTCCGGGAATTCAAAATGCTCCGTATGTAACTGGGCGTGTTCTTCGCCGTCTCCGATGCCGAAGAACGCGCCCTTTGTGTCCTGTAAATAATAACCGAAATCCTCCGACCAGCGCATGGGAACTGCCAGTTCTTCCGTGGCAAGTCCCAGTTCCTTTGCCGCCCTTTCTACCGCTTCCACGCATTCCGTATGGTTTTCCGTTGCCGGGAAACGTTCGATTTCCTTCATTTGCAGGGTAAATCCTCCGGCTCCTGCTTTTTCATCTGCCAGCCTGCGGATTTCTTCCAGATAACGGGAAAATACACTTTCCTTCTCTCCTCTTACCGTAAGACGCAGCACCCCGTCGGATGCCGAAACACCATAGCTTTCACTTCCGATTTCCATACCGATAAGAGTCATCAGCACAAAGCTCTCCTGTTCCCGTATTTTCTTTGTCAGCGCCTCTATGGAAAGCAGCAGTTCCGCCAGGGCCGTCCCGGGATTTTTGCCGGCTTCGGGGTAAGCGGCATGGCTGGGAGTCCCCGTCATACGGATTTCCAGACCGGTGGATGCACAGGCAAAAGTTCCTTTTTTGAGCAGCACCTTTTTTTCGGAATAGCCCGGAATATTGTGCAGTCCGTATATTCTTTCGATATTCTTTTCCTTAATAAGCTCCCTGCAGACCGCAGCGCCCTCACCGGTTTCCTCCGCCGGCTGAAAAATCAGGTAAACATCCCGGGAAAGCTTTTCCTTTTCTTTATCCAGGATAAGCGCCAGTCCCGACAGAATACTGCTGTGCCCGTCGTGCCCGCAGAAATGTCCCGGTTTCCCATCATGCGCGCACACGGCATCCATATCCGCCCGGAATGCCACCGGAGGCATTTTCGCCCCGGGAGCTTTCGCATACGCAAAGAAATAGCTGCCCCTGTCCTCTGTCTGCAAAGAGGTATTCTCCTTAAGAAATGCCATCAGGCAGGCTTTTGTTTTGATTTCCTCCCCTGATTTTTCCGGCATACTGTGCAGTGTTTTCCTTAAAGCCTTTATTTTTTGTAAATCCTCTTCCGTTATCATTCCTGTATCTCTCCTGTATAAATATTGGCGGTTATGGTTTCCGCCGCGCCATCTGCATTTTCTTTCGTATACCGTACCAGATTTTCTCCGATGTATTCGGCATCCGCCGGAAATCCCTTAGACCTACGGCAGCCTTCTATATCATAGAACCAGCTCTGCCTCGTGCCGTCTTCCCATTCGACCTGAACTCTTAAAAAGCCGCTTTCCGTATCGTAATCTGCAGCTTCCACCTTCTTTACGATGCTGGTTTCCAGCACCGTGCCGTCCTTTCCGAACACTCTGATCAGCTCCAGCCCTTTATTCAGTCCGAGAATGCTGTAGTATTCTTCCGGATTTTCCTCTATGGTTTTTAAGATGACATATTCCTTGTCCTGCGGGACGCGGGTGCAGCCCGCCTGGCAAAGAAGCAGGGCAATGCAGAGCAGCAGCAGTACTTTTTTCATATCTTACGTATATCCTCTCTGATTTTATAATTTTTATATTTATAAATTGACATAACTTTACATAAATTTTATAATTAAAGTGATTTTTACTTTTGGGAAACCGTGCAGGACAATTACGAACGGAGAAAGGATGAAACTCTTATGTACATTTACATCACCACATTTTCCATCATACAGGCAATCCTTACCTCCAATCTTCTTATCTGCCTCTGCGCTTTCATTATGAAACGGAAAAAGCTGTTGTGCCGGATGCCCTACAATTCCATTGTGGTGCTGCTTCTGCTTGCCATGGTGCGGCTCTTCTTTCCCTTTTATTTCGGTTTTTCCCATGTAATTTCTTTCTCACAGAAATCCATGCAGTTTTTATTATATCCTTCCCGGTGTGTATTTCAATCCCAAGGCTATTATTTTTCAGCCTTTGATATCTTCTGTACCGTCTGGGGTATCGGCGTCATTATTATAGCATTCTGCTATCTTAGGAAGGAAGTCATTGTAACCCGTTTCATTGCCGGTTTCGGTACCGATATGTCAAAACAGGAGCCCTATGCTTCCATCCTGGCAGAGCTGACCGCAGGACACAGACGCAGCAATGTTTTCCGCATTTACCGCATTCCCGGTGTTTCCGCACCCTTCATCCGCGGCGTTATCCAGCCCGCCATTCTGATTCCGGAGGACATGGAATTAACTGAACAGGAGCTTTACTATGTACTGGCTCACGAAGTGTCCCACTACCGTCATCTGGATACCCTGGTTAAGCAGCTCCTGCAGCTTACCACCATTCTGTTCTGGTGGAATCCCGTCGGCTTTTTCTATCAGG
>OQVP01000613.1_pt1 | contig 13615 bp, 14 predicted proteins | sample 1691541 | NCBI WGS metagenome assembly OQVP01 (sample SAMN03418258, study PRJEB22391) | human gut metagenome | biome: human-gut; feature: organic feature; material: feces | host: Homo sapiens | place: Tanzania | collected 2013-01 | reverse complement strand
CAGCTTCCCTGTAAGAAAAAAGGGAAAATACAAAACTGCCGGTAAATATACACAACAGCGTTATGCCGGCATTTTCTGATATATCCTGTAAAAAGCCAAGTCCTGCCACAAAAGCAAGCATTATCATGCTATACACAGTTATGTTCTTTATACGGTCGTTTCTTTTCAACACTATTGTCAGAAATGCAATTACGGCAGCCGCATCAAACAGGCTTGCCCCCCATTCTGACATTTTATATACGACATCCATGCACAAATTTCTCCAATCCTCTTATGTATTCTTTTTGTATTATTTCCCTGTTTTGTCTGCTGATTGGCAGTTTTTCTCCGTTATCCAAAAAAACTCCCTGAGAATTTATCATGGCAATATACCTCACATTAACAAGATAGCCCACATGAATCCTCAAAAAGCCGTAATCTTTTAATTTTTCCTCATATTCTGTCAGTTTCCCCCGTTCCCTTTTTATCTCATTTCCGATATGTATTTCCATATAATGTCCTTTACTTTCCACATAAATGATTTCTCTTACCGGATATGTGCATGCCACATTATTTTTAGTAAAAGAAAACACATGCATTTCTGAGGCAATCTTCTTTTCCGCAGTCAGAATTGCTTCTTCCAATTCCTCCCTGATATGACTCTTTCGTACAAAGCGGAGTGGCCGGTACTTCAGACTCTGAAATACCAATTCTGCGCGATTCGTAAGAAAAATAATGGTGAGAAAAGGGGATTGCTGCATCAGAGCATTTGCGACGGATAATCCGTTTACATCCGGCATATCAATATCAAGAAGTACTACATCTATCCCTGTTTTCAAAATATCTTCCGTCATAGTGCTTCCATCCGAAAATTCATAAATTTCCGGGGCCGTGCATAATTTAGGCGCGATGTTCTGCAATTCTTTTTGAGTTATTAAAATATCCGTCCTATCATCGTCACATATTCCTATCTTCATAAAAATCTCCCTTTTCAACAAGGTTATTCTTATTAAAATAATATCATATTGTGTTTATTTTTGCTATCCCTTTTTCTTATTAAAAAAGACCGCAGGCAGCAATATCCTTTCCTCATGGCATTGCCGCTTACGGTGCCGTAAGCAACACATTATCAACGATTATTTGGTAAAGTTTGGACGGTTGGTTTTACAGCAATAAAACCGAAAGGACAGATTCAAATGATTGATGCGATGTACAATTACAGACAGGGTGAGATACACTCCGCTGAGTTTTCGGACGATTTCAACAAGCTCTGTATCCCCTTTGAAGATTCGCTGAGTGAGGAGCAGATTTATGTGTTCCACAAACTCCTCGACTGCGTGAGCGAAACCGCCGCCGCTGAGATTAGCGCTGCCTACAAGGTCGGCTTCAAGGACGGTGTGGCATTGTGAAAAGGGTCTTCTCAAAAACGGTCAGTCATGTTATAAAATTATTGACCAAACGGTCAGGAGGAGGGAATAATGAATAATAGCTTTCTGAGTTTGCCTGATGATAGGCGCACGTCTATTATAAACGCTGCCCTGGGTGTATTCTCGAAATACGGTTACAAAAAAAGTCCCATGAACGAGATCGCCAAAGAAGCAGGGATAAGCAAATCACTTTTGTTCTATTATTTCAAGAATAAAAAGGAACTCTATCTGTATCTTCTGAAATATTGTGCAGAGATAAAGAGTCAGAGAATAAAAGAACAGAGCTGCTATGGCGGTTCGGGCTTTTTTGAGATGTTTTCACATTCGATGATTACAATGACTAATATGCTCCGTTCATATCCGGAATGTGTGATGTTTGAACTGAAAGCATATTATGACAATGAGCCAGAGATACAAGCGGAGGTTTTAAATTTTATAACCAGCTATTCGGACTTTGCCTATCAAACAGCACCAATCAGCATTGATTCCGATCAGTTTATAAAGGGTATTGATCTTGAACTGATGTACAGGAATATTTACCTTGCCTGCGAAGGTTATTTATTTGAAAAGATAAGAAAAGGCAGCTTGAACGCTGATGAGATGGAGCATGATTATCTGAAAATGATAGAACATTGGAAACAGCTATATCTGCGGAAAGGAATTTCACTATGAAAAGTATTTCAGTCATCATTCCTGCCCATAACGAAGAAAAGTATGTTGCAAGGTGTATCCGTTCTGTAAAAGCTGCCGCAAAGCATTACGGCAGTGAGGTCGAGATCATCGTGGTGTGCAACCGCTGTACTGACAGGACGGCGGAGATCGCCGAAAAACAGGGCGCGAAGGTCATTTTTAACGGAGACAGGTGTATTGCCAAGGTCAGAAATGCAGGGATCTTTAATGCGAACGGCGATATTATTGTGACGATAGACTGCGATAACCGTATGACGAGGGGAACGCTGAAAGAGATAGCATATCTCCTGAGTACTGGAGAATACATCGGCGGCGGTGCGCCTATCCGTTTTGAACGATATTCTTTCCCGCTGCATCTGAATGACCTGCTGTGCAGAGTGTCTTTTGCAGTTACGGGACTGTACTGCGGTATCTTCTGGGCTGAGAGATCGACATTTCAGGCAATAGGCGGATTTGTTGAAAAGAAAGCAATGGAAGACGCTGCGACTGCCAAATTATTAAAAGCATATGGTAAGCGTAAAGGAAAGAAATATACCGTTCTGCGTAAAAACGTACTTATCAATTCCACAAGAAAATACGATGATATGGGCGACTGGCTTTATCTAAAGCTGATGCTCTGCAATATCGGTACATTTATCAAAGCCGCCCTCGGTGACAGTAGCGGGCTTGACAAAATACTCGATAGGCTGTTTTATGATTACAATGGTTAGATAGGAGAAATATGTTGATGTTCAAAAAGATGATAACGAGAGCCATAGCAGTAACTCTTGCGCTGCCTATATCCCGTAACTGAAGATACGGTTTTTGGTATCGCATCATGCTCAAAGGCGTTTACTGCGCTGTCGGTATATCTTTTGCAGGAGGAAGGAAAGCTCTCCATCGAGGACAGCGTGTCGGACTATCTGCCGTGGTGGAACGTCACTTGGAACGGACAGCCGCAGGATACGAAGATCTGGCAGCTTCTGGAACACTGTTCCGGTATCCCAAATTCAACTATGATGCAGTATCCGGTCAATGACGGTACTCCTTCCAATGAGGAAATCGCACGCATTGCTGAAAATATTGAGCTTGTTTATGAGCCGGAAACGAGATTTGAATACTGCAATCTCGGATATGACATTCTCGCATATATCACAGAAACCGTCAGCGTTGTGCCGTTTGAGGAATACGTCACGAATGAAATTCTACAGCCGATCGGTATGACACACAGCGGCTATCATATCCCGACTACGCAAGGCTACCGCTGGTTATTCCGGAGACTTCTGCCGTATGATGAGCCTGATTTTGCACTGACTTCCGGTGACGGTGGGCTGCGCTCTACCCCGAAAGATATGTCACTATGGATAGAAGCGCAGCTCGGACATCTGGAACTGCCTGAAAAACTGAAAAATGCGATTACTGCATCACAAGAAACACCGGAGGCATACAAAATCAACATGGGTAACGGTATGGTGCAGTACAACGGCTGGCTGTGTTATGACGGTTATCGTTATCACACGGGTACGAATGCGAATTTCAGCTCTCTCATTCTCGTGGATAAAGAGCGTGACATCGGTATTTTCTCTGTTTCAAATACAATCATTATGCTCTATGAAATTTTCTTATTGATAATATCTTAGTTCCCGCACTCCACGCTGATTTTGTTGAAGGTGCTCATGATGTCCTCGGTAGTGATGGCTGCCTTTTCCGCACCGGCTTTGTCGATGATGGCTTCGCCCTGGTGCATCATGATAAGTCGGTTGCCGTATTCCACGGCGTAACGCAGATTGTGCGTTACCATAATGGTGGTTACTTTCTTTTCCCGGACAATCTGCTCTGTGAGCTCCATGATGCGGTCTGCGGTCTTGGGATCAAGCGCTGCCGTATGTTCATCTAAAATTAAAAACTCAATAGGTGTCATGGTGGACATCAGAAGCGCCAGTGCCTGACGCTGCCCGCCGGAAAGGGAACCCACCTGCGTGTGTAGCTTATCTTCCAACCCCAGATTTAGGGTGGAAAGTAATTCCTTGTACTCGCCGATTTTAGCTTTGTTGACACCCGCCCTTAAATTGAAGGGCTTACCCTTGTTGTCCGCAATGGACAGGTTTTCCAAAATGGTCATGGAAGGGCAGGTACCCTTGGAAGGGTCCTGGTAAACACGGCCGATTTTACGGTGGCGGAGGTAATCCTTTTTGCCTACGATGGAATTTCCGTTTACCACAATGTCGCCGGAATCAATGGGAATGCTGCCGCAGATAATATTTAACAAGGAAGTTTTACCGGAGCCGTTGCTTCCTACCACCGCTACGAAATCCCCATCGTTGATGGTCAGGGAAAAATCCTGAAACAGGCAAAGTTCGTTGACGGAGCCGGGATTATAGTACTTGTGAATGTTCTTTAATTCAATCATTTTGCGCTCCCTCCTTTAATCTTTGCCGTCTTGTTTCTGTCCATGCTGACAACCAAAATAATCAGGAACAGAACTGCGGTAATCATCTTCAGATCCGTGGAAGGAAGTCCCATGCGGAGCGCCAGCGCCACGCATGCTTTATAAATAACGGAACCGATTACTACGCTGGAAGTAACACGCACGAAAGTAACCTTCTTTAAGAGGCTGGTGCCGATGATAACGCTCGCAAGACCGATTACCATCGTACCGGTACCCATGGATACATCGAAGAAACGCTGCTGCTGGGCGTAAACACAGCCGCTCAGGGTAACAAGTCCGTTTGCAATGGCAAGACCGATAATTTTTACCTTGCCCTTATCCACACCGAGGGAGGTAACAATGGTATCATTATCCCCAACGGCACGGAGTAAGAAGCCGGATTTGGTGCGCATGTACGCATCCAGAAGATATTTGGTAATCAGGGTTATGACCAGTACCACGATTACGGTGCGGTACGGTTTTAAAGCTACCGGGAAAATGGTATTTACAAAGTCATTGTCAAAAATCGTCTGGTAATTGTAAATGGGGAAATTGGCGCGTCCCGCAATTCTTAAGTTTACGGTGTACAAGGCTGTCATCATGATAATACCGGAAAGTAAATCCCTTACCTTCAGCTTCACATGGATAATGCCGGTGAGAACGCCTACAGCCACACCTGCCAGAAACGAAACCGGCAGTGTGAGGAGCGGGTTTACTCCCTTTGCAATCAATACGCAGGTCAGTGCGGCTCCCATGGGAAAGCTTCCGTCCACCGTCAGATCCGGGAAATCCAGAATTTTGTAGGTGATGTAAATTCCCAATGCCATGATGGCATATATCATACCCTGTTCCAAAACACTAAGTATCAGTGACACGTCATATCCTCCTGTTTACTCTACGGTAATTTCATCAAATTTCTGATAAGCGCCTGCTACAAAATCATCGGATAAAGTCAGGTTGATTTTTGCTGCGGCTGCGGTGTTTACATATAAGCTGGGCTCGGTAATGGTTTCAAACTTAAGATCGGATGCGTTTGCTTCGCCCTTTAATACCTTGGCTGCCATCTTACCGGTCTGCTTGCCGAGTTCAATGTATTCCAGACCCATGGAAGCGACACAGCCTGCCTTTACCTGCTCTACTTCGGAACCGAATACCGGGATGCCTGCGTCATTTGCCTTGGCAATAACGGTCTGCAGGGCGGATACTACGGTGTTGTCGGTCAGGTTTGTGATGCAGTCTACCTTGGTTACCAGGTCTGCTGCCGCCAGGTCAACATCGGCGATGGTGTTGATGCCGACATCTACGATTTCAAATCCGTAATTTGCGGCTACTTCCTTGTACTCTGCAACGGTGCTTACGGAGTTTGCTTCGCTGGTGGTATAGATGATGCCGACCTTCTTGGCATCCGGCATAATTTCACGGATCATCTGTAACTGGGCGTCTACTGCCAGTGCATCGCAGGTACCGGTGATGTTGCCGGCCGGCATGCCGTCTTCGGTTGCAAGACCTGCGCCGACAGGATCGGATACTGCGGTGTAAATAACGGGAATATCGGTATTTAATGCGGAGTTATAAGCGCTCATGGCACTGGGTGTTGCAATGGCACAGATTAAATCCACTTTCTTGGAAACATAGTTGTCGGAAATGGTGCTTGCGGTACCGGTGTCTGCCTGTGCATTGTCAAATAATACGGTAAGGTTTTCTCCTTCTACAATGCCTTCCTCTGCAAGACCTGCTAAGAAGCCTTCACGGCAGTTGTCTAAGGAGCCGTGCTCTGCGAACTGGGAAATACCGATGGTGTAGGTCTTTCCGTCCGTATCGGTTACGGTTGCATCACCGGCATCCGGTGTGCTTTCTGTGTCAGCGGTGGTGTTGTTGTCCGTACCTGCCGCACTGCCGTTTGTGCTGTCTGCCGCATTACTGCCGCATGCTGCCAGTCCTAAAATCATTGTGGTTGCTAAAACTGCTGCTAAAATTTTCTTCTTCATACTGTTACCATACCTTTCTACAAATCTTTTTAATTTCTGATAGCTTTGAGACCGGCTGGAATCCGGATGGTACCTATCCGGACGTTGTAATTTCTACAACAAAAAACCGTCTCAAGTAAATCTTACTTGAGGCGGTAATAATCATTAACGCGGTGCCACTCAATTTCGATGCTTTCTGCATCCTCTCCTCCAGACACTATCATATCTGTCGCCATGATAACGGGTGCGAATCCCGCCGGTGCCTACTGTTGTTCGGACCGTCCTCGAAAGCCCATTCAGCGATTGCTCCTATGCTGCCGTCCCACCAACCGGCTGCTCTCTGTGATAGTAATCAAAAGCCTACTCTTCTTTCTCATAGGTTTAAAGCACTATTTATTTGTTGCACTTACAATACGCTCTTAAAAGTCATTTGTCAACTGTTTTTTTATTTTCCTCACACTTCCCACACTTCCGTCCTTGAAAACCTACTAAGTATATGGTATTATGGGTATATCAGTTACGGAAAGGAGTGGGAATGTATGAAAATTTCAACCAAAGGACGTTATGCATTAAGAATGCTTTTAGACCTTGCCGAACATCAGAACGAGGGCTACATTGCCTTAAAAGACATCGCAGAGCGGCAGAATATATCCAAGAAATATTTAGAGCAGATTGTTGCTATCTTTAACCGCTCGGATATTTTAAAAACGAACCGCGGCTATCAGGGCGGCTACATGCTTGCCAAAAGCCCGGACAAATACAGCGTGGGCATGATTTTACGTCTGACGGAGGGCAGCCTGGCACCCGTTGCCTGTCTGGACCAGGAACCCAACGAATGTGAACGCAGCGCGGAATGTGTCACACTCCCGGTATGGGAAGGTCTGTATAAGGTCATCACGGAATACTTGGACGGCATCACCCTGCAGGACATCATCGACCAGCAGAAGACCCTGATTGCCAACGACTACATTATTTAAGATTTAAACAGGTATTCTGCTTTTCATTTGCATACAAGACAAAACCAGCATAAAAAAGGGCTGTTGCTTTCCGGAAGGATAAGCAGCAGCCCTGTCTTTATTCAGTTTGTTTTCTTAGGCGCGTAAGTAAGGAAACATACTCCCTACACGTAGGGTACGATGTTTCGGATATTTTTCATTCTCTTTGCAAGAAGCAGAACCACGAACGGTGTCAGTGCAATGGGAACAACGTCAGCAATACCAATCCAAAGGATGCAGTATACATATCCTAATCCGGTGAAGTAGGAAAGGGAAATGCTGGTGGTGAGAATCATCAGAACACCAAACAGAAGGCTCCACAGTAAGCTTACGCCGATGAATTTGCCTTTTCCTTTTTCGATAACAGAAAGAAGGTCCGTCTTGCCTGCACGTAAGTGGATCAGTGCGGGAAGTGCTGCGGACAGACCAACGGTGATACCATCTGTCAGAGGGGAATGCAGAGGGATGAAGTTACCGGAAAGCAGAGCCCATACGATGGTTCCGATGTAGCCTGAGAAAAAGCCTGTTACCGGTCCAAACAGATAACCGATGGCAACCGGAATGAATGCGAATGTACGGAAGTGAACTGCGCCGGGAATCAGGGGAATCGGGCAAAGGTAAGCCCAGAGAACACCGGTCAGAACACCAAATACTACGAAGAAGACGATGTTGACGAAAGATAATTTTTTCTTCATTTTTTTGTTTCTCCTTTGTCTTAGAAAAATGTTTGTTGTTTATATTTACAGGCTCCCCGTACGCGCTCCGGGGAACCCGCAAGATACCTTATACCGGGATGTAGAAGAAAATATGCAGTACAATGGTAGCCGCAATGGCAACCGCATTGGCAAGAATGAAGTAAACATCGTACTTGCTTGCCTTAATGTTTTTGTATGCCGTTCTGTGTACCGAGAAGTTAAGCTGGTAATAATGCATCGCTAAGGAAATTGCCTGACCCTTGCTGATAACACGGAACAAAAGCGGGAACGAGAACGTAACGTAGTTCTTAATCTTGGTCACCCAGCTGCACTTTTCGATTTCCAGACCTCGGGAGCTCTGCGCCTCCATGATGGCATTTAACTCGGTGATAATCATGGGGATAATCTGGAATACCAGACCAATACCGAATGCCAGCGCATAGGAAATTTTCCACTTCTGCAATCCTAAGATAATCTCACTGAAATTGGTGGTGAGAAGCACCGTATAGAAGGATGCAATCATTAAGAAAATTCGCAGGGAATACACAAATCCCTTGTAAAAATCGTACCAGTCGAAGCAGATCTGCATGCCGCCGTTGCCGATAAAGGTCTGGAAGAAAACAGGACCCCCTTCCACGGCAGGCTGTTCAAACAGTCCCAGCACAAACCACAACAGGAAAATAAACAAGAGCAGCACCTTCAGCTTTTTCACCAGAACAAATATGTGCTTCTGAATGCCGCACACATTCCACATTACCAAGAAAAATACCAATAAGAACAGCAAAGCCACACCGGACTTCACGATACTGGTCAGCACCGCCATCACAATAAAGAACATGAACTTTGTACGCGGGTCCAGTTTGTGAAGCAGTGAATTTCCATCTACATATTTTAAGTAATCCATACCTTTTCTCCTTCGTCGCCTATGATTCCGTTACTTTTGCGATAAAATCGTCTACATCGAATACAATTTCATCCAGTCCCAATTCCTTGGAAAGACGGACAACCGGCGGGAATTCAATGTTAATCTTATCAAAGATATCCTCGCGCTCTACTAACTCTTCCTTTGTTCCTTCAAATACCTTTTCACCGTGGTTTAAGATAACCGTGTAATCGGCCAGACGGAATACAAATGGAATCTCGTGACTTATCATGATGATGGTCTTGCCTGCTTTCTTCAATTCCAAAACCATTTTTTCCAGATCCCCGATTAAGAAGCCGTCCATACCGAGGGTCGGCTCATCCAGAAGAATAACATCCGCACTGGAAAGAAGCACGGACAGAATGGTCAGCATGTGCTTCTGTCCCATGGACAGGTTTAAGGGGAAGTTTTCTTTTTCTTTCTCTAAGTGATAACGGGTCAGGATTTCCGTGATGTTTTCTTCGGTAAAATCCACACCCTGCATACGTGCGCAGAAAGTCAGCTCCTTCTCCACCGTTTCCTCGAACAGCATGTGCTCGGGATGCTGGAATACCAGAATAATATTCTTGGAAATCTGTGCCACGGATTTGCCTAAAATGGACTCGCCTCTGTAATCCACTTCGCCGCTTGTGGGCTTATACAGACCGTTTAAGTGCTTGACAAATGTGGTCTTGCCGGAACCGTTCTGACCTAAGATGGCAACAATCTTCCCTTCCGGTACCTGGGCATTTACCTGTTTCAGACCGATAAAGCCGTCGCTGAACTGCTTTACCAGATCCTTTACACGGATAACCGGATTAAAGCTTTCCGCAGCCGCCTCTTTTTCCGCACGGGTCTTAGCGGTTGTTCTGCCCGCGAGCTCCGCACGCGCCTGGTCCATATTGTAAAACATCTTTACATCGGGAACCTTGGCGGAAAGTGCTCTGTATATTTCTACTTCCTGAGGAAGGATAACGCCTAATTTTTCCTGCAGTTCGAAATTTTGGAAGAATTCATCCCTGCTGCCGTCAAACACAACCTCGCCGTCTAAAATGCCGACTACATGGTCCACAATGCCGGCGGACCATACTAAGTTGTTGTCCACGATAACGGTGGTGTTGCCGCTCTCTCTTAACTCTCCTAAAATATCCTGCACCATCTTTTTACCGTTGGGGTCTAAGGAGCTTACCGGCTCGTCCATGATTAAAATGTCGGGCTTCATGGCAAGTACGGAGGCAATGCAGACAGACTGGCGCTGTCCGCCGGAAAGGTTGTCCACACTTCTCTTGCGCAGATACTGCAGCTTTAAAAGGTCTAATACATACTCCATGCGCTCTACAATTTCCGTCTGGGGCATACCGATATTTTCCAGACCGAAGGCAATGGCATCCTCTACGCCGTAACCGAACAGCTGGTTTTCCGGATTCTGGCTGACCACGCTGACAAATGTGCCTTCGGGAACATCAAAGCTTCCTTCTAATTCGCCGTTTCCGATCAGCTTCGGAATAACCTGGCTGAAAATCTGCACCAGAGTGGATTTACCGCATCCGCTGGGGCCTACAATTGCGGTAACCTTTCCCTGTTCGATGGAAAAGCTTACGTTCTTCAGCACCTGCGGTCCGTCCGTCGTATATTTGTAGCTTATGTTATTAACTTTATATTCCATTATCGTCTCCTTACCCAGTAAAAAACAAGGGTATGCCCTTAATCAGCACCCTTGTTTCCCCACTTTTCCGAATTAACGTATAAATTCATTTCACTACATGTTTCCCTGTTTGTCAAGTCAATTTTCTAATGCTATATCTACTTTGGTTTCTTACATTTTTCACTTAATTTTCCCAGAAAATATCATCTTTTTCACGCAGTGTATACCTTATTAAAGCATTGTCATTTAAGTTTTCACGGTGCATGTCTATGGCGGTAATCTGATGACGGTCATATGCCGTGTAATAGTAGATGCCCTTATCCGCATTGCAGCAGGAGGTGTAGATGGTAATTTCGTACTTGCCTTCCGCCACCTCGCAGCAGCCTCTCTGCTGGTCCACGGAGCCTAAAATATGGAAAAACTGGCTCACGCTTTCCTCTTCCGACTCTCCGGACAAGGAATGGGCTCTTACAAACGCCACCCTTGCAAAACGGGATGAGGAAGACAAATCCCCGGGCAGTCCCAGCGCGCCCATGCCCCTGCTGTACGCAGAAAGAGGAATGTCCTTCCCGAAGGTGTTCTCCGGCTGCTTTTCCGACAGACCCATATACTGATTTAACAAAAACATCTGGGTCGGAAACGGCGGGTTGTTGGTAAGCACCCCTGCCGGATTGTCATACACATGCAGTCCGTCCGTCGTGCATTCCACAACGATACAGTCGTCTTTGTCCGCAATCATCCAGTGAAGCTGGGCAGCCGGAAACACATCGTTAAACGTGGTTCCCACTAAATTCATGCGGGCAAGCGCCTGCCTTGCCTCCCCTACATCCGCACATTTCCCTAATATATAAGGGACAAACTCAAACTGCGCTACATTTTCCCTGCTCTCTTTTATTTCCTGATAAGCAGCATTTCCCACAAAGTTAAGCCCCGCCATACAGAGTCCTTTTTCATTCACGGCATCATAATACAAAGGATAATCCGCCGTTGCCGCATCTTTGGGTACAAATTCCGTCGGCTGCTCCGCCACATGTGCCATACCGACTATAGCATAATGCTGGGCACAAAGTCCTATGTGCCGGAATGTGAAGGGATAATTCCTGGGTGTCACCGTCACCTCATCCCCATAGGAAAATTCATAATCAAGGGTTCTTCCAAAATAAAAATCTTTTGTCTGGTACGTTGCCGCTGTACACATATCAATCACACTTCTTTCTGTTTTTTTTATTGCTTTATAAACTGCCTGCGTCCTTCTTTCCGGTTTTCTCCGGGCTTTTCGTTCCGCATGGCATCTGTGCTAACAGTATTGCCGCAAAAATAAGGGCACATCCCAAAAGCTGTCTGCCGTTTAACTTTTCTCCTAAAATAATCCAGCCCGCCAGTACGGAGAAAACAGACTCCAGACTCATAATCATGGAGGCAAGCGTCGGATTTAAGCCGTTCTGTCCCACAATCTGCAGGGTATATCCTACACCGCAGGAAAAGATGCCGGCATATAAAATGGCAATCCACGCGGAAGGGTTCATCAGTCCCGGCAGCCACCCGGCAAAGCCCACCGCCGAATGCTTCATATCCACAAAGTACATAGGCACCATGCTGAGCAGTCCGCAGACAAGGAACTGGATGCAGGACATTCTGACACCGTCCACCTTAGGTGAAAAATAATCCACGGTTAAAATGTGTACGGCAAAGAGAAAGGCGCATAAAAGTACCATCAAATCGCTGTTCTGGAAGGTCAGGCTGCCGTTCATGCAGAGCAGGTAAAGCCCGCCTATGGTAATGAGCATGCCCACCCAGATGTTCCAGCCGCATTTCTTTTTTAAGAAAAGTCCCAGTATGGGCACCAGCAGTATGTAGCAGGCGGTCAGAAAGCCTGCTTTTCCGGAAGCCGTACCCATGGTAATACCAAGCTGTTGGGCGCTGCTTGCTAAAAACAACGCCGTACCGCAACAGATGCCGCCCGTTATCAGGGTTTTCTTTTCTTCCTTTGTCTGTGGTCTCTTGCTGCCCAGACCCATTTTATCCAGTAAAAAGATAACGGGCACTAAAACGGCGCTGCCTATCAGGGAACGGATACCGTTAAAGGAAAACGGTCCCACAGCATCCCCGCCCGTGCTCTGTGCCACAAACGCCACGCCCCAGATAAGCGCGGTCAGCACCAGTAAAAGGGAATTTCTAATCTGTCTGCTTTTCATGTTGTCAAATCCTCATCTTCTGTCATTCTTACTGTCCTGTCGGTATGCTGATTTTTCCTTAGGAAAACAACTTTCTTACTTCTTCACCGTCAAATACGACCTCGGGTACATGCTCCACCTCGATGCGGTAAAGAGCATTGGCGGCGATGTGTTCGGCTGCCTGCTCCAAATCGCGGATACCGGTGGTGTTTTCAAACTGCTCCACCACAGCGGTAAGACCGTCCCCGGTCACCACGCATTCGTTTTCCTGCAAGCCGATGCGCTTTAAAACCTTAGGAAGCGCAAAGCGGCTGAAAATGATTTTCTTTTCTTCCGCGGTGTAGTCGGGAATGTCAATCACCGCAAAACGGGACATCAACGGTGCACTTATCTGCTCCTTGTTGTTGGCGGTGGCAATGGGGTATACACCCACGGTGGGCACCATACACTCCATGTAGTTGTCCGTAAAGCCTAAGTTGTCAAGCAGGGTCAGAAGCACGTCCGCCGGGTTGCCGTTTCCTTTGCCGGAGGCTGCCTTGTCCAGCTCATTGATAATAAATACCAGATTGGACTCGCCCGCCATGGAGAAAGCTTCCATAATGATACCGGGCTTGGCATTGGCATAAATACGGGAGCTGCCGGTAAGCTGCTCCGGGTCGTTGATGGAGCTCATGTCCAGTGTCGTCCAGGGCAGCTTCAATATTCTTGCCACCGCATAGGCTATCTGGGACTTAC
>OQVP01000610.1_pt1 | contig 13685 bp, 16 predicted proteins | sample 1691541 | NCBI WGS metagenome assembly OQVP01 (sample SAMN03418258, study PRJEB22391) | human gut metagenome | biome: human-gut; feature: organic feature; material: feces | host: Homo sapiens | place: Tanzania | collected 2013-01 | reverse complement strand
CGATGTAATTGTGAATCCGGTTGCTGTTGCCGTTGCCGTCAAAACCGCATTGCGTGGATGCTCATTCATTATTTCCTGTCCTTCGAAAAGGCAGTAATACCAGTAGCCTGACCAGGCTCCGCTTTTTCCGACGTTTGCCGCTATGCAGAAGTTGCTTGGCTGGAATCCCACGTTTACTGTAACGCTTGTTCCGCTCCCCCACGTGATAGTTCCCATTGCGGTTTGTGAGCCTCCCGCCAGCGTCCCAGTAACCCCGAAAATGCTAATATCTTTTTTGATGTTTTCGGGCACTAGATTAGCATCCCCGGCCACTTTAACCGCCCCACTGGTAAAACTCCCGCTCGCTACGGCGGTCTGCTCCGTGGTCGTAGGCGTTACCGTCTTAGCCGCTTGAATGGGCGCAGTACCAACCACGCGCGCGCCCTTGACGTAGGCGCTCACGCCCAGCTGCATACTTTCGGCGGTCGCGTTTGCATCGTTGGTGTATGTACCGGTTACACCAAAAATGCTTTTCCCCTGCGCGATGTTATCGGCCACAAGATTAGCATCACCTGCGATCTTCTGCGAGCCGCTTAGATACTGCTCAGCGTTGATATACTGGTCGGCGGTTCCGGGCGTGTATGTGGCAGTGTCCTTGCTAGGAATATTGCCCGTAATTTTAGCGCCCTGTGCGTAACCGCTGAAGCCGTCAAGTATATAATCTGCCGTAATAGTTGCGTCGCTGGTGAACGTGCCGGTTACGCCGTCAATGGTTACGCCGTCCTTGATGTTAGCAGGTAACAAGTTGGGGTCAGGCGTGGGGGTGGAACCGGGGTCGAGTGTGCCGACCACGCCCCAAATAGATACATCTTTGCGGATATTGGAGGGGATGAAGTTATCCTCTTTGGGAATAATCCGCGCTCCGGTTGTGTAGACGTTGCCCGCCACGGCGATTTGCCCAGCGGCCTTAGGCACAATCTGTTTGCCCTCTACGCTCGGGATTGTGCCCGTAATTTTGCCGTCTGCGCCGTATGCGGTTTTACCCTTGAGGATATCGGCAGGCGTGGCGGTCGCGTCGCTTGTGTCCGCGCCAGCACCAACAGCGGGGAAGTTATTGAAAATGCTCATCCTTTACACCTCCTACCAAACAAGCGCAATGACGGGAATGGGAATGGTCGGCTTAATGCCTTGCATGCAGGCGATGGATACGGTCGCGGCAGGCTTACCGGGGAACGTTAGCGCCGTGGCGCTCAGGCCAGCTTTCGCGGCGCTCTGATACTCGGCCTGTGTGACCGCGCCCAGTCCAACCATGATGCGGTCAGTAGCGGCGACGTTGGGAACGGGAATCTGCGCAGTGTATAGCTGCGTGGTCGCGTTGAGGATCCAGTCCGCAACTTCGATTGTATGCGGGTATTCGTCCGGTTTTAGCTCAGGGCGCAGTGTGTTAATTGCGTTTTGTGTGGCTGCTTCCGTCGCGGCTGCGGTCGCTGCTACGGTTGCCGCCTGTGTCGCGGCCTTGGTTGCTTCTTCCGTCGCGGTCGGGATTGCCAACTGCGCGGCCTGCGGCGCTGCAATCTTTGCGGCTGCGGTTGCAGCGTTGGCTGTAATTTCGTCCTGTTTGCTGCTCAGCTTGTTTGGAATCTGGTTCACCTGCTCCAGAATCCAGTCTAGATTGAGGTCATGATAGTTGCTATAGGGGAAGTTCTCAAAAATCGGGCACATGGCAGAATCCCTCCCTTAATAAATCAGCAGGCAGAACCGTTTGCGAAACGCCTGCGTGATATAGTCGTAGATGTTAAACTTGTCCCACAATGCAATTTCGCTCTCGATCATCTGCTGAGATGTGGTCACGCCGATGTTACCATGGACATGGCCAGTCCGGTTAAGGTCGCGCGTCTCAGTCTGGTCATTGGAGCCCGTGCCGTTGCTTGTGCCACTGGCCGTGTTTTTGCCGGAGGTATCGGTCGTGCCGGATGTGATCTGGTTAGACTTGGGGACATTCGTGGCGCTGTTAAACCCCCACACGTTTTCCTGCACCTGTACTTGAGGTTTCGTGCTTCCGGTCGTGTCCTGCGTTTCCGTGTAGGTGTTACCCGTTGTGGTCGAGCTAGTGTTGCCCACTGTGCCAGTATCATCCCATTCTTCGTGTCGGTCATAGTTTTCGATTGGGTCATACTGTAGCTTGTAAATTGCCGCCAGCTTTGTCCAGTTCTCTACGTTGGCGGCGCTCCACATAGAGATAGCGTCCTTCATTGCCGGAGCGGACGGGTAGATAATTTCGAGTTCCGCCGTGTCCATCAAAATCTGGTTGGTTAGCGTCGTTTTGTTGACGCTCTCAGGCAGGCTGAAAGAATCAAACAGACTAGGGTCTGTTCTGTACAGTCCCAGCAGACTGACGGTTGCCATCCTCGTTCCCTCCCTCCACGTGCTGCGGGCGGTAGCGCCATTCAACACTCATATCCAGCCCGAACATTTTGTTTGCGCGTTCGCAACTATCCTTGAGTTCTTCCAGCCACAAGTCAACTTTGCTAGCGGTTTCAACTGCATTGATAGTCACTTCGTCGGCCAGCATGCGCTCTTTCTTTTCCGTGTTGGTGTTAGGGATACCAATTTCCGTGTCGAACATGTTCTGAATACGTCGGAAGTCAGAAAGTAGTTTGTCACTGATGTAGTTCTGCCCTACGTTCTGAGTGAACGTCTGCCATGTAGGGCTGCCGTCATCGTTGAACAGGCTCTTATCCACAACCGCGCACACCTCGCCAGAAGCCACACGGTCATAGAGCTTTTTGAAGGTTTCCGCGCTTGCCTTGTTGCCAGCCGCGAATACATAGGCCATATGAGTATTGACAAGGTTAACGCTGGTGCTCTCAGCAGTCAGCGCGAGCAAGTCCCCGTAGTAGTCCACAAGCCCCATTACGTTACCATAGTCAGGCTGCAACTTAATTAGCGTACATTCCTTGCCAATTTTTGGCTGCAAGGTTCCGCGCAGAAGCGGGTTCGCGATAATGGCGTTTGTCGGCTGGTAAAATACGTCGTATCCGCTCAGGCCGCAAGCCTGCGGGATAACGCCGAACTTGTCCGTATTGACGATAGCGACGTAGCCCCAGCAATATAGCGAATAGAGGAAATAATCCTTGCTCCACGTCTCCGGAAGTTTCCACTTAAACACGGAGATAGCGCGCTGCAACAGATAACGCTTGAAGAACATGGACAATCCGGTATTGTGGATATGAACGGTTGACGGTTTAACAGTGCTGTTTTGCTTGTTGATATAGTCATAATAATACGGGGCGCTCATGGTTTCAACCTCCTCCCCTGTTCGGAGATTTTGAAAAGTAGCCATATGGGTATATCCATAGGCGCGGGCGGTGTCGTGCCGCCCAGATACTCATACCAGTATTGTGCAGGTTTTACGCGCGTACTCGCGTTGCTGCCACGCTCATAGTTGTAGAAAAACGCTTTTGCCATCCATTCAATTGTTTGGTCTGACGTATGTAAATATTCGGTGAAAGTAAGGTTATATGTTTTCGTCGCTATCCACTGCTCATTGTTTGCTATCTCATACTCAAGGCGTGCGATAGCGCTATCATATGCGGGCGGGTCGTAGTTATTCGCGTCACACCAGTCCCCATATTTCCAATAGGGTGTCCATTGCACCAGCCCATATCCTTGCTTGCGCTTGGTCATGCCACTGGAAACCGCCTGCCACTTTCCGGGGCAAATATGGCTTTCTCGCGTCATGTTGCCTAGCATGCCCGAAATTGCTTCGAGTGTGTAGCCCTTTGCATGCCCCCATGCCCAGAGATACTCTGCGTTTCGCTTTTGCTGGTCGCTGTAATCCGTAATGTACTGGTTTCCCGTCCAGTATTTACCGTATTTTCCGGTTTCCTCTCGCAGGTCTTCCAGCGGATGGACTATAGCGGGGCCATCGGGGTCGCTTGGCTTCGTCCACTCACTCAAAATAGAACCCTCCTGAAAGATAGTTGTTAATCATCTGGTTTTCTTCTTCCGTCCCCTCGCAACTAAATCCGGGATTGCCGCATTTGACATAGCCGGGAACCGTAGAGATCGGAAGGAATTTGCAGGACGGTCTGCCGAAATTTGTGTAGTTAATCTCTGTCTGCGTCTGGTATTCCAGTCTGAGATATGCGTTACGGTTGTATTGCGTCATGCCGTCCGGAGAACCGCCAGAGGTGGAGACGCTAGCATTGTAGCCCTGCACGCCGTCCGCGATACCTGAGAAAATGGAAGAGATATTCGGGTCTCCGTTTTTGTTAAACCAGCCCGCTACGGCGTTAGCGGCTGCGGAGCCCAGAATTTTCGCGCCGGTGGATTTCCAGTCTTTTCCATCCGTCACAATCTGCGACATGGGAATATCAAAACCAACGTTCCCCTGTCTGCTGAAAGCAACGGAGAAAGTTCCATCAGAATGGTAGTAAAGAAGTTCCAGCGAGCTATCTCCGGTCACAATGTCACTCACAATGCGCAAGCTGAGATTGTCCATATTATAGAGGACACCAGTGTCGAGTTCAAACTCGCCCCACGGCGGGACGTAAAGGAAATAGCGCGAGAATGGGGCTTTTTTCATGTACGGCCTGCTTTCTGCGAGCGGGTGTTTCGGAACGCGAATGGTAAAGGTCTTCGTCCATGTGCCGCCTGTAGGGAATTTTATCACGCCGATATTATACTCCCACCAGCCGATTTTAACGGAGCTGGCGACGGTTCCCGGAACGGAGTAAGGAACCCAGCGGCAGGATGCTATATACTGTGACGGGTTGAAAAGAGTTTTGGCAAGCTGGTTTGAAATACCCAGTTCGTCCACGGTTCCCAGATAATCTGTGTTCCCCATGAGCGCGTTCATTAATTGCTGCATGGTTCCGTTGCCGCCCGCATAATAGTTGACGCTTCCCTGTGTGCGTGTGGTTAAATCGAGTGGGGCGACGAAACCCATTATATAGCGCTGTTCCGTTTGCGTCGACCCTTCGGGAATCCACGGGCTTGTGATGCTTGCGCTATCAATCTCCACGCCCCCCGATACGGGCCACATACTATCTACAATTCCTGTATCATATCCGTTTGAGCTTGCGCAACGTGCAATATATGCAGAGTGATTTCCGATTTCGCTTTTAAAGCTGCCCAGAACGTCAACCGCCATGCTAGCCCACCAGAGTCCGTCTGTATACTGCCAGTCTTTTATAAAATAGAAACGATAGAAGGGCGCGTTTACAAGCGCGTAGTTCGGCATGCGGTTACCAAACTGCGTCGTAACATTCGTGCCGCTTGTGCCAAAATCGAAACCAATAACAGGGGCGAGAATGGAAGTCTCGTCCCTGAGCGTACCGGAAAGTATAACAGGCGTGTTACTATCAGCAGGGGCCGCCGTGCTGTTAGGGCGCTTGCTAAATTTCCAGAGTGACACAAGTACGTCTGCCATTCTCGCCCACCTCCTAATTTAATCGAGAAGCAACACGATACCGTTCTCCGTGAAGTCGTTCCACCAGCGGTAAGTGGAGTTCCACCAGAGGTTAGTGTACAGTCCGCGCGCGTTGATTGGGGTCGCGGTCAGGCTGTTATTGATCATGGTCACGCCAACAGCTTCCTCGTCAAAAATCACGCCAAACAGTTTGTCGGTCGTGGTCGGCGCGTCGCCGGTTTCCTTCTTGCTGTTTACCGCAATCGTGCCGTCGGGCTTGAGATAGGATTCGTAGACGCTGATCTTGGTCGGGTTGTCGATATCCTGCCAGTAGTTAACCGTCTCAACGTCCGCCATCCGGAGATAGTTGTCGTGGTATGTATCGGCGAGTACCTGCGCTTCGCTCTGGTAGCGGTTCTGCGCGGTAAGATAGATTTTCTGCTGCGCATACGGGGTATGGCGCATAATGAGCTTGTTCTGCCCGCCGATATTCAGGTTAGTGTGGAACTTGATGGAGCGTTCGGTCATCATGGCGCACAGGCCAGCGATACGAGAGTACACCCACTGCATAAACGGCTTAAAGTTGTCGGGCGTGTAGACGGTCTGCGCGGTCAGTTTGAGACCGGTCAGCGCGTTATATTCGGTCAGCAGGTGGATTACGTTGGACGTATCACCCGCGATCTTACCGCCGATGAAGTTCACAAGCGCCATACGCGCCATGCTCTCGTTTTCCTGCTCATGCTTGTTGGTGAGTTCGGTCATAAGACCGGAAATAAACCGGCCAAACTCTTCCGGGCCGCTGAAAGCGGTGTCAAGCTGCTCGGTGTAGCGGGTAATATAGTCCTGCCACGTGCCGCCGCCATAAAAGTTCGTCTGCACAACTTCGGGCTTGCGAACGATATACTGATCTTCGCTCTGCCCCTCCGTCAGCTGAAGCACGCGACTCTCCACGGTCGGCTTGTCAATATAATTGATCTTGCGGACGTGGTTGCCATAGCGGATAGAGTCCGCCATGAGTCCCTTAAACTTGGCGCTGTAGGGGCGCACAGCAAACAGCGTGCGTGAAAGCACCTGCGAAATCGCGGTCATGAGCGGGTCATAGCCCTTCTCAAGGCCATACTTTGCAACCGTGATAAAGCTCGCGGTATCCGTCGCGGCCAGGTCTGCCGCGCCCGTCGCCTGCTGTACGACGGAGTTGAGGACGGTACAAACCTGATCAATGCTGAGAGTGTTTGCCATTGCAATCTACCTTCCTTTCATTTCAGCCCTGCGCGGGCGGGTTGGGCGCGATGATCTGCGCCAGCACGTCATTAACGGTCGGCTGCTGCGGCTGCTGTGCGCCCAGAAGAGCGTTCGCCTGAACCGCCGTGGTCAGTCCGGCAAGGCCACGCATAACATCATCAAGCGTCGCGGTCGGAGCGGGAACCTGCACCGGAGCCTGCACCGGAGCCTGCACCGGAGCCTGTGCCTGCACGCTGTACAATGCGTTAATCTGTTCGCTTGTATAGCCAGCGCGTGCCAGAGTGAGGATATCATCGATAGTCATTTCTTAAGCACCTCCGTTAAAATTTCGACATATGCAAGTATTTTTTCGAGCATTTCGCGGTCTGTCAATCCGTCGGTGTGATAGTCCACATCTTTGAGCAGTCCGACATGTGTCCATCGCTTATCGTCGCCGTGCGCCTGCTGTACTCCGCCGGTTGTGCTGTGCATTGCGCCGTATCCCTCGCCTGTGAAAATGCCTACGTGGCAGGCGTTACCGTCCTTATCGTTATAGCCGCGCTTTTTCTCGCCGCCGTCACTTTTGACGGTAAAAAGCAATGCGCCGCGCGGGATACAGCCGTATTTTACAAGGGCTTCAGTGTAGGAGCCGCGCCATTTCAGCGCTTCCCTCCACATGTGGTTGGAACCGCGCCAGTTGCGGGACACTCCGCAGTCATGCAGCACCTTTTCCACAAACGCCTGACAATCCAATTCCTTATAGGGAATGTGACTGTCTCGGTAGGTGTAGGCCTGCTCGGCGAACTTGATGCAGTCTATCATTCTTTTTTCACCAGCTCTAGCAGGGAATTCATCGCCTGCGTGTTGTTGTTCAGCGCTTCCACCCACTGGCGGTTCTCTTCTTTGTGGTCTTCCCGTTCCTTGTTCCAAAAGTAGAACATAGCGCAAACACACGCAATCGGAAAGCCCACATTCGAAATCAGCTGCACAATCAGATTAACCGTTTCTTCCACGTTCCAGCCCTCCTAAATATAAAGATATGAGCCGTTTCTTGCGCTGTGCAGGCGCATGTCCACCCTTCCGGGGCTGCACGTGGACAACGGCTCAATTACATTATACAGTCTTAAGGTAATTTGTCAAGTATTTTTGACAAGAATATGACTCAAAATATAACTTTCCTTCGAGATAGGCAATGCGGAGCCACGCCTGTTCTTTTTGGAATTGTGCGCAACCATAAGGCGTTGCATCATATGCGCGCGGAGAACCGCTGCGATGGGTGGAAACGTAATACTCCTGAGCGGATTTATGTTTATATATGGTAATCTCACCCACACTGCACAATGGGCGATATTGTTTCAAGTCCTTCGACACAATATTGATGGGGTGATCTTGGGTGAAGTCGTTAGCCAACGCCATATCTGCGAATTGGGTGCCCGCCGTCAAACGGTAAAGCGCCGTTTCCCGCTTGGCGTGGCTGATAGGGCTATCCGTCAGCAGGATAACCGCGCAACCGCGCTTGTGGTCAATGTACTCGCTGCGTCCCTTCTGGCGCATGCGCTCCACCTTGTCCACAAGGCCGAGCTCCATAAAAATGGGGTTTGCAAGGTCGTTCGCGTTGGACAAGCATAGCATGATTAACGGTTTCTGCCCCTTCATTTCGCGGTTACGATTGATAGTTTCGTACGCGTTAAACAGTGCAGCCGCTTCGTTTTTAATAGGACGTTCGTGGCGCTCGGGAATAAACTCGTCATAGACCAGCAAGCGGACGTTCGACGCATCAAAACCGCGCATATTTGATATTGTTGACAAGGCGCAGGAGTAGCCCAGCGGAGCGCCAACGGGCTTCCACTTATCGTCACTATCCTGCACCATGTGATAAAAACCCGCGGAGTATTTCGACACGGCAACGGAGCCAATGTATATATCGCGGTCATCATTGATAGACTTAAATGGCGAAAACTCCGGACGGCTCACCATGTCCGATTGCGCCTGCGTCCGCCGCATGTACATAAACGGGGTCTGAGTATCCAGCACGTAGGATAGCGCGCCGTATGTCTTTCCAGTTCCGCGCCCGCCCACCAGAAAGACCGTGAAACAGCCTTGCCGTTCGCAGTAGTCCAGAATCGCGGGGATATCCGCCCATCCGTCAACATTATACAGCTTCATTTCATACCTCCCATTGTTTCACGTGAAACATAAAAGAAAAGCGCCCATGAAGGGCGCTGTTCGGTTTAGCGTTCCACGTAGTCGCAAGTGATGAACGGCCGTCCCTTCTTGCTGGTCGCAGACACAACCTTGATAGCGTCTACGGATTCAAAGAAAGCGGTCATACTCTCAAAGCTGCGGCGGAAGGTCGGAGAATTGGTGGCGTACATTTCGCCTTCGGTCGTGCGTACGGTCACAATCGTGGAGATTTCCCCGTCAGGCTTCTCGTCCTCAAAGATGAGCCAGCCCGCAAGATCAAGCGTCTGTCCGGCCACGTCGCGCATGCGCTTAATGTCGTTTCCGTTGGCCATCTGGTAGAGTTCCTGCGGCTTGAGGTTGTTAGACTTGGCAATAACTTTCATGGTTTAATCTCCCTTTTCTTTAATTGGTCGTTGAGTTAGTCGAGTGTCGTGCGGCGCACGGGAGGAGGCTATAACTTCCGTACGTCACGGGAGACAGGCAGCCGGTAGGCGCTGCTCAATGTTCCTACCTGCATGCCACGCTTGGGATGCTTTGCGTTACGGGTATATTATATACCATGCTGCGCAGCATGTCAACCCATGCAGTAACATTTTTCCAAAATTCTTCGGTATTCGTCTGTAATGCCCAGCGAATAGGTGCTATCGCGGAGAAGGACGTTCGTTCCTACGTAAAGCTCATGCCCGTCGATATTAACGTATCCGTATGGCTCATCGTTGTATACGCTCTCCATACCGCCAGCTTCGCGGAAAATGAATCCCTCGTTGAACGCATCTAAACCGCCGAACCGCTCCAGTTCTTTCCCACCCAGCCGTTTATTCACGCCTGCCACGGTGATATAGGTCTTTCCGTCCTGCTCAAAGGCGTATTTCTTCGCGCCCAGCGTCTTGAACCGTTGATCTGTCTTTTCCTGCTCATACACACCCATATAGTGACGCTCTCCGCTCGGATCATCTGCAAAGGCGCCGTTCGCTGTGCTGTCCTTGATGCGCTTGGCGTTGTATGGATTCCAGTCAATATGCTGCACATACTTGACACAATCCGTATCGCAATAAACAAAATTATCGCCAGCCAGCTTTATACCCTCTTCCAGCCGGTAGCGCGCCCACGCTGTAACCCAGCAGCCCCACTGATACGCCAGAAATGCTCGGCGGTTCGATTCCTTCAGACGCTCGGCCAGCGGTGTATCATCTTTAACATAATCGTTATCCTTAAACAGTATAGTTTCCTTGGCCGGGTTCTGCGCCATCATTCCATAAATGGAATTGAGCTTATTCTTGCTTTTCATATAGTATATTTCTTGCCCTTCCACGTTCTTAAGTTCGGTCTTTTTCCGATAGTAGTTAATCGTTTCTTCCACCAGAGGACGCGGGAGTTTGCCATAGCGGGCAAATGCCACGTCGAACGCCTTAAAGTTGTCAAAATCGTATTCATCTAGCAGAATTCGCAGGTCTACATCTGTAATTGTAGTTTCACAGTATTTACACTCCAATATGCGTCCGTTGTCGTAGGTCGGCTCTATAATCTTCCGGCACTTATCCCGCGCCAGATAAGGCGCGCCCCAGTACGGGTCACGGAGCCGCACGCCCCAGAGCGCCACACGCATGACAACAGCCTTATCCAGCACATTGATATACCTGTCAAGTTCCTTCAAAGTCGCCTCGCCCTTGTAGTAAAATCGGGACATGGGAAATTCGCAATTTACTTGTGTGTCGGGGTAGCTGCTTGAACGATCTGCGCTAGCCACGTCAGTAATAATGCGCCCAGCATAATAGCGGTTTGCGTGGGTGTTCCCGCCGCGAAAGGCTTCGCGGAGGAGAATAAACGTTTTCTCATCTGGCAGAATGGACGGCACCAACGTATGACTTACCTGTTTCATGGCGCGCTTAGCATCTCGACGCACGTAACCGGTTGACGTTAACGGGATGGTTATCAGCGTATCGCCATCGACTTCCATTTCCTTTTTAAGAGCTTCCACAAGGCCGCGCACGTCATGGATACAGTACGCTATCTGCTCATCCGTTAATGGTGTCCATGGATAGCGCGTTTCGCGATAGTCAAAATCTTGGCCAGATAGTTTAACATGCCGCACGCCCATTTTCTTGGTGTACTCCGCAAGGCTCATGTTACTATGTATGTAACTGCAACGGTAGAGGATTTTCCCGTCATACATAGAGCAATACAGTATTTTTCGGCTGTCCATGCAGAAAACTTCGTCGGGCTGAAATGGGTAAATACCACGTAAAAACTGGAACTCAAACGAGAGATTGTGTACGTAAAAGACAATACTCTCGTTCTCGCCCAGCAAGTCACACACGCGCGCCAGCAATTGCCGGTATTCGTCCCACGTCCTTCCAATGATCGTGCCTATATCGTCCACTTGCAGCTGCCAAATATACATGCTCGCCTGTTCAATATCCGGGAGGTTGGACGTTTCTATATCAAATGCGCAAACAAGGTCTTTCAGATCACGTTTACTCTTTCCGCCATTGTTTCCGCGCTTGCGCTTTACATGCTTCGCCTGCGCTATCAGCTCAAACGGAAATGTGTCCACGGTGTAAACGCTATCCATGTTATTTCTTCCTTGCTAGCAATTTGCGCAGCCGTTTCGAATCGCCGCCAGCCTGCGCCGCTGGAATATCTTCTATTTCGTCCAAATGCTGGACGAAAAAACTAAAATCCTTCTCAACCTGTTCAGTGGGAATCTGCAAACGCTCGGATTCGTTCCAGACGCGGGCAATAACATCAGATTCCAGGACGTTACCCATCACCTCAGCGCGATGTTTTTCCATAAATGCACCGAACTGAGCAAGGTTCGCTTCTGTCACAAATTCGTATCCGTACCTGTGCAGGCGGGCAAGCGTGGCCTTTTCGTAGTTCTTAATACCCGAGACGGTGCCCGTTTTCAGCGTCAGCACGTAGGACAAGCCTGTTAGATGATAGGCTAGCGCGCGCTGACGCTGGTTCTCGCCCGCGGGTGTTGACGGGTACCGCGGCATGTCCTTCAAACGGACAAGCTGCGCCTTAAGCAGTTTGGCCGATTCGCGTTCCGCATAACCAGCAGCAACAAGGCGGTTATAGCGCTTCATTCCAATGGCTAACAAGCGGCTATACTCGCTTCTTACCTGCTGCTCGGTCAGTAGTCCGCGCTGTATCGCTTGCGGTACATACACGTCCTCGGGATATGTTAGCAGTTGCTTTTTTGCAGCCATAAGGGCACACCTCCGCAAGATGATTGATAATTACAACGCTGTACAGATCGGGCATTTGCTTCGCGCCTTCGCGCGCTACGTCAATGATAGCGCGCAGAAGCTCGGAACGGCTTATATAGAGATCGTGAGCATAATCGTCAACCCACTCGGCAACCTCGCGGGAGACAGCCACACTCAGACGGTTATCACCGTCAAGAAAGGGCTTCCGTGCCATCTAACGCCACCTCCCCAAAATACTTCCAGCCGTGCATTTTGCCCGCGCGCTGAGCCTTCTTGATTGCAAGGTTCTTGTCGCGGGACGGGCGGCAGATGCGTTCCACGTTGGCCGCTGTAGCCTTGACAGCAGAGCGAGCGTAGCGGGATTCGATTCCGATATTGTACGCCCACGGTTCGCCCTGATGGTTGCAAGCGGCAAACGCATACCATTCCCGACCGATTTTCGCAATAAATGTCTTCATATGATTTTCACCCCCAATTTATCAGCTGCACGAAAAACAAGTTTGGTGTGCTGTTCTTCATCGGTCACAAAAGCTTGCTCGTTGTTCAGACCCGCAAGGTTTACAAGCTCGTCCGCAATTTTCATGTTCCATGTATCGGAGCAGCGGAGCAGGCGCGCGAGTTCTTGCGCGTAGAGTTGGCGGTAGTAGTCATCCATTGGATTCACCTCCATCAATTTGATAAGAAAAGTATAACATATATTTATCGCAAAGTCAAGAGAAAAGGTTGACAGGCGGGAAGTTTTATGGTAATATAATCGTGGTGATGTGGATGGATTTGTTGCTCAGGCTTTTCAGGTTCGGCAAATTAGCGGAAGACCGCTGGAGCGCCTGTTTCCCCAAGAGCCCGCAGGCTTGCCGCCGAGAAAGGCGTTGACACCGCCCAGGTGGCCGGCTCCGGCCCTCACGGACGCATCATCGAGCGTGATGTGGTCGCCGCCGAAGGCGCGCCTAAGTCCGGCCTTGCCAAGGCCATGATGGCCGCCGGAGGTCTTCAGGCACCGGCAGCCGGCACCGGCATCGGAGGCATGGTCAAGGGTTCCGATCTCAAGACATGGAAGCCGAGCCACACGGAGAATCTTGCCGGAGAAGGTGAGGAGTTCACTGTAGAGAAGATGTCCAACATGCGCAAGCTTATCGCTAAGTCGATGTACAACTCTCTCCAGAACACCGCCCAGCTCACACACATGCTCGGCGCTGACGCCCGCCGCATCCAGGCTCTCCGCAAGAAGGCCAAGAAGGCGCTGGAGGAAGGAAGGATCGATGCCAACATCACGATCAACGACTTCGTCTGCTACGCTGTGATCAAGGCCCTCAAGAAATTCCCTAAGGTCAACTCCCATTGTCTGGGCGATGCCATGAGGTTGTTCAATGTCGTCAATCTCGGCTGCGCTGTAGACACTGAGAGGGGATTGATGGTTCCTTGCGTGAAACGCGCCGAGGATCTTAACATCGTGGGCCTGAGCAAGGCTCTCAAGAGGGTTGCCGAGGACTGCAAGAAGGGGTCGATCAACCCTGACCTGCTCTCCGCCGAGGGCGCGTCCTTCACGGTCTCCAACCTCGGAGGCTTCGGCGTGGAGTGGTTCACTCCTGTCATCAACGTGCCTCAGAGCGCCATCCTCGGTGTCGGCACGATTGTCCCTCGTCCGAAGGATCTGGGAGCCGGAGTCTATGCGTTTG
>OQVP01000604.1_pt1 | contig 13758 bp, 15 predicted proteins | sample 1691541 | NCBI WGS metagenome assembly OQVP01 (sample SAMN03418258, study PRJEB22391) | human gut metagenome | biome: human-gut; feature: organic feature; material: feces | host: Homo sapiens | place: Tanzania | collected 2013-01 | reverse complement strand
TGGCGGGGTTCGCCGCAAGGGTTATCGTGTCGCCGACTTTGGTTTCGGCAACGGATTTAATGGATGCGGAAATGTATCCGACTTCGCCGGCGGAAAGCTCGTCCGTTGGTTTGAGGCTTGGGGAGAACACGCCGACTTCCGTAACGTCGAATTCATTGCCTGTGTGCATGAAGCGGATTCTGTCGCCTGCACGCACAACGCCGTCCATGATGCGCACATAGCTCAGCGCACCCTTGTAATTATCGTAAAAACTGTCAAAAATCAATGCACGCAGCGGCTTTTCTGTATCGCCCTTCGGCGCGGGAAAATCCGTCACGATGCGCGCAAGCACCTGTTCAACGTTCAGACCCGTTTTCGCGGAAACCCGCGGAGCATCCTCGGCAGGAATGCCGATAATATCTTCGATTTCCTGAATTGCATTGTCCGCATCGGCGGACGGAAGGTCGATTTTGTTGATTACAGGCAGAATTTCAAGCCCGTTATCGACCGCAAGATAGACGTTTGCAAGAGTTTGCGCTTCAATTCCCTGCGTTGCGTCAACGATAAGCACCGCTCCCTCACAGGCAGCAAGTGCGCGGCTGACTTCGTAAGTAAAGTCAACATGCCCCGGAGTGTCTATAAGGTTGAACATATAACGTTTTCCGTCGGTATGGGTATAAAACATGCGTACGGCGGTGGATTTTATTGTGATGCCGCGCTCGCGCTCGATGTCCATGGAGTCCAAAAGCTGCTCTTCCATGTCGCGGCTCGAAACGGTGTCCGTAAGCTCCATCAGCCTGTCCGCAAGGGTGGATTTGCCGTGATCAATATGCGCAATGATGCAAAAATTCCTGATTAGTTCCTTTGGGTATGCCATTTATCCTCCGAAAAAGCGTGTTCCGCGTATCACACACGGAGAACTCCGCCGTCAGTCAATATTTTATGAATTATACACCAATTGCGGCAGTTTCGCAATACGGAACAATTTGAACGGCATAAAAACACCGCACACGGCGATGTTTTGCAGCTGTGCGGCGGGGAATGCGTTTCTTGGGTTGATTAGGGACTGTGCCCGTGAGCTGTTTTTATGTATCCGTTTTTGAAGCGCAGGCGTCAATCCTTTTCAACATGAGTCCCGAACAAAAGGCATATTGCCCGGCAAAGCTTATCACATGCACCGTTGCTGAAATCAAAAAGTGTGATATGAGAGGGAGCCATGCCGGTGAGCATACTCAGCACGCCTTCGTTGCTGTTCGGTGCGCAGTCGATTCGGAGTTTATCTCCGTCCGTTACGGTGCAGCTGCCGTCCGGTTGAAGTATCACGAGAACATCCGTTCCGTCCGTCGGGCGAACATCGGAAAACAAGCCGAGGATTTCAAGCAGCTCGTTGTATTCCTCAATCAGCAGGAATTCCTCGGCGGCAATATCAACGGAAACCTGCCAGCTTTCGATAACATCCTGAAGCCTGAACCGCAAAAATCCGTTAAGGTTAAGAAGCGAATTATCGCAAAGGTAATCAAAGACCCTTTCGGAGATTTTGTTCGGATCCGACTCGGGTGCGGAACCGAGGGCGCAGGGAAGTATCTTCTTCTTTTCATCAACGGAAAACGGAAGCATATCAACCATTCTTGCAAATTCAAAATAACGGAGGTCAACAAGCATAAGCTCGCTCAGTGCTCTTGCAAAAAGGCGCAGCTCGTCATCGTCCGCAATGTTCAGCATCAGACGTGATTCCGAACGGCAGCTGATTTCAACATGTCCAAGCCCGCAAAGCCGCATCCGCCGCGCAAGCAGTGCGCGTATACTCAGCGGCTCGGATTCCTTAACAGCTTTGTTTCCATCCTCATTTTCTGCTTCTGTCGGCATCTTATCGGCTGAATTGAAAACGGAGGGGGTAATAAATGCATCCGTTTTTGCGGCGGTGAAGGCATATTCGTCGGTAAGCACGGAATAGGTTTGCATATTAGCTCCTTTTTCGGTTGCCTGCGCGCGCACGGCGGGAAAAGCGGACGCCGGCAATAAAATCCACATTGTATTATGTGCAAACCGTGCAAAATGGTGCTTGACAATTTCTTGAAACTGCGTTAAAATTTCTGCTGTAATTGATGAACGAAGGTTTTTTGTGTGCGATGAACGGCATTCATGTTTCTCGAAAAACCGATCCGTTTCGAATCTTTATCGGCAGGTTGTCGGGAAGAGTAGGCTTGCACAATGCAGATTAAGAGAGGATTGACCCCGGGCTGAAAGTCAATCCCTGCCGCAGACCGAAAACCGCCCCGATGTTCGCTTGCGGCAGCAGTGCCTTACAACTGTTTTGAGCGGCGGAGTGCAGGCGCATTTCCGCAATCAAGGTGGAACCGCGGTATTCTGTTTACCGTCCTTGAACTTTTGTTCAGGGCGGTTTTTTTTGTTTTCGGCAGCAGAGCTTAAAAACGGCCTGCACGGCAGCAGTGAACATAACGCCGCTGATTTTGCTTATAATATCAACGTATAAAGGAGATTTAAAATGATCAACATCACTTTCCCAGACGGTTCCGTCCGCCGGTTTGAAGACGGCGTGAATGCATATGCCGTTGCAGAGAGCATAAGCCCGCGCCTTCGCAAGGCAACGCTTGCGGCAGAGCTTAACGGCGAGCTTTATGATGCGGCACTGCCCATTCACGGCGACTGCACACTGAAGCTGCTCACCTTTGCCGACGATGGCGGCAAATGGACCTATCGCCACACCGGGGCACACATCCTTGCACAGGCCGTGAAACGCCTTTGGCCGGAAGTCAAGCTTGCGATCGGACCTGCGATCGATAACGGCTTCTATTACGACTTTGACACGGATATTCCTTTCAGCCCCGAAGATTTTCCGAAGATTGAAAAGGAAATTGCAAAGATAGTTTCCGAAAACCTGCCGCTTGAGCGTTTCGAACTCCCCCGCGAGGAGGCTGTCCGCTTCATGCAGGAAGAGGATGAGCCCTACAAGGTGGAACTCATTCGCGACCTGCCCGAAGACGCCGTGATCAGCTTCTATCGTCAGGGCGATTTTGTGGATCTCTGCGCAGGTCCGCACCTTGAATCCACCGGCAAGTGCAAAAATATCAAGCTCATGAGCGTTGCGGGCGCATACTGGCGCGGCAGCGAAAAAAACAAGATGCTCAAGCGCATCTATGCAACTGCTTTTGAAAAAAAGGTGGATCTGGATGAATATATCCACATGCTGGAGGAAGCCAAAAAGCGTGACCACCGCAAGCTCGGCAAGGAACTCGGCTTGTTTGCAATGATGGACGAAGGCCCCGGCTTCCCGTTCTTCCTGCCCAAGGGCATGGTGCTCAAAAACAAGCTCATTGACTATTGGCGCGAAGTACATAAGCGTTACGGCTATGTTGAAATTTCAACGCCCATAATGCTCAACCGCAGCCTTTGGGAGCGTTCCGGTCACTGGGATCATTACAAAAACAACATGTACACCACCGTTATTGATGATGTGGACTTTGCGGTAAAACCCATGAACTGCCCCGGCGGTATGCTCGTTTATCAAACGGAGATGCGGTCGTACCGCGATCTGCCCCTGCGCATGGGTGAACTCGGTCTTGTTCACCGCCATGAGCTTTCAGGTGCGCTGCACGGCCTTTTCCGCGTTCGCTGCTTCACTCAGGATGATGCCCATATCTTCATGACTTGGGATCAAATGAAGGACGAAATCAAAAACGTCGTCCGCCTGTTCGACGAGGTTTATTCCACTTTCGGCCTTAAATATTCCATCGAGCTTTCCACAATGCCCGAAGACCATATCGGCGACGTAAAGGATTGGGATTTCGCAACCGAAACCCTCAAGGCGGCAATCACCGAACTCGGCAAGGAATACGTCATTAACGAGGGTGACGGCGCGTTCTACGGCCCGAAACTCGACTTCCACCTTGCGGACTGTCTCGGCAGAACATGGCAGTGCGGCACGATTCAGCTCGACATGCAGCTTCCCGAAAGGTTTGAACTTGAATACACCGGCGCGGACGGCGCAAAGCATCGCCCCGTCATGATTCATCGCGTTGTTTTCGGCTCTATCGAAAGGTTCATCGGCGTTATCACCGAGCATTTCGCCGGCGCATTCCCCACATGGCTTGCGCCCGTTCAGGTCAAAGTCATGGCAATGACCGACCGCACCCGCGATGCCGTGTGCGATATCGCCGCAAAGCTCGAAGCGCAGGGTCTCCGCGTTGAAACCGATCTGCGCAACGAAAAAATCGGCTTCAAAATCCGTGAAGCTCAAATGCAGAAAATCCCCTACATGCTCATCGTCGGCGACAAAGAGGTCGAAAACGGCGTTGTTGCAGTTCGCGCAAGAAAGGGCGGCGATCTCGGCACAATGACCCTCGACGCTTTCGAACAGAAAATCAATGAAGAGGTCGCTTCAAAAACTCTCGATTGATATTATTAACATCGATATCTGATATTAACATCAATATCGATGTATACCGATGTTCGTAACACGTTCGGCAAAACTCTGAACTCAACATCCCGCATTCACGCAGTCTTAACGGCACACCCTAAAACGCTCAGCTCGGAAGGGTGTGCCGTTTTGTGTCCGCCCCGCATTCGGTTATAGCTTTTTTGTCAAAAATGTGCTACAATAGCATTCGAGAATATGCTCCAAAGAGTTTGATAATGAGGGAGACCGTCCACATGCCGGAAAAGCAGGTAAAATCAAAGCAGCGTGTTGCTGATCACGGGGAGGTTTTCACCGCCGAACGCGAGGTTAATGCAATGCTGGATTTGGTGAAACAGGAAACCGAGCGCATAGAGTCCCGCTTTTTGGATATGAAAACACCGAGATTGATACAATTTAATTATTCCTCCGCCGATTTTGCCGCTTGAGGGGTAAGTTGGCATTTGAGGGGTAAGTTGTGGAAGTCGGGGTGTCCCGGCTGTTTTTATCGGTAGAAATGTCCATACATCGCCGGTATAATAGACGGCGAAAAAATTGAGTTTTTCGGAGGAAATGTGTATGCGAGCACCTTTTCAAATATTAGCCATTCCGTATAGAGTGACGCCGGAATTGCAGTTTTGTGTGTTTTACCGTGCGGATATAGACCAGTGCCAGTTTGTCGCTGGTGGTGGCGAAAATGATGAAAAACCTGTTGATGCAGCAATTCGTGAGATTTGTGAAGAGACGTCAATCAACACAGATAGCGTAATACAACTCACGTCGATGGCTTATGTTCCCGCAAATGTGATAGCCCAAAGACATCGAAAACTCTGGCCAGAAGACACTTTTGTGATCCCGGAATATGCATTCGCTTTTGAGTGCAAAAAGGATGTTGTGCTTTCAGATGAGCATTCAGGAATTGAATGGTTGAGCTATGATGATGCGATGCAACGGCTGACATGGGATTCAAATAAAACGGCTCTGTATGAACTGAACTGCCGCCTTCAATCTATGGACCAAAATGCGAGGTAACCGCCATGAAGCAAATCACAAACAAGGAATACGAAGAGTGGCAGAAATATAAATCGGAGAAAGCAAAAGTCCGCCCGCTGCTGCCGGGTTTGTCGGCGGAACATCATTGAACGGACAGGAAAAATGGATGGATGATGCCGGAAGAGCACTCAAAGAAATTATGTGAGCATAAAGCAAACGACCTGTCCGCCGACAAGCGGGCAGGTCGTTTTTGTTTGTTTAAGTCGGAATCAATGCAAATTCACACGATTCGTATGTCGGTTATCAGCGGGCAATGAAGAACATTGCGGCGAACAGTATGCCGATGATCCAGGTGCTGAGGCTGATATCTTTGATCTTGCCGGTGAAGAGCTTGATGAAGATGTAGGAGATAAGGCCGAACGCAATACCATAGGAGATATTGTAGGTGAACGGCATGATCGCCATGGTCATGAACGCGGGAACTGCCGCAGAAGAATCGCTCCAGTCGATTTCCTTGACGCCGCCGATCATAAGAATGCCCACGAAGATGAGCGAAGCGGCGGTTGCACAGCTCGGAATGAGCGCGGCAATGGGCGCAAGGAACATTGCGATGAAGAACATTGCAGCCGTGAAAACGGAGGAAAGGCCGGTCTTGCCGCCTTCTGCGATGCCGGCGGAGGATTCAACAAAGGTGGTAACCGTTGAAGTGCCGCAGACTGCACCGAAACATGTTGCTGCCGCATCGGCGAACATGGCTTTGTTCATGTTGGGAACATTGCCGTCCTTATCGAGCAGATTGCCGGCGGAACATGCACCGTACAGAGTTCCGAGAGTGTCGAACATGTCAACCATGCAGAATGCGAGCATGGAAGCGATGAACGTTGCCGCAAAGCTGCCGACGCCGTTGGCAGCGATATATTCGGAGAAGTTGAAGCCTTCGGTGAAAACTTTGCCGAAAGAAATGTTGAAGAAATCACGGAAGGGCTGGATGATGTTGAGAGAGAGCTTGCTCTGAACATTGCTTGCATAGAATCCGTCGATCGTCAGAAGGCCGAGTGCATAATAAAGCACTGCGCCGCCGATGATACCCCAGAAGACTGCGCCCTTGATCTTTTTCTTTGACATTGCGCCGATTGCGATGAGAGCCGCAATGGTGATGAGCAGGGGCATTATCTCTGCCCATGTAGTGTGGCCGAAGATAATGTTGAACGAGTGCAGGTCAACGAGTGTGGAATCGCTGTTAACAACGATTCCGGAATTCTGAAGCCCGAGGAATGCAATGAAAAGACCGATGCCCGGTGCAATTGCAGCCTTGACAGCTTTCGGTATTGCGTCAAAGATAAGCCTGCGGAGGCCTGTGACCGTGAGCAGAAGAAACACGATGCCGTCCACAAGAACCATAACGAGCGCATTTGCATAGGTAAAGCCCATGCCGATGCAAACCGAGTAAACAAAGAATGCATTCAGACCCATGCCGGATGCCTGTGCAAGCGGCAGGTTGGAAAGCAGGCCGATGAGCAGCGTTCCGAACACTGCGGAGAGTGCGGTTGCGATATAAACGGCGTTATAATAACTTGCGCCGAGTGCGTCGCCTCCGAGCGTGGAGAACATTCCTGCGTTGACCATCAGAATGTACGCCATCGCCATAAAGGTCGTGATGCCCGCAACCAATTCGGTGCGAACTGTGGTGTTGTTTTGTTTGAGCTTAAACATGTTTCCTCCTCGAACTCAAAACTTTGCAGCCTTTTCAACGCCGAAAGTCAGCCGCATATGATTGCGGACATTCAGCCATTGAATCGCCGCATTTTATTATATCAAAAGCTTTTGGGTTAATCAATATCGGTTTTGAAAAAGAAGGGAAAGTGATTTTGCGGTTGTTCATGCCGAACACTTGTGGTATACTGTTGACAGGAGCTTTCAAAAGCCGGCGAATGCGGCGAAAGCAGCACAAAATCAAACATTCCGGAAGGATTGAATATTATGAAAAAAACAAAACGAATTACAGCGGCGGTTCTTGCGGCAATGCTGCTTGCATTAAGTCTTTTTCCCGCATATGCGGAACCGCAGACAAAAACGGAGATCTATTCCGAAAATTCGGCGGGCGAAACGGTTGTGCGGATACAGATCCGCCTGCGTGAGCTGGGCTATCTTTGGTTTAAGCCGACCGGGGTTTACAGGGCAATGACAGTAAAAGCGGTTGAGGAATTCCAAACCCGCTGTGTTGCTTACGGTGAAAGGCTTGGCGTTGACGGAAGAATGGGGGAGCAGTCCATGCTTGAACTGTTTGCGCCGAGTGCGCCGAAATTTCGCATTCCGGATTCGGTTCATCTGCCGCGCGGGCCGATTGCGGATACATTAAAGGTTAAAGGCGAGGTTCAAAGCTGGAACGCCGTAAAACAGAAATTGAATGTCAACGAGGAGTATACGGTTATTGACTGCAACACGGGCAAGGAATTCAAGCTCGTGTTCACAGGCGGGGAAAACCATGCCGAGGCGGAGTTGGCTTCCGAATCGGAACTTGAAGCTTTCAACTATATCTGCGGAAGCGAGTATAACTTTCTTAAACGTCCCGTTGTTGTGATGTTCGGAGAAACGGCAGTTGCTGCCTCAATTCAATGCTATCCGCACGGCAGCGATTCCGTGGCGGATAACGGCATGGAAGGGCATGTATGCCTGTTCTTTGAAGGCAGTCTGTCCCATGTGGGCAGCTTGCCCGATGTTGAACATAATGCAAATGTTTTTGCGGCGGCGGGCAGAGGATAAGAGCAAACGCTCATTGGTTGTCGTTTTTTAAAACGGTATTTAACTCGGCATTCGGGCATTTCGGACGGGATGCTTTATGTGCCGAGTTTTTGATTTCGTGCATAGAAAAAGATGTATTGCTGAACAATTCCGGAAAGCTTGCCGATGCTGCGTGCGGCGGCCTGAATTTCTGATTTTGCAGGCGCAGGGCGGGCGGCCGAGGTGCCGGCGGTCGATGAGTCGGAAAAATACAGTTCGGTCATTGCACGCTCAATCCATACATCAACGGGGAAAGCATCCGCGTGTCCGAGAGAAAACAAAAGGATGCAGTCCGCGACCTTCGGGCCGACACCCGGAAATGTCAAAAGTTCCTTTCGTGCTTCGGCTGTCGGAAGCGACCGCAGCTTTTCAAGATCATAACCGTCGGCAATGCGTTTGGCGGATTTGATTATATACGGAGCGCGGTAACCTGCACCGATTTGCTTCAATTCATCTTCGGAAAGTGCGGCAATGCGTTCCGGCGTCGGAAAAGCGAAAACTTCACTGTTTTTACCAAAATCGCAATCGGCGGCTGCGCAATCGGAAAAGTACCGCACCGGCAGCCTTTCTCCCGCAAGGGAACAGAGCCTGTCAATAATACCCGATATACGCTTGATATTGTTGTTTGCAGATATTATGAACGAGATCAGCGCTTCAAACGGTTCCTGGTTAAAAACGCGAATGCCCGACGAACCGGGAAGGCATACCCGAAGCCTTTCGTCGGCTGCAAGCGCGGCTTCAACGGCGGAATAATCGCGTTTAAGGTCAAAATAATCGATAAAAAGCTGTGCTTCGCCCTTGGCGCACGGAGTGACAATAAGCGAATCGTCGGATTGCATAACAAGCACGGCGCGCCCGCGAATAACGCCGGTGAACGCAAGGGAAGCTTCGGCATCGGGCAGACCGCATTCGTCAAACAAACCCGCCTGCATGTGCACGGGGTTTTTGACCCAACGGAACGCCTGCCCGCAGGTGCAGCATTTTTCAAGATCAAACGGTTTCACGCCGCTGATAACAAGCATGTTTTTGAAATATTTGAACTCCATATGCCGATTATACGGCAGAACGCGCGGAAAAGGAAGTGTTTTGGCGAAAATATACAGCTGTGACGGCAAAAAATGCTTGACAATGCACGCTGAATATGGTAACATTACTCATTGAGCCGCTCCGAAACGGTTCAAAGTGATGCGAAGGCATTCACCGGAAGGGCGAGACTGGTAAGAGGAGGAACTATTATAATGTACGCAATCATCGTAACCGGCGGTAAGCAGTACAAGGTTGAGGTTGGCAGCGAGATCATGGTCGAAAAGCTCGATGAGCAGATCGGTGCAAACGTCAATTTCGACGTACTGATGATGGCTGACGGCGAAAACGTTCAGATCGGCACCCCCGTTGTTAAGGGCGTTTCTGCAAAGGCAGAGGTTCTCGAACACGGCAAGGGCAAAAAGGTCGTTGTTTTCAAGTATAAGCCCAAAAAGGATTATCGCAAGAAACAGGGTCATCGTCAGCCCTACACCAAGGTCAAGATCCTTTCCATCGGCTGAGAGGTAATTGCATGACCGAGATAACCGTTTTTTTGAAGGGCGGCAAACCGATAGGCTTTGATGCACACGGACATACGGGTTATGCCGAATGCGGAGAAGATATTGTTTGTGCAGCGGTTTCGGCAATCACGCAGACCGCCGCAATGGGCATTTCGGAACTTGTCCGCTGCCCGGCCGCACTGGAGATTAAAGACGGAGGGCTCTATCTGATGCTTGAAAAAACCGTTAAAGGTTCAAAATTGCAGCAGGCGGAGCTTATACTTGGAACGATGCTCTTAGGGCTTCGTTCCGTTGAACAAGATTATAGTGATTATCTTAAACTGACAGAGAGGGAGGTTTAACTATGTTCAGGATCAATTTGCAGCTTTTCGCACATAAGAAGGGCGTCGGCAGCTCCCGTAACGGTCGTGAAAGTGAATCCAAGCGTTTGGGACCCAAGCGTGCGGACGGTCAGTTCGTTCTTGCGGGCAACATCCTCGTAAGGCAGCGCGGCACACATTTCCATCCCGGCAATAACGTCGGCATCGGTAAGGACGATACGCTGTTTGCAAAGGTTGACGGCATTCTTCGCTTTGAAACCAAGCACGGCGGCCGCAAGTGCGTCAGCGTTTATCCCGAGGAAATCGCAGGCTGAGCTTTTCACCGAGCGAATTCTTGACAGCTCCGCAGATTCGGGCGGAGTGTAAACAAAATAACATAAAACAAAAAGCCGCGGTTTAACGACTGCGGCTTTTGTGCATGAATATGCATGAAGAAATGCACCGCTTCAAAAGCGCTGATTTGTAACAGCTTGTGCGGGCGGGATCAATGCTTGCTCATCATGCTGCGCCAGATATGCTTCGTGTCGCGCTTTGCACGCTTGGGAACGTCGGGATAAACCGCTGAAACGGCGGCAACCGCCGCTGCCATGCCGAGCGCAATTCCGGAGACAAAACCGATAGCTTTCATTTTGCGTACCTCCTGCTTTTTTTGAACAGCCGAAAAGCCGAAGCTGTTGCCTTATTAGTTTGTTCACGGGATGCGAAGCTCATGCGCAGAAGAGGCTGCGGCAAATTTTTCAATTTATTCACTGCGAAAGGTTGCTATTTTTTTTTAATTGAATTATACTTGAAGTGCGGCAGTGCGCCGCGAGCGGTAAAACGATACTGAAATGATTACATTAAATCGGAGGCAGAAAATGAACGATAATTCAAAGGCACATGTAAACGATGTTATCAAAACGATGCTTGAACGCAGCAGCATTCGCGCCTACACGGACGAAAAACTCACCCAAGAGCAGATTTCTCTGCTTCGGAATGCCGCGCTCAGTGCCCCGACGGCAATGAACGCGCAGGATCAGCGGTTTGTGTTCGTTACGAATGCGGAAATCATTGCAGAGCTTGAAGCGGGCGTTGTGGAGGCGGCGTGCGCCGGCGGCGATGCTGCTTTTGCCGAAAGAATCAAACAGCGCGGCGGCAAAATTATGTACGATGCACCTCTTTTTGTAGGTATTTTTGCTCATCCGGCAAAATTTTCTGGGGTTGATGCGGGTATAGCGGTGCAGAATATTGCGCTTGCCGCAAAAAGCATCGGCTTGGATTCCGTCATACTCGGGCTGCCGAGGCTCGCTTTTGAAGGCCCGAATGCGGCAAAATACAAAAAACTGCTCGGTATAGAAGTGGAACGCGAATTCATGATCGGAATTTCCGTCGGTCATGCTGCAATGAGCAAAACCCCGCATGAGTGGGATTGCAGTCATATTATTGATATCAGGTAAACACGTGCAGGCGGAACGGGAAAGTTTCAATATTTATCCTGTTTTGTCCTGCTTTATCCCTGCCGTGCGCACAATGCCGAAAACGGCAAACGGGGCAATAAAAAAGTTTGGAGGCAGCTTCGGACGGTTTACTCCGAAACGGAAGAAATAAACGGGCACGAAGCGGTTTGAATATGAGTAGAATACAGGTGAATGTCGGCGGAGTCCGCATTGGCGGCGGTGCACCGATTTCGATTCAGTCCATGACAAACACGGATACGCGCAATGCTGAAGCAACGGTGAAACAGATTCTGGAGCTTGAGAATGCAGGGTGCGAAATCGTCCGTTCTTCGGTTTATGATGAACGCTGCGTTGAAATATTGCCGCAAATAATATCAAAAACACATATTCCGCTTGTTGCGGATATCCATTTTGATTACAGACTTGCCATAGGTGCAATCAAGGCGGGTGTTGCCAAAGTCCGCATCAATCCGGGAAACATCGGCTCGGAAGCGGGCGTGCGGAAGCTTGCGGAATGCGCCTCGGCATACGGAGTTCCGATACGTATCGGAGTGAACGGCGGTTCACTTGAAAAAGAACTTTTGCAAAAATACGGGGTATGCGCGGAAGCAATGGTTGAAAGCGCACAGCGTCACGCGGAACTGCTTGAAAATTGCGGCTTCAGCGATATTGTTGTTTCGCTTAAAGCGTCGGATCCTGTAACGACTGTACGCGCCTATCGCCTGGCATCGCAAATTATGCCGTATCCGCTCCATATCGGTGTTACGGAGGCGGGCATGGGCGAGACCGCATTGCTGAAATCCGCAATCGGAATCGGCAGCCTGCTTATTGACGGCATCGGTGATACGGTGCGCGTTTCGATGACCGGAGGAGTTTTGCAGGAAGTTGAGGCAGCAAAGAAGATCCTTCGCGCTGTCGGCCTGCGTAAGGACGGGGCGGATGTTGTGAGCTGCCCGACTTGCGGGCGCACCCGCGTTAACCTTGAAGAAATAGTCAAAAAGGTTCGCGCTGCGCTGCCCGAAGATACGGGCAATGCAATGAAAATCGCCGTTATGGGCTGCGCTGTCAACGGCCCGGGCGAAGCGCGTGAGGCTGATATAGGCATTGCGTTCGGTTCGGTGAACGCAGTTGTGTTTAAAAAGGGCGAAATAATCTATTCGGATAAGCTGCCGCAAGTGGTGGATAGGTTCATCGCAGATGCATCGGAAATGATGAAACGGAAATGAAATGACATGATATGATTCTTGATTCATGCCTTGAATCTTTGAGCTGATTAACAAACCGAATCAAAGCAAAATGACTCGATCGCGGCTTTCGCGGCTTTGCAATTGATAATGATTTTGCTTAATTAAGCCAACCCGAAAAGCGGAAGAAGCTTTCACTGTTGAGAAAGCCATGTTGAAAATGAACAAAAGCAGTATGGAAGAATTGAATATGTACGAAAACATAAATGAGTACGGCGGAACACCCGGCTCGGCTGCGCCGGCTGATGTTCCGTTGGACGATCTTCCGCCGGCTGACAATCTCTCCGAAATGACGGCTGATGTTCCGTGGAGGGATGATCCGCCGGACGGGGGGTATTATTCGTACTCGGAGTACGGGGAATCCGGCATCGATGAGTGCAGGCAGCCCGAATCCGTGCGTGCAAAAAATCAAAAAGAAAATTCAGCAGAGAAGCAAAAGAACGGCGGACACCCAAAAAAGAACCTTGCCGTTGAGTATCTTGCAAACGGGACGGTTTCAATAAAGTCTGCCGTGCGCAGCAAAAAAACGGGCGAAATCAGTGTTGATGTCGAGTGTGCGCGCCTGCTGCTGCCTGCCGAAACGGAGGAGCTGGAAAAAAACATACAGGCGGAGCTTCAATATCAAACGGTCAAATGCAGCTTTGACTATTCCGAGGTTGTTGCGCGGCTTGTCGGCGGAGACGGTAAACCCGAACTGCTGCTTCTGGATCTTTTCTTTTAGATAGCTTTCTCTTTTTACCATCTTCTTCTTTCATTAAAGGCGATAAATGTGCATATTTTGGTGCTTTAAAACCTAATGTTTTAAATAAATCAATATGTACTGGTAAACTACTTACCCATTCATCTCCCCTAATAACATGAGTTGTGTGCATCAAATGGTCATCAACAGCATGAGCAAAATGATAAGTTGGAAGTCCATCACTTTTAATTATAATTACATCTATATCATTTTCTGGAAATTCTATATCACCTTTTACTAAATCTTTCACTTTAATTTTTCTATCTAAATTTCCACTTGATGTATAATCCATTATTACGTTATTTTTA
>OQVP01000603.1_pt1 | contig 13758 bp, 10 predicted proteins | sample 1691541 | NCBI WGS metagenome assembly OQVP01 (sample SAMN03418258, study PRJEB22391) | human gut metagenome | biome: human-gut; feature: organic feature; material: feces | host: Homo sapiens | place: Tanzania | collected 2013-01 | reverse complement strand
GATAACCAGTAAACTTTCCTCATTCTTCTCTCAAACACTTTTTATATGTACTTTCAGTATGATAAAAGGTAATAAAAGCGCTGTCAGCACAATACGCAAATCAGCGCAAAATCGTTGATAAACAGGCTGAAAAGACTGGAAAAACGAATATTTTATGCACAATATATATATGTTTGTGCAGGAAAAAGCGCTTTTTTAGCAAAAATATTTGCTTATGTGAAGAAAAGTTTGTTACTTTGCACTCGATTTGCAAAAATCCATTAAGTTAGAATATTAATTATTAATCATTATTACAATTATGTCAGAAATTAAGGAAAAGGTTGTTGAGATCATCGTTGACAAGCTCGGTGTTGATGCAGCTGAAGTAAAGGATGAGGCATCTTTCACAAATGACCTCGGTGCAGATTCACTTGATACTGTAGAGCTTATCATGGAGCTTGAGAAGCAGTTCGATGTAACAATCCCAGACACAGACGCTGAGAAGATTCAGACTGTAGGCGACGCTGTAGCATACATCGAGAACGCTGGTAAGTAATCTCATGTTACATTATCTTTGTTCAAGATAGATAGATAGAACAACGGGTGATGATTGGTCGATAACTCTTTTATCGCCCAATCATCATTTTTTTTTATTATGGTGGGATTATATGGCGGTAATCATATCTATATGGATTAGGATATAGACTGTAATTGATGTGTTTCATTATTATAAAATCACAATTTGATTACCCAATTATCTGCCCAACCTTTAGAATATAAGAAAATAAAATGGAATTAAAAAGAGTTGTAGTGACAGGCCTTGGCGCTGTTACCCCACTTGGACTCTCTGCTGAAGAGACTTGGAAGAACATGATTGCTGGTGTCAGCGGCGCTGATACTATCAAGCAGTTTGACGCTTCACGCTACAAGACCACTTTCGCTTGCGAGGTAAAAGACTTCGACCCTTCAAAGTGGATTGACCGTAAGGAAGCACGTAAGATGGACAAGTTCTGCCAGTTTGCAATGGCATCTGCCGCAATGGCTATCGAGGATTCTGCTATGGACCTTGAAACTATCGACAAGAAGCGCGTCGGAGTAATCTTCGGTGTAGGCATCGGAGGACTCAAGACTATGCAGGACGAGCTGGAGTTCTACTCTGCACACAAGGACGCTCCTAAGTTTGGACCTTTCTTTATCCCTAAGATGATCGGCGACATCGCTCCTGGTCAGATCTCCATCAAGTATGGTTTCCACGGTCCTAACTACGCTACTACAAGTGCATGTGCTTCTTCTACCAATGCTCTTGCTGACGCATTCAATCTCATTCGCCTTGGTAAGGCTAACGTAATAGTAAGTGGTGGCGCTGAGGCTGTTATCACAGACCCAGGTCTCGGCGGCTTCAGTTCTATGCACGCTATCTCTACTCGCAATGACGAGCCACAGAAGGCAAGCCGTCCTTTCTCTGCTTCACGCGACGGATTCGTGATGGGCGAGGGTGCTGCATGTCTCATCCTGGAGGAGCTCGAGCATGCTAAGGCACGTGGTGCTAAGATCTATTGCGAGATGGTAGGCGAGGGTATGTCTGCTGATGCTTATCACATCACTGCTTCACATCCAGAAGGTCTCGGTGCGAAGATCGTGATGTCAGAGGCTCTTTCTGACGCTGGACTCAAGCCGGAGGACATCGATTACATCAACGTGCACGGCACTTCTACACCTGTAGGCGACATCTCTGAGGCCAAGGCTATCAAGGAACTCTTCGGTGAAGCTGCCTACAAGCTCAACATCTCTTCCACAAAGTCTATGACTGGTCACCTCCTCGGTGCTGCTGGCGCTATTGAGGCTATGGCTTGCGTAAAGGCTGTGCAGGAAGATATCGTGCCTCCTACTATCAATCATGAGGATGGCGACGAGGATCCAGAGATAGATTATAACATGAACTTCACCTTCAACAAGGCGCAGAAGCGTGAAGTACGCGCTGCATTGAGTAACACCTTCGGCTTCGGAGGACACAACTGCTGCGTTATCTTCAAGAAGTATGCTGAATGATATTGCTGAATGATATAATTGACAGGATAAGGCTCCCTTTCCGCAAGGATAAGGAGCTTTATCTTGCTTTGCGAGACATTATCGGATTTATCCCCCACGAAATATCTTACTATAAGCTTGCTCTGATGCACAAGAGCGTAGGTCATCGCGGACCTATCGACCCTAAGGTGACCGACACAAGCCGTTACAATAAGGCGGAAGCCAAGGCTATCAAGGCTAAGATGAAGAATGCCAAGGGCAAGCAGAATACGGCAAAGAAACTCAATAATGAGCGCCTCGAGTTTCTTGGTGATGCCATCCTCGATGCCGTAGTGGGTGATATCGTCTATTGTCACTTTCAGGGAAAACCGGAAGGATTCCTCACTAATACCCGTTCCAAGCTCGTGCAGAGAGAGACTCTCGGCAAACTGGCACAGGAAATAGGACTCAATCGCTTGATTCTATCGGCAGGACGCTCTGCCAGTCACAACAGTTTTATGGGTGGCAATGCGTTCGAAGCACTTGTAGGAGCCATTTATCTGGACCGCGGCTACGATGCTTGCATGAAGTTTATGCAGCAGCGTATCCTCGGAAAATATATCAATATTGATAAGGTGGCTTACAAGGAGGTGAACTTCAAGTCGAAACTCATAGAATGGACGCAGAAGAATCGCATCCAACTATCGTTCCGCCTCGAAGACCAGACCAAAGACAAGAGCGGTTCGCCTATATTCAAATACACCGTGGTGCTCGAGACTGTCGATGGATATACTGGCACGGGATTCAGTAAGAAGGAGGCTCAGCAGTTGGCTTGTAAGGACACACTGAAGCGTCTCCATAATGATTCCGCATTCCTTGACAGCGTCTTTGCCGCAAAGACGGAGCGCACCAAGATGGAGGAAGAGCCGGCTACAGTGGCTCCTGACCCGGAAAAGACTGAGCCAGACTTTATCATCACTGGTGGGGAATCACAGCCAAAGGAGGCAGACAATGCTCCTGTCGCTGCTAAAGAGGGCAGTGATGACAATGCTGTCACAGCCACTTCTGACGACAACAGCCGCGTTATCGCCCTCGAAAAAGCAATCGACTCTGAGATGGATCTCTCTGATATCACTGCCCAGCCTAAGCCAATGACGCGCGAAGAAATCATCGATGCGGCGGAAGAGGCAGCGTTCTCTGAGAGCAATTCATAATGCATAATTCATAATGCATAATGCATAATTCATAATTCATAATTCATAATTCATAATTCATAATTCATAATTCATAATTCTTTAATATCTCAATTGCCTAATTGTAAACTAATTATGAATTCTGCATTATGAATTATGAATTACCAATTATGAATTATGAATTATAAAAAAGCAACAACCGAAAACAAATGAAAATAGCACTTATAGGATACGGCAAAATGGGCAAGATGATTGAGCAGATTGCTCTCAGCCGTGGTCATGAGATAGTATGTATCATTGATATCGACAATCAGCAGGACTTTGAAAGCCCAGCTTTCGCGTCAGCTGACGTCGCTATCGAGTTTACTAATCCAAAGGTAGCCTACGGCAATTACATCAAGGCTTGGAAGGCTGGAGTGAAGGTTGTCAGCGGTACTACAGCGTGGCTGAAAGATCATGGCGACGATGTGCGCAAGGCTTGCAGCCAGGAAGGCAAGACTCTCTTCTGGGCTTCAAACTTCAGCGTCGGCGTAGCTATATTCTCTGCTGTCAATAAGTACCTGGCTAAGATAATGAATCAGTTCCAGCAGTACGACGTCAATTTGGTGGAAACACACCATGTACACAAGCTGGATGCTCCAAGCGGCACTGCCATCACATTGGCTGAGCAGATTGTGGAGCGCCTCGACCGCAAGTCAAAGTGGGGACTTCACGAGACTGGAGCTGACATACTCCGCATAGATGACGTACGTCGTGGAGAAGTGCCTGGCATTCACACCATCTCATACGATTCGCCAGAAGATATCATCACCATCACCCATGATGCACATTCACGTCAGGGATTCGCTCTCGGAGCTGTCCTCGCTGCTGAATATACCGCACAGCATCAGGGACTTCTCACCATCGATGATATGTTCAAGTTCTGATTTTGTTGCACAAGCGACTAATCAACTAAGTGACGGTGAAAATATAAATTGGTATGATTTGAGCCTCAGATTTTTGAGATGATTTTCTCACTCGAAGAGGGAGTATAGCGGGCTATACGACCGATGAGAGGGAGGAAAACAGCCAAAAAGATGAGGTTAAGACCTTTATTGATATCTTACATTTTTCTCTCAAATCGTACCAATTTATTTTTTTAGCGTCACTAAACATCTAAAACATCTAAAATGAAAAAGAAAACACCAAATATGAAGCTCCAATGGACGAAGTTCGTTATCGTCTTGGTGCTCTATTTGCTCTTCCTGTTATGGTTGAAGAGTTGGCTCGGACTCGTTGTAGTGCCATTCATCTACGACTGCTATATCTCTAAGAAAATCAATTGGCAGTGGTGGAAAGATGCCGAGTCGCCTGTAAGGTTTATCATGTCGTGGGTAGATGCACTCGTCTTCGCCCTTGTAGCCGTATATTTCATCAATCTCTTCTTCTTCCAGAACTATGTCATACCATCCAGTTCCTTGGAGAAGTCATTGCTCACAGGCGATTATCTCTTCGTTTCAAAGGTCAGTTACGGTCCACGCATTCCCCAGACACCGCTCACTATGCCTCTCACTCAGCACACCATGCCTGTGCTCGGATGCAAGTCATACATAGAATGGCCACAGTGGGACTACCGTCGTGCGCCAGGATTTGGCAAGGTGGAGCTCAATGATATTGTGGTGTTCAATTATCCTGCCGGCGACACTTGCGTCAGCGAACCACGATGGCAGCCACAGGACTACTATCAGATGGTATATGGATATGGTCAGCAGATACTCCAGCAGAACGGCATCCATCCACAGCTCGACTCACTCGATGATATGCAGTTGCGTAAGTATTACCAGCTCGCATACACTGCAGGACGCAGTTATATAGCCAATAATCCTAACGAATATGGCGAAATAATGAGCCGCCCTGCAGACCGCAGAGAGAATTACGTAAAGCGATGTGTAGGACTTCCAGGACAGACGCTGCAGATAAAGAATCGCATCATTTATCTTGACGGCAAGCCAAACAAGGAGCCGGACAACGTGCAATACACTTATTACGTAAAGCCAAACACTCCTATCCTCGAATGGCCTGACGAACTGCTCAAGGAACTGATGATTTCTCAGGAAGACCTTATCTCCCTCAATCAGAATGGATATATGCCGCTCACCAAGCATGCAGTGCAGGTGCTCAAGGCACGAAAGGACCTCGTCAAGGACATAAAGCTCAATACTGAGCAGGTCGTAGGCGACCTCTATCCGCTCAATGCACGCACTGGTTGGACCAGAGACAACTATGGACCGATATGGATTCCTAAGAAGGGTGAGTCCATCCGCCTCACTCTCAAGAATCTTCCTGTCTATGAGCGCCCTATCAGAGTGTATGAAGGTAATGACCTTACCGTCAATGACAAGGGACAAATCCTTATCAATGGCAAGGTCGCTACATCTTATACATTCAAGATGGACTACTACTGGATGCAGGGAGACAATCGCCATAACTCTGCCGACTCACGCTATTGGGGCTTCGTGCCGGAAGATCATATCGTAGGAAAGCCTATCTTCATCTGGTGGTCAAGCGACCCTGACCGTAATGGATTCGGCGGAATACGTTGGCACCGTCTCTTTAAGATGGTGGAGAATTATAAGTAACTGAAGTTCCCAAGTGGCTAACATGCTACTAATCAGTAATAAAATATCAATAAATAAAAATAAACAAATATATTTTTTCTATTTTTTTTCTTATTTTTATCTATTGATATTTTACACTTCCCCACGGCAGTGGGGACTGAGGGGCAATCCACTCTTATCCCCTCGCAAGGGGAAGATAGATACACTCGGCTAATACTTGCCTGATTATAAATAGGTAATCGGACAAGTATAGCTATTATATTTTACTATGAAGAAAAAACGCAGAACACGCATACGCAAAGGAAGGTTGGCAATATTGCTGACCTTCCTTGTTGTGATAATAATAGCCATATACTATGCCATAGCGGCTATCGTAGCACTATTCACCTACAATGCCGACAAGCAGCCAGTGCAGGTGGAGAAGAAGATGGAGCCAGAACTGACGTCGGAGATGCTCGCGTGCGACAAGAGAATGGCGCACCGACTTGACAGTCTGATGCACATACCGCAGCGATTGGACACCAATCTCATAGCCGTCTCCGTCTTTGATGCTACTACGCAGCGACACGTATATGGATTCCATGACGACCAAAGCCTCATTCCGGCTTCCTGCATGAAGATTTCCACTGCCATAGCTGCTCTCAAAACCCTCGGAATGGACTACAGATACCATGAGCATATCCTCGCGATGGGAGAGATGAAGCGCGACACGCTCGTGGGAAATCTCCTCCTCCTTGCCGACGATGACCCGCTCATGGAGAGCTTCGACCCGCTCATCAAGAAGATGCGCAGCCGCGGAATACGTCATGTGCGAGGCAATGTCTATATCACTCTTGCACGAGAAGACACCCTACGCCCACATCCTACAGCCAAAGCATGGGATATACCATATCATAAGATACCACTTCTCCTGCGTGGCAAACGCTATGTAGAGCGCACTTTCCGTGCCTCACTGCGCATGAATGGAGTGACGGTGAAGCGTGACCGCACGGTGAATGCAAAGATGTCAAAAGGCAGTTTCGGAGGAGGAAAATATCATTACGTAGCCACCACATCCCATTCTCTCCGTGATGTCATTACCCCGATGCTCATCCACAGCAGCAATATCAAGGCAGATGCCGTGTTCTATCATCTCGACTGGACGCAAGGACTCATGCCACAGCGCCGCATGAACTGGAACTGCAAGCACTTCGCAGAAATCTTCTGGAGAGAGCAGACGCAGGTGCTCGACAGCGTAAAGACCAAGCTCGCATTCCATGACGGCTCCGGACTATCCCCAGAAAATCGCCTGTCAGCCTCCGTACTCGTCGATATGCTGCGCTATGCTTATGATGACAAGCAGTTGAAGGATTACTTCGTAGATGAGGCTTTCGCGTCAACATCAGGCGGAGAGCGCCGTGGCTCGCTGCTTACCCGTATGAGTCACCCAGAGTATAGAGGTCGCCTCTTCTGCAAGACAGGCACCATGACCACGCGCGGAGCCTCCTCCCTCTCCGGCTATCTCATAGGTTCCGATGGCCATTGGTACATCTTCTCCATCATCAATGCCGACTCCCCAGTGGCAGAATCACGCATCTTCCAGGATAGGCTCTGCAAGATGATGATGAAGTAGCGCCGTTCTCCCGGAAATAAAATATCAATAGATAAAAATAAAAGAAAAACAATAACCATACAGCTACCATACAATAAAAATACAACAACCATATTTTTCATTGTTTTTATCTATTGATATTTTCCTTTTATTTAGCCGTCCAGTAGCCCCGTAGTAAGGCGAAGCAGCCCCTGTGTTGCCCGCATTACCGGGCAATATAATATATACCCCCAATAACCTATGGAAAAACAATCCAGATACCAAGATCTATTAGTGCAGATAGAAGCATTCGCCGATGCAAGCGACAACCCTATCAGCGTGTTATCAAACTGTGCAGCAGTGATGAAGATGCACTTCCCGGAGGAATACTTCTGGGTAGGATTCTACATCGTAGATGGTGAAGAACTCTTCCTCGGTCCATTCCAAGGCACCCCAGCCTGCACGCGTATCAAATACGGACGTGGCGTATGCGGCACCGCATGGAAGGAGCGTCGCAGTCTCGTAGTGGAGGATGTAGAAGCATTCCCAGGCCACATCGCCTGCTCGTCCCTTTCAAGGTCAGAGGTCGTAGTGCCATTATTCTCCGACGGCGTCGTAGTAGGCGAGATAGACATCGACAGCACCGACCTCTCCACCTTCGACGACATCGACCGTGAATACCTCGAAAAGGCAGCCACCCTCATCGCGCCTTTCATGGCAAAACTAAGTCGCTAATCCCCACAGCTACACAGAATAAAAGATGTTCGCCTGTAGGTTCTGGCTCAATCAAAAACACCTCACTTTGCAAAAGCATAGATATTGCGAGGTAAAAGCATAGTTATTGCAATGCAAAAGCATAGCTTTTAGGAGGTAAAAGCATAGCTATTACAATCCATTCATTATCAGATGGTTATGATAGGCAAAAATTGGCAGCCCATCATAACCATCTTTTTTTTCTGTAACCATCGTCCCCGACAACGTCCCACCTCGCCTCTCCGCCCCAGTGCCAACGGCTTTTACCGTTGGATTCTAATAGCTTCCATAACATAATACCCAATCAATCATAGTGTCATTTAGACACTAAACACGCTATAAGGCAGACAAAATGTTACCACTTACCTATTATTATATACAAATTTTCGCAAATTAACCTTTATTAACTCGAATTATTGCGGTATTTGCATCGTTTTACTATACCTTTGCAACGAAATTGAAAAAAATGTAAAAAATGCCATGCACAAACATTAGAGCGTAGATATTTTGTATTTATTCATCGACTCTGATACTACATGACTTAAACTTACAAAAACATTACGAAAAGGGACACAAACACAGTATCATTATTTTATTAACTAAATCTTTTTGTATGAAAAAGAAACTGACATTTCTGCTTGCAGCATTATTCATGTGCCTGCAAGCTGCGTTGGCGCAAGACACTTGGCCAACCATCACGGGAGTTGTCGTCACGGCTGACGAGGGGGATCCGATAATGGGCGTCACCATCCAGGCAGTAGGGACAAAGGAGACTTTCATCACCGACATGGAAGGAAATTTCATCATCAAGAATCTTCCTGCTTCTGTCAAGAATCTCCGCGTCTCATGCGTCGGAATGGAGACACAGACCATTATTCTTGCAAAGCAGAAACCTGGCAAGAAAATCAAAGTAGTGCTCAAGACTGACAAGAGCGCCATCGATGAAGTAGTGGTAACAGGTCTCTATACACGTAAGAAAGAGAGCTTTACCGGTTCTTCACAGACGTATAAGGCAGAGGAACTGAAGAATGTGGGCAACCTCAATCTTATCCAAAGTCTCAAGGCTCTCGACCCTGCTTTCAATGTATTGGAGAATAATGAGTTCGGTTCCGACCCTAACAAGCTTCCTGACCTCGAAGTGCGAGGCAAGACAAGTATCGTAGGTCTGAAGGAGACATTTGGTCAAGACCCTAACCAGCCTTTGTTTATCCTCGACGGTTTTGAGACCACCCTTCAGACTATCATGGACCTCAGTATGGACCGCATCGCATCCGTCACCATCCTGAAGGACGCCGCTTCCACAGCCATCTATGGTTCCAAGGCGGCCAACGGCGTTATCGTAGTAGAGACCAAGTCGCCGGAAATGGGAAAACTTAAAGTATCTTATAGCGGCAACTACAACATTTCTTTTGCCGACCTCACTGACTATAACCTGATGAATGCAGCCGAGAAACTCGAATTCGAGCGTCTCGCAGGACATTTCACTTCAAATATTGCAGACCAGCAGGAGGCACAGGAGAAGCGTTACAACCGTCTCTTGCAGAATGTGCTGCGTGGTGTCGATACATATTGGATGTCTGAACCTCTGCGCACTGGATTCAATCAGCGCCACTATCTCAATGCTGAAGGCGGAAATGAGCAGTTCAGATATAGTCTCGGAGTGAGCTATAACAATATCAAGGGCGTGATGAAGAAGTCTAACCGTGAGGTGATGAGCGGTAATCTCAATCTCCTTTACCGCATGGGCAAACTGACTTTCTCCAATATTCTCACTGTGGATGTCACCTCGTTCGACAATCCTGTAGTGCAATTCTATGAGTATGCCAATGCCAATCCTTACTATCCTAAGTATGGCGAGGGCGGCAAGGTGGAGAAATGGCTGGAATACAAGGCTGACACCAAGGACGTCTATGATGTCTCTGTCAATGTGGGAAACCCTATGTGGAATGACCGTCTGAACAGTTACAGTAAGGGAGAATCATTCGGCGTGCGCAATAATTTCAACCTCGAATACAGACCTTTACAGGTGTTATGGTTGCGCGGACGCTTCGGCATAAGCAAATCCACCAGTGACGGAGAGTCTTTCCGCTCACCACAGGACACACAGTTTGACCAGGTGGAGAAGCTCAAGAAGGGCTCCTACAGCGACAACCGTTCTGACAACCTCAGCTATGACGGCGACGTCACTGTCACCTATGGTCAGCTTATCGGTGATGTCCATCAGGTAAATGCAGTGATGGGTGCTACGCTTCAGGAGAGCAAGAGCATCTCAAAGTCATTTGATGCACAGGGATTCCCTGAAGGCAATTTCACCACTCCTGCCTTCTCAAATAAGTATCCAGAAGGCGGAAAACCAGGATATTATGACTCAAAGTCACGCTCTGTCAGCTTCTATTTCAATGGTGGCTACTCTTATGACAACCGTTACCTGCTCGATGCCAATATCCGTACTGACGGTTCATCAGTCTTCGGCACCAACAAGCGCTTCACCACAACGTGGGCTGTCGGACTCGGATGGAACATACACAATGAGAAATTCATCAAGGACAACATCAGCGGAATACAGATGCTCAAGCTCAGAGCGTCAATAGGTAACCCTGGTAACCAGAATTTCAGCTCTTACAATACGCTTACCACTTATGAGTTCAACAACTGGATGCAGAACTATTTCGGCACGGGTGTCCTCATCAGCGGCTTCGGCGATCCTGACCTTGCATGGCAGAAGACCATCGACTTCAACTTAGGTTTCGACCTTAGTGTGAAGAATCGCTTCCACGTCACTTTCGACTACTATCGCAAGAACACTGACCCTCTGCTCGCTTCCATCGGCATTCCGATGTCTGTAGGTACCACTTCTCGCTTGGCAAACATAGGCAAGCAGGTCAATGAGGGTATCAACGGAACAGTGAGATATGCCATCCTCTACAATCCTTCCGAGAGAATCAACTGGACCACAAGCCTCATGTTCAGATACAATACAGCATATTATGACAAGGTGGGCGACAAGCTCGACCAGTTTAATCAGAAAAACCTATCCAAGAACATGACCCGTTACTATGACGGAGGTAGTCCTACTGCCCTCTGGTCTGTACGCTCTGCCGGCATCGACCCAGCCTCAGGACGAGAGATTTTCATCACTAAGAATGGCAAATACACATTCGATTACAGTTACGATGACGAGGTAGAAGTAGGAGATACACGTCCTGACATCGAGGGAACGTGGGGAAATACATTCTATTGGAAAGGATTCTCCTGCAGCCTCTTCCTGCGCTATAGCCTCGGTGGAGACGCATTCAGCAGCACCCTTTACGACAAGGTGGAGAATATATCTTCATCCGACCTCTCACGCAATCAGGACTGCCGTGCGCTCTATGACCGCTGGCTCAAGCCTGGAGATAAGGCTCGATTCAAGGGAATATCACTGACAGAGAGCACTCCTATGTCTTCACGCTTCGTGCAGAAGAACAACTATCTCGCCATTGAGTCAGTGAGAATATCCTATGAATTGCCTTACCAGCTGATGAACAAGATCGGAATTCAGGGCGTGACCGTCAGTGCATACATGAATGATATATGCAGATGGTCCACCATTAAGGAAGAGCGCGGTACGTCATATCCGTTCGCCAGAAGCGTTTCAATGTCATTATCTGTCAACTTTTAATCAGGAATAACCATGCGTAAGAATATATATATCATCATGCTGGCGGTCATCACGGCTTTAGCATCATGCTCTGACTGGCTTGACATACAGCCAAGCGACCGCATCACGGAGGAGAACAACTACTCCAGTGTCTCTGGATTTGAGAAGGCTCTCAACGGCATTTACGTCGAACTCAATCAGTCCAGCATCTATGGAAAGGAGCTGACAAGCGGATTTATCGAAGTCCTCGCACAGAGATATGCCGTCGCTGACGTCAACAAAGTGGTAAAGGAGTACATGAACTTCAAGTATGCCGGCACTGAGACCAAAGGCATCATCTCCAGCATCTGGAGCAAAGAGTATTCTCTTATTGCTAATGTCAACTGCCTTTTGCAAAACTGCGACAAGCGTCGCGACGTGCTTTCAGAGCGTGAATACAATCTCATCAAGGGCGAAGCACTTGCCCTCAGAGCATTCCTGCATCTCGATTTGTTCCGCCTCTTCGGACCTGTCTATAATCCAGAGAAGCCTACTATCTCCATTCCTTATTATACAGTCTATTCACTGGAAGTGTCTCCTAAGCTCTCAAGCGTAGATTATATGAAGAAACTTGAGGAAGATTTGCTCGCTGCTGAGGCTCTCCTCGAAAAGTCAGATCCTGTCATTCAGTATGGCATCAGCGGTGACCCACAGGACGATTTCTGGCAGGCACGCAATCTGAGACTCAACTATTACGCCCTGCAGGGACTCATGGCAAGAGCATATTACTATATGCACAATGACAAAGAGGCATACAATCACGCCATGAAAGTCATCGAAGCACAGGAGAAAAACTTCCCTTGGATTACTCCGATGAAGATCAGTAACAGCAATCCTGACAGAGTATTCTCCTCTGAAATCATGTTCTCTGCACAGAATCTGGAGAGAAATTCCATCTTCTCAGCCAATTTTGACGGCAATAATCTCAAGCCTAATACGCTGCTGGCTCCACGCACTGACGTGGTCAACTATATCTTTGACAATGAGAAAGTGGATTACAGATACATAGCATGGCTCAAGAATTCCACCGAGATTTCAGGCACTACGTATTCCATTTTCAATAAGTATCAGAGCCAGTCCTCTGACTCTCTCTACAATCAGATGATACCTCTGATCAAGGTCAGCGAGGCTTATCTCATTGCTACAGAGTGCTCAGAAGACTATTATGAGAGCCTCAAAATCTACAATACCCTCCGTAATCACCGCGGTCTGCTCAGCAAGGCTACGATGTATCAGAATGACATCGACGCAGAGTGGATAAGAGAATTCTGGGGCGAGGGACAGCTGTTCTTCTATTATAAGAGAAACAACCTCCAGACTATCAAGGACGCTACGTCACAATATGGCACAAGAACTGTCACCGAAAACAATTATGTGCTGCCATTGCCTGACGGAGAGACAAAATACAATTAAGCCCTACGGCAGAATAATAACCAACAATTCAAAAGACTGAATATCTATGAAAAAGAAGATAATACCTTTCCTGCTATTGCTGATAGTATCGGTAATGGCAAGCTGCGAGAAGGATCTGGACGTCTATGAAGGCGAATCTGGCATCTTCTTCGACACGAAAAATACCTTTGTGGACACACTCATGGTCCACTGGGGACAATTGGATTCTGACGTAAAGGATATACAATGGTGGCTGAAAGTCAATCTTATCGGCGACACAAAGGATTATGACCGTCACTTCCAGATTGCCGTAACCACTGATGAAGGCGATGAATATGCGGCAAAAGAGGGTAGGGACTACGTGAAATTCCCTACAGATTACGTCATCAAAGCAGGCGAAAATGAGACCTATATCTATTTCACACTGCTCAGAGACGCTGACCTTGCGGAGAAGCCAAAGCGATTCAAGGTGTTTGAATTCAAGCAGATTTCCGCCGCCGCCGCCTTGCAGGCGGTGAAGCGGGCGGTTTCCTTTATGGAGGAGCGGACAAGAGCCACGGATGGACTTTTGCAGCGATGACAGCAGAT
>OQVP01000595.1_pt1 | contig 13876 bp, 11 predicted proteins | sample 1691541 | NCBI WGS metagenome assembly OQVP01 (sample SAMN03418258, study PRJEB22391) | human gut metagenome | biome: human-gut; feature: organic feature; material: feces | host: Homo sapiens | place: Tanzania | collected 2013-01 | reverse complement strand
CCACCGGATGCTTGAGATCTCCGGTGGCGCGGAAGGCAATGCCGGATTTGAGCGGAACGAAAACAATCCGCTGGAAACGGATGTGATCATCATCGATGAGATGTCCATGGTGGATATCAATCTGATCCATTCGCTTTTAAAGGCGATCGTTCCGGGAACCAGACTGATCCTGGTAGGGGATGTCAATCAGCTTCCGAGTGTGGGAGCCGGCTGTGTCCTCAAAGATATCATTGACTCGGAATGCTTTCATGTGGTGAAGCTCACCAAGATCTTCCGACAGGCAAGTCAGAGTGACATTATCGTCAATGCGCATAAGATCAACCGTGGTGAAGAAGTGGTGCTGGACAATAAGAGCATGGATTTCTTTTTCCTGAAACGCTACGACGCGGACGTGATCATCAGTGTCGTGATACAGCTGATCCGGCAGAAACTGCCGAAATTTGTGGATGCAACGCCTTATGATATCCAGGTGCTGACACCGATGCGGAAGGGACTGCTTGGCGTGGAACGGTTGAACCGTATTTTGCAGGAATACTTAAATCCGCCGGATAAAAGCAAGGTGGAGCATGAGTATGGCGACGGGCTGTTTCGCGAGGGCGATAAAGTGATGCAGACAAAGAACAATTACCAGATCGAGTGGGAGGTTCAGTCCAAATACGGATTCGCAATTGAAAAAGGAATGGGGATCTTCAATGGAGACATGGGGATCGTGAAAAAGATCAATACATATGCGGAGACAGTCACAGTTGAATTCGATGAGGGAAGGATCGTGGAGTATCCGTTTAAGATGTTGGAGGAATTAGAACTTGCCTATGCGATCACGATACATAAATCACAGGGAAGTGAATATCCGGCAGTCGTCATTCCACTGCTTTCCGGTCCACGGATGCTTATGAACCGGAATCTTTTGTACACGGCGGTGACGAGAGCGAGAAAGTGCGTTACACTGGTCGGAAATGAAAAGACGTTTTATGAGATGGTGGAAAACATTACCGAACAGAAGCGATACAGTGGATTGCGGGATCGCATTTTAGAACAGGCAGAATAAAACAGCCGGAATATAAACAGCTGGAATAAAAAAAGGGAAACGTTTGCGTGAACAGAACGCTTCCCTTTTTGCATACACTGCTTATGCGAGCAGTGCCTTATCATTTGCGAATTCTTCGCCGCTGATCTCCTCGAATTTCAAAAGCAGATCTTCGACCGTGAGTTTTTTCTTTTCCTCACCGGAAATATCAAAGATGATCTTTCCGTCATTCATCATGATCAAACGGTTGCCGTGGATGATCGCATCTTTCATATTGTGTGTGACCATCATGGCAGTCAGATGGTTCTCAGCAATGATCTTGTCAGACAATGCGAGAACCTTTGCGGCTGTCTTCGGATCAAGCGCTGCTGTGTGCTCATCTAAAAGCAGAAGCTTTGGTTTCTTTAATGTTGCCATCAAAAGTGTCAGAGCCTGGCGCTGCCCGCCGGAGAGCAGACCGACTTTGGAAGTCATGCGGTCTTCGAGACCGAGATCCAGTTCCTTTAAAATCTCGTGATATTTTTTCCGTTCCTCGTGTGTGATGCCCCATTTCAGACCACGGGAAGAACCACGTCTTGCGGCGAGCGCAAGGTTTTCCTCAATCTCCATGGTGGCTGCGGTTCCGGTCATCGGATCCTGGAAAACGCGTCCGAGATAGGAGGCGCGCTTATATTCCGGGAGACCGGTCACGTCGGTTCCGTCAATGACGAGAGAACCGGAAAAGTATATGTAACCGAAGATGGTGCGGAAACCGATCTTGACCTCGGGCATTACGAAAGATTTATCGATGAGGACTTAAATAAATATTCAAACCTGACTACCGGTAAGGTATATTCCAATGTTATCGGCAAGGAAAGAAGAGGCGAATATTTAGGCAGCACGGTACAGACCATTCCGCACATTACCGATGAAATCAAGCGTTTCATTTATAATGTAGGTAAAAAAACGGATGCGGATATTGTCATTACGGAAATCGGCGGAACCATCGGTGATATAGAAAGCCAGCCCTTTATCGAAGCTATCCGTCAGGTAGGACATGAAGTGGGCAGTGAAAACTCCCTTTATGTTCATGTGACCCTGGTTCCTTATCTGAAGGCATCCGGTGAACACAAATCCAAACCTACCCAGCACTCCGTAAAGGAACTGCAGGGACTTGGTATTTCTCCTGACATTATTGTACTCCGTACGGATGAACCCATTACAGATGAAAGCATTTTCCATAAAATTTCCGGCTTCTGCAATGTAAAACCGGACTGTGTCATTGAAAACCTGACAATTCCCATTCTTTACGAAGCACCGCTGATGCTGGAAAAGGCAAACCTTTCCTCCATCGTCTGCAGAGAGCTTCATATCGATGCTCCCAATCCGGATTTAACAGAGTGGGAAAACCTGATTGAAAGAATTAAAGGACTGAAAAATACCGTAACCATCGGACTTGTGGGAAAATATGTGCAGCTTCATGACGCTTATCTTTCCGTTGCCGAAGCGCTTCGTCATGCCGGCTACGAAACCGAAGCGGATGTGAAGATTTCCTGGATTGACTCCGAAACTTTGAAAGAAGACAATTACGATGAAGTTTTAAGCAAAGTGGACGGCATCATTGTACCGGGTGGCTTTGGTGACAGAGGTATTGAAGGCATGCTGTTGGCAGCCAGATATGCAAGAGATAAGAAAATTCCCTACTTCGGCATCTGCCTTGGTATGCAGATTGCGGTGATTTCCTTTGCAAGGGATGTGGCAGGCATTAAGGATGCCAACTCCGGTGAATTTGACTTTACCTGTGCCCACAAGGTAATTGACTTCATGCCGGGACAGAGCGATGAAATCGACAAGGGCGGCACCCTTCGTTTAGGCAGCTATCCCTGCGTGATCAAGCCGGGTACCACTATGGAAAAATGTTACGGTAAAACGGAAATAAGGGAAAGACATCGTCACAGATATGAGTTTAACAATGAATACAGAGAAAAATTAGCGGAGTGCGGTCTGATTTTAAGCGGAACCTCACCGGATGAAAGACTGGTAGAAACCGTAGAGCTTGCAGATTCTCCGTTCTATGTCGGTGTCCAGTATCATCCGGAATTCAAGAGCCGTCCCAACAAAGCGCATCCGCTGTTTAAGGGATTTGTAGAAGCATCACTTAAGAATAAAGGTGTCAATCACCTGAACTAAACCGTCTTCTTCGTTGGAGCCGGTTACAAAATCGGCAGCTTCCTTTACCTCGTCCCGGGCATTTGCCATGGCAACACCGACACCGCCGTAGGTAATCATGCTGATATCGTTGTAGCCGTCTCCGCAGCAGACGGACTCTTCTCTTTTTAAGCCAATCATAGGCAGCAGCCGGTCGATGGATGCCGCTTTGTCAATGTCTTTGGGCATTACTTCAATGAAATAGGGTTCGGAACGGTAAATGCTTAACGTATCCTTAAATTCTTCCTGAAGCATGGCAATGTAAACCTCGGCATCCTTCGGCGGAGCTGTCATCAGACATTTATTCACATCAAAGGTAATATAGTCTACAAAATTGTCAACCTCCTTTACCGGAAGCTGATTTAATTTTGCCTCCCATTCGATATACTGGTCGATGCCGTTTCCTAAAATAACCGTATCCTTTTCATAGGTAATAATGCCGCATTTATGGGCTTTTGCGAAAGCATACAGCTTCGGGATAACCTCTTTCGGCAGCACCTTCTGATACATGACCTCTTTGGTCTTACAGTTCATAATGCGTCCGCCGTTGTAGGAAAGAAGATAACCGCCGTATTCGTCTAACTTCAATTCTTTCACAAAACGAGCAGCACCGGGAGTGGGTCTCCCGGTGGCTAACATGAGCACATGGCCTGCTTTCTGCATTTCCATGAGCTTTTCCTTTGTTTTGGGTGTGATTTCTTTCTTATCGTTTACCAGTGTTCCGTCAATATCCAGAACCAGAATCTTTCTGTTCATTTTAATACATTCCTTTTACAGCCTGAAATTTCAAGTCTTTTTTATTATACCGGTTTTCTTCGCTTTAACCATGGTTCTGCGCATCTACTACGCTGCCGCCCGCATATTTTTCCCGAAGCTTCGGCTTTTCAATCTTGCCGGTAGGATTTCTGGGAATATCCGCAAAAATAATCTTGCGGGGTCTCTTGTAGCGGGGAAGAGCCTGACAAAGGGTATTGATGTCATCTTCCGTTAAAGTAATGCCCTCTTTCGGCTCGATAATTGCGCAGGCAATTTCGCCGAGACGCTTGTCGGGCAGACCGATAACCGCCACATCATGCACACCGCTGTGGGTGCGGATGAAATCTTCAATCTGTACGGGATATAAGTTTTCGCCGCCGCTGATGATAACATCCTTTTTACGGTCTACCAGGAAGATAAAGCCGTCCTCATCCTCCTGTGCCATATCGCCGGTAAAGAGCCATCCGTCCTTTAAGACTTCGGCGGTTGCCTTTTCATCGTGGTAGTAGCAGGTCATGACGCCGGGACCTTTTACGCAGAGCTCGCCGACCTCGCCCCGTTTTACGGTGTTGCCGTCCGGGTCCACAATTTTCACTTCCCAGCCGTAGCCGGCTTTGCCGATAGCGCCGACCTTATCAATATTATCCATACCTAAGTGTACGCAGCCGGGTCCGATGGACTCGCTTAAACCGTAGTTGGTGTCGTATTTATGATTCGGGAAGTATTCCTTCCACTTTTTAATAAGACTGGGCGGAACGGGCTGTGCACCGATGTGCATCAGACGCCACTGGTCTAATTTATAATCGGAGAGTTTAATTCTGCCGCTGTCGAGAGCCTCTAAAATATCCTGCGCCCATGGAACTAAAAGCCAGACAATGGTGCACTGTTCCCTGGAAACCGCATCCAGAATATATTCGGGCTTGGTACCTTTTAAGAGAACTGCCTTGCTGCCGGAAATAAGACTGCCGAACCAGTGCATTTTGGCGCCGGTATGGTAAAGAGGAGGGATGCATAAAAAGACATCGTCCTTCGTCTGACCGTGATGGTTCTGCTCTACGCGGGCAGCATGCATCAGACTTTCGTGGTTATGTAAAATTGCCTTCGGGAAACCTGTGGTGCCGGAGGAAAAATAAATAGCGGCATCGTCTTCGTCCGTCAGAGGAATGTTCGGTGACAGGGAAGAGCAGTTTACCGTCATGGAGGTGTAGTCCTCCGCAAAAGTCGGGCAGTTGTCGCCTACATAGAAAAGCAGGCGGTTTTTACTGATACGGTCTGCAATTTCTTCCACACGGCCGATAAATTCGGGACCGAATACTAAAATGTCCACATCTGCCAGATTTACGCAGTACTCGATTTCATCGGGTGCGTAGCGGAAGTTCAAAGGCACGGCGAGGGCGCCGGTCTTTAAAATACCGAAATAAATGGGCAGCCACTCTAAGCAGTTCATAAGCAGAATGCCGACTTTATCTCCTTTTTTAATTCCTCTGCTCAAAAGCAAATTTGCAAAACGGTTTGCTTTTTCGTTCATGACATGCCAGGTAATCTCACGTCTGTAATGGGTCGTGGGATTTGGCTCCATAAGTTCGTATTCCTTCCAGGTGACGCGGCGGACTTCCTTGACCTCGGGATTGATTTCCACAAGGCAGATGTCGTTGGCATATTCCCTGGCGTTGCGTTCCAATAAATCTGTGATTGGCATTTCCCTTCTCCTTAAAATTTAATACTTTAACGCATTTAACAACTAAAGTAAATTATATATAATATTTCGTTTTTTGTAAAGTTTATTTCTTGACTCTACAACTGTTGCGGAGTTTATACCGTCTGTGTTAAATTGAAAAAAGCAGAGGTATGTTTGCAAATCTGGTATCTGTGCAAGGAGATTGATTACCAAAAGTTTGCAGGTTACGGAAGGATGATACATATGGAAAAAAATCTTACGACGGGCAGTGTTTTCAAAAATTTAGTTTTGTTTTCCCTGCCCTATCTTCTCTCTTATTTTTTACAGACCCTTTACGGAATGGCGGATTTGTTCATCATTGGGCAGTTTGAAGGCGTAGCCAGCACCACGGCGGTTTCTGTCGGTTCCCAGGTCATGCACATGCTGACGGTTATGATAGTGGGACTTGCCATGGGCACCACGGTAAGCATCGCACAGAATATCGGCGCCGGTGACAGAAGAAAAGCGGCGCAGGCAGTGGGAAATACGGTTGTTCTTTTTGTTTCCGTGTCTGTTGCCCTGACGGTGCTGCTGCTTTTACTGGTGCGTCCCATTGTTTCCGTTATGTCCACACCTGCAGAGGCGGTGGAAGGCACGGTTGCATACCTGACCGTCTGCTTTATAGGCATACCTTTTATAACGGCATACAACATTATCAGTTCCATATTCCGCGGAATGGGTGACAGCAGAAGTCCCATGTATTTCATTGCGATTGCCTGCGTGTCCAACATTGTGCTGGACTATGTATTCATGGGGGCCCTGCATCTGGGTCCTGTGGGCGCGGCGCTCGGCACCACGGTTTCCCAGGCGGTCAGCGTGGCAATTTCCCTTTTTGTCATCCGGAGACGTCATAGCATTCCCTTGGAAAAGAAGGACTTTAAGCCGGAAAAAGCGGTAATCGGCAAGATTTTGAAAATCGGCGTTCCCATTGCCGCACAGGACGGACTGATTCAGGTGGCATTTATTATTATCACTATTATTGCGAACCGCCGTGGATTAAACGACGCGGCAGCGGTCGGCATTGTGGAAAAGTTCATAAGTTTTATCTTTCTGGTGCCTTCCTCCATGCTTTCCACGGTTTCCGCACTGGGCGCCCAGAATATCGGCGCCGACAAGCCGGAAAGGGCAAGACTCACTCTCCGTTACGCTATTTTGCTGGCGGCGGGATTTGGACTTATCGTTTCGGTTCTGATACAGTTTTCGGCGGAGCCCATTGTGGCGTTGTTTACGGATAAAGAGGCAGCAGGCGGTGCGGAAGTCATACGGCTGGGCGGTCAGTACCTACGAGGTTACATATGGGACTGTTTGTTTGCGGGAATTCATTTCAGCTTCAGCGGTTATTTCTGCGCCTGCGGAAAATCCGGGCTGTCGTTCCTCCACAATATCATTGCCATTATGTTTGTGAGAGTGCCCGGCGTTTACCTGACCTCCAAGCTTTTCCCGACGACGCTGTTTCCCATGGGACTTGCCACGGCGACAGGTTCCCTTTTATCCGTGGTTATATGTATGATTGCGTTTGCGGTGATTACGAAAAAAGCGGGACGGAAATCAGCATTCCGGTTGTGATGGACAGCGGAAGTTTTAAGCAGGCTTGAATACATTCATGACATAATTTTTAATTTGTATATTTTCAGGAAAAATAGGAAGTTCAAGGAGTGTGGTGGTTATTTTTACCACTGTATAAGCATCTAAGTTTGTGGAAAAGTGCCTTTGAAAATCTGCTCGAAATTATGATAAAATATACATATATTTTCAGAAGCGGAGGAATAAAGGAATGTTTCGGGTTGGAGAACATGTCATGTATAGAAATATCGGAATATGTGAAGTGGAAGCAATCGGAAAAATCGGCTTTTCTTTGGACAAAGAAAAAGATTATTACACATTACGCCCCTTATGCGCAACGAACAATTATAACCTGCTGATATGCATACTGCCTTTTTATGCCGTTTTCTGTAAAAAATAACAGTAAAGCAAAAAGTTTTTGCGGATATAAGAGCAATTTCAGAAATCCACGTAAAAATTGAAAACGGTTTACGTGGAAACAGAAGGAAGAGTCCCAAATCCGCGTAAGGGCTGGAAAAAAATTACGCGGAAACAGAAGGAGAGTCCCGAAATCCGCGTAAGAACTGAAAAATGTTTACGCGGAAACAGAAGGAAGGACCCGAAATCCGCGTAAGGACTGGAAAAAAATTACGCGGAAACAGAAGGAAGAGTCCCAAATCCGCGTAAGGGCTGAAAAATGTTTACGCGGATTTGGAAGAAAAAGCCGGGATATACGTAAAGAGGAAAACAGTTCCCATAAAAGGACCCCTGCCCATGATGCATATTGGAAATACAAAAGAGTAACTAATTTTCTGGTGCTATTTGGAGCATTGGCTACTCAAGCATAATTTCTTTGATAGAAATGTCCTTTATCTTGCCGGAATAAATGTGCATTATCGTTTCGTAAATGAGAATAAAAGCGGCAAGGGAAAGAAACATAACGGGAAAATCAAATTTATATTCGGGCATACCCTCAAAATCCTTAAATACAATGTCAACCATAATGCGGAGCAGTGCATACTGATACACGGTTCCGATGGCAAAGCCGATGTAGGACAGCGGCCGGTAGCCCCCAAGGAGCGCGCGGCAGCACTCCTTTTGCGAGTAACCGAACACCTGCATCATGGCAATCGTTTTGGTGTTTCCGTTTATAACGGTTGTGATGGCAAGAAACAGGGTAGTGAAGGACAGAACCAGCCCTATCAGCATTATCATGGCGCCCATCATAAAGCTGGATAAATCCTTCATGCTTGCTGACATTTGTGTCATACATGAGAAACATAACGAAGCAAAGACAATGAAAAAGGCAAGTGTTTTCTTGCTTTTTAAGGTACTTTTCCGCAAGTCGTCTGTAAAAGAGCCTTTATCTTTTTCTTCTGCCGGTCTTTTCCGCGGTTTGGAAGAAGTCTGCACATTGTCTTTTAAAAGCGTGAGCACCGGGTTTTTCATCCGGCGAAAGGCATAAAAAACAGCAAGAATGGAAAAGGCAGCAGTGGGCGCAGCCACCATGTATACAAGAAGCATCGGGTGAAATTGTAAGGTGATTTCGGGAAGGATTTTGTCCTTATTCTGTACGTTGTAAAATGTCGGCATGATAAGAAAAGCACCGCAGAAACCGGTTATCGTGCCGATGAAAATACTGCTTCCGAACACATAAAAGCTTTTGGCAATCCGCAAGGGGGAATAGCCGAGAGCTTTTAATATTCCCAGTTCTTTTTTATGCGTATCGATATAGTGTTTGATGTAGAAAATCAGCATAATCACGGATGTCATAAGCAGGCAGCCTCCGCTCACCATACAAACCACCTTGGCAGTGGAAACCTGGGCTTCGTAAAATACCATGACCTGCGGCATAGTGATTTGTTCTTTTATGCTGACAATATCCATATAGTAATTCAGAAACATGGTGCAAACCAGTACGGCACAACAGGAAATAATGGAAATACCCAGCAGCTTTGCCGCATCTTTTATTCCGACAACCATAATCATTCTCCGTTTCTTTTCAATGTTACCATCCGATTTCGTAGGCGGTCTTCTGCGTATCGTTTGTGTAAATCTCAGAAATACGTCCGCTATTCATTCGGATGACCGTATTTGCCATTTCGGCGATATTCAGATTGTGCGTAACCATGACAATAGTAAAACCGTACTCCGTCTGCAGCCGAGATATGTAGTCGAGAACCTGTCTTCCTGTCTGCTCATCCAGTGCACCTGTGGGTTCATCCAAAAATAAAACCTTCGGCTTTTTCGCCAGTGCCCGGGCAACGGATACCCGCTGCTGTTCGCCGCCGGAAAGTTCGCTGGGATATTTGTGCAGTTTATTCCCGAGTCCGACCGCTTCGATAATGGTCCGGTATTCTTTGTTTGCCGACAAATCCGCACCCATTTTTACATTTTGGGCAACGTCCATGTGCGGTAGGAGATAGTATTGCTGAAAAATAAAAGCAATGTTTTTCCTCCGGAATTCTGTCAGGCGGTTGTCGGAAAACGTGGTAATATCTTCGTTATCGTAACGGATTTCTCCGCTTTCTGGGCGTTCCAGACCGGAAATTACATTCAGCAGCGTGGATTTTCCTGAACCGGAAGCCCCCAGAATGACCACATAATCTCCGTCCTGTATCTGCAGGCTGATATTTTTCAGAACCTGAAAACGGTTTTCTCCGCTTCCGTAATATTTAGTCAGGTCTTTTGCCTCAATCATTGTGCCGTTCTCCCTTCGCATTTTTCATTAGACCGGTAAACACCTCGGTCATCATGGTGCTTATTTCTTCGCCGGTGAAGCGGCACATTCCGGTAACGCACAGTGTGGCAATCCCGTGGGAATAAATCCATAAATGCCGGTAAAGCCGTTCCGCCGTATCTTTTTCCATGCCGTATTCGTTGATAATGGAAGAAAGAATTTTATCATAGTTATCTTCTATCAGCAGCAGAACTCCCGCAAGATCGGACACTATGGGCTGTTCTGTCATAAAAAGGAGCCGGAATAAAAAAGGTTCCTTTATGGCAAAAAGAATGTATTGCTTTCCGACGCCCCTAAAGGCGGGTTTTTCCGTTAAACCTCTGTCCACATACTCTTTGTAAATGGTTTTGGCGGCATCGATTACCGATTGCTGCACTTCTTCCATATTCTTAAATACCGTAAAGACGGGACAGGAGGAGCTGCCGAGCTTTTCGCCCAATGCTCTTGCGGTAAGACTGTCCGCACCCTTTTCCCGGACAATCTGCAGCCCGGCTTCAGTAATCTGTTCTTTTGAAAATTTTGCTTTCGGTGGCATAGGATATTCCCCTTCTACTTATAACAAGTGTTTTATAACGTATGTTCTAAGTATAGGGGAGCCGGTGGGAATTGTCAATCGAAAAATCAATCGTAAATTTTTACGATTGGTTTTTTGCGTACGATTGCGTATAATAAATACCAAGAAAGGCGGCTGATTGGTTATGAAACAGGCAATAACGGAATACAAACAGGCAATTATCATCGGAGCTTCTCCCATGGGAAGCGAGGAGAGCGCATTACTGAAATTATTGAAATGGGCGGGATACGGAGAACAGGCGGAGCACTGCAGCAGGAATTGCGACACCTGCCATACCGGATGCAGCGCGAAAATAAAGAATAAGGACATTTATGTTGTCGTTGCCGACGGCGGCTTGAAGTTTTTGCTGAAAAACGGCATGCTGCCGGATTTTTTTGTCGGGGATTTGGACTCGGTGGAATTGGAGGGTGCGCTGAAAGATATACTGAATGACATTCCGAAAAAAATAGTTCCGGTGGAAAAGGACGATACGGATATGGCGCTGGCGGTTGCCAAGGCTTACGAAAAAGGCTACCGGAACATTTTGCTGTACGGCGGATTCGGCGGTGCGCGGATTTCGCACACACTTGCAAATATCCAGATGATGAGCTTTTATGCGAAGAAGGGCTGCTCTCTCCAGATGCTGGGAGACGGCGTCCGCTTGGAAATCCTGCACAACGCCAGCAAGACGCTTTCCGCTGCCATGAAGGGAAGCATTTCCGTTATCTGCCTGAGTGATATAGCGGAAGGCGTGACCATACAGGGACTCAAATACGAATACACAGGTGCGCTTACTTCCGACCGCACCCTTGGCGTAAGCAATTCCTTTGTCGGAAAGGATGCGATGGTATCCGTTGAAAACGGAACACTGCTGTTGGTTTATGAAAGAGCGTAAGCAAAGAAGGAGGAACCAGATTTGAACGGAAAAAAAAGAGTTACCGATCAGAGGAAGCACCTGATACCGCTTGATAAGGTCAACGGATATGACGTAAGACCGGGATTTTACGGAATTAACGGTGCAACGGCTCTCAGGGAAGGCGTGAACTTTACGGTATATTCTATAGAGGGGACAGGAGTGGAGCTGCTTCTGTACCACAGAGGTGAAAAAGAACCGTATGCCATTCTGCCTTTTCCCAAACATTACCGCATTGGAAGTGTCTATTCCATGATAGTTTTTGGGCTTGATATCTATGATTTTGAGTATGCTTACCGGGTAGATGGTCCTTATGCTCCGGAAAAAGGACTTATTTTTAATAAAACATTACCGCTTCTCGATCCTTATGCAAGAGCTGTTACCGGCCAGAGTGTGTGGGGAGAACAGCCTAATCAGGATCATGGATACCGGGCAAGGGTGGTGGTCAACGATTTCGACTGGGGGGATCACACGGATCCGGTGCGCCCGATACAGGACTTGATTATTTATGAGCTCCATGTCAGGGGATTTACGAAGGATGCCTCATCAGGTGTTGCCCATCCGGGGACATTTGAAGGAATCCGGGAAAAGATTCCTTATCTGAAGGATCTTGGCGTTGGGTGCATCTATTTGAACCCTGTGTTCAAAGCGGAGTTCAACCATAAATATGCGACAATCGACTATTTTGAGATCGATGAGGGCTTTGGAACCAAAGAGGACTTCCGTTCCCTTGTGGAATCCCTGCATTCGGCGGGGATAAGGATCGTTCTTGATGGTGTATTCAATCACACCTCCACCCGTTTCCATGCCTTTGAGGATGTCGTAAGGAATGGAAGATTGTCCAAATACGTCGATTGGTTCTATTTCGATTCGTTTCCAGTGTCCAAAGACCCCCTCAACTACATGTGTGTTGGAGACTACTGCTACATGCCAAAGCTTAACACCGGCAATCTGGAGGTGCAGGCTTTCATCCTCTCGGTTATGGAGTACTGGATAGAGGAGTTTGGAATCGATGGCTGGCGGTTGGATGTGGCAGACGAAGTGGAGCCTCTTTGCTGGAGCTTTGTGAGAAGGACCTTGAAAAGCAAATATCCAAGTGCTCTTCTTTTGGGCGAATGCTGGTCTGATGCCTATAGAATCGTTGGAGACGGCAATCAACTTGACATCTCTATGAACTACCTTTTCAGAAACGCCTGTCTTGGATTCTTTGCCAAAAACGGAAGTGCACATAGGTTTGCAGAGGACATCTCCAACCTTCTTGTGCGGTACCACAAGCGAACCAACAAGGCCAACTTCAATCTTTTGGGGTCCCATGACACCGAGCGGTTCCTTACAAGCTGCGGGATGGACGAAGATAGGCTGAGGCTTGCCATTGCATTCCAGATGTTCTTCATTGGATCCCCTTCGATCTACTATGGCGACGAAGTTGGAATGTCAGGAGGAAACGACCCTCTTTGCAGGGCCGGCATGAGATGGTGCGATGCCAATTCCAAGCTCCATGACTATGTGCGGGGGTTGGTGCATTTCAGAAATGAAAGTGAAATCGTCAAACATGGAGACTTTAGGCAGCTGTATGTATCCGAGTCCCAAGGCATCTACATTTTTATACGCTTTAATGCAACCGATTGCATTGGCTTTGCATTCAACTCCTCGGAAGAGGATCAGATTGTTGATGATAGGTCTGTGTTGGACTATTTTGGAATCTCTTCGTTGAAGATAAACGGGAAGTCCTATCAGATTCTTCATAGAAATACAGGAGGAATGAAATGAACAGAATCAAGAGATTTGCTCTCATGGCATTTGTTCTCATCTCTGTCGTAGGCTTCGCTTTCGCTCAGGCCCAGAATGAAGCTTCAGACACTGTGACAATCAACTTCTGGCACCATTACAGTGCTCAGTCGGCGGAAAACAAGACCCTTACGGAAGTTCTGATTCCAGAATTCGAAAGACAGAATCCTGGTATAAAGGTGAATGCCGTAGCTCACGAGGGGGCGGAGCTTCATGACAAGATCATCATAAGCACAAGCAGCAAGAGCCTTCCAGATGTCGCTAGGTTGGACATTGCATGGGTTCCGGAATTCCAAAAGATGGGAATCCTCACTGCTTTGGACAGTGAGATCCCAAACTTCGTCGATGTCAAGAACGAGCTCCTAGACAGCGCAATGTCCACTGGTTTTGTGAACGGACATTCCTATGCATTGGCTCTCAACACCAACTCCAAGATTGTATTCTACAACGTGAAAATGCTCAAGGATGCCGGTATAGAGGTTCCAAAGACGACAGATGAGCTGGTCACCGCAATAGAAGCCCTTTCAGGAAAGAACGACAAGGGCCAGCAGGTGTGGGGCTGGAACGAACCTGATCTTGCAGGTTGGAACATTTGTCCGTTCATTTGGACTTTTGGCGGTACTGAACATGATCTCGTAATTGTTGGGTTCCTT
>OQVP01000594.1_pt1 | contig 13881 bp, 7 predicted proteins | sample 1691541 | NCBI WGS metagenome assembly OQVP01 (sample SAMN03418258, study PRJEB22391) | human gut metagenome | biome: human-gut; feature: organic feature; material: feces | host: Homo sapiens | place: Tanzania | collected 2013-01 | reverse complement strand
GGAGGGGCCGCAGAGCACCAGAAACTCTCCCGGTCGGACGGACAGCGACAGGTCGGAAATTGCGTTCTTTTCCTGCTCCGGATACGCGAACGTTAGATTTCGGATTGTAAAGATGTCCACTGTCTGTCCTCCTTCCGATCAAGAATTACCGGTGTCAGCACCAGCGCAAGATAAACACACATGAAGCTCACGGTCATGGGTGTCCATGCGGCGGTTTTCACGGTTGGATAGTAGCGGAAGTAGGTTCCGCCTGCCAACCAGCCCGAAAGAATGTACGAACCGCAGAAGATCAGCCACGCGAGAACATTTTTGTCTCTATCATCAAAACGATAGATGGAGAACGCCGTGCGTCCCGGCAGACCGTAGCCGCGGGAACGCATGGAATCTGCGGTTTCAATCGCGTTCTCTAAGCTCCATGTGACCATGATTGAGAAAATTTTGACGGCGTTCCCAACACGGCGGAATACGCTGCCGTTTTTCGTATCTCTGCCGATGCACGCCTGCGCTTCGCTGACCGTCTGCATCTGCACCTTGAACTTCGGGATAAAGCGCAAGGCCATAGACAGCACCAATGACAGTGCGGGGATCATGCGTCCAAAGAGATAGACAAACTTGTCCGAAGACATGATTTCGTTGTAGCTGGAAAACCAGAGTACGACGCTTGCCAGCATGACCGCCGCGGCCACGCCGTACAGCATGGACTCCAGCGTCAGCGGATTGCCGAAGGGCAGGTACGTCAAAATCGTTTGACCTTCGTGATTGAACGCCGGGTTGACGAGCGCGGCAACGGCCGCCATGGGGAGAAGCCCCATGACGGCAAAGCGCACCGCTTTTCTGCCCTTGAGATAGATGTCATACGCCAGCGCCCCGGTCAGCGAGATCAACAGATAGACCGGGTGCATGAGGCACATCGAAAAGAGAAGAACGAGCGCGTAGTATAAAAAATTGATCGTCGGATGGTAGCCTGAAAAGGCGTCTTTGTTTCTCATTCGCTCCCTGTCGCGTAGCCGCCGCCAACATCATCTCCGAGGTCACAGGTATAGACCCACTCAATCACGTCGCCGTTTTGCAGCTGATACCGGCTGCATCCGTAATTGGGGAACCAGCCGTTGACGCGGTACATCCAGCCGGAGAGGTTGCCGACGTCGAACTCATAGAGATTATTGATCCCTTCGATATAAGCGGAATTGTAGACCGGCGTGTTCTCAAATTCCATGTGGATCTTCTGTTGCTTGCAGGTGCGCTGTAAGATGTTAAAAACGCTCTCACCCTCATAAAATGTGACGGTCATCGGTTTCAGAATCCAGCCGTCCTCCGGCACCAGCTCACGCTTTTCCTTATTACAAAGATCCATATTGTCAAGGATTGTCGCGCAGGAGATGGAGAGGGTGCAGGTGTATTCCGCATCGCCAATTTCCACGTCCTCCGGCTCGACCGGGATGGGCTTGCCCTCCGGAACGGGGTCGGTCTGGTACTTGTCCTTGCCCGTACCAGTGTCGATCATCATGCCGCCCACTTCTTCATATTCGCCGGTTGCACTTGCCTGGATTTCCTCCGGCGAAACGTATTCTGGCTGTTCGGTATTAGCCTGTGCAGATTCTCCCGTCTGCGGGTCGCCAGACGGCTCTGGTGTGCTTTCCGTGGGCGTCTGCGTCGGTTCTGTCTCAACCTTGTCCGGCGTATTTGATTCCGCCGCGTTCTGCGCCGGTGTCTCCACCGGGGCAGAAACAGTCGGCTGCTCGGCGGGGGTTGGTTGCGCGGGGATATTCTGATCGCCAAAAACGAACGCAGCCGCCAGAACGAGAACGATCAAAACCGGCGCAATGATTTTCCATTTATTCTTCTGCCAAAATGTCATGTTAAATCAACTCCGCAGCGCTCAGCATATTGTAAAGCATCTGTGCGATTTCGCAGCGCAGAATCGCTTTTGTGGGTTCGATATTGAGATCACTCTGGTCGAGGATATTGACGGAGTAGCAGAACGCCATCGGTTCCTTTGCCCAGGATGCAACGCTGCGATAGTCTCCGAACTGTGCCAGCATATCCTTTGTCGCTGCCGCGTCCATCGCAGTGTCCAGTCCGCAGAGCTTCGCAGCTCTTGCCACCATTGCGGCGGCCTCCTGCCGGGTGATCGTGCCGTCCGGATTAAACTTGCCGCTGCCAACGCCATTGACAATACCGCTGCTGTTGGCTGTGCCGATGTAACCGGCGTACCATTTGGAGCTGGGAACGTCCGTAAAGGCTTTCGTATCCTTTGCCGCCAGACCGAGGGCGCGTGTGACGATAGCGGCAAATTCCGCGCGCGTCATGGTCTTGTTGGGCATGAATGTACCTTTTCCCATGCCGTTGATGATGCCGCGGGATGCAAGTTCTTCGATAGCAGCTTTGTTTGCGTGATTCTTGATGTCCGAGAACGTTGTGCCGGGGGCGGTCACGCCGGGAACATTCACAGAAGCGTCCACATTGCCCTTGTTGACGTTCGAGCTGGGTTTCGATGTGTTCTTGGTCACAGCGCCCATACGGTACAGGCTGTTTTCGCCATTTGCCGCGCGGTCAATGGCGACCAAAGCGTAAAAGCCCTGTTCCGCAGACATCTGGTTGTTGCCGTCCGAACCGTCGAGAACGTGGTAGAAGCCGCCGTTAGACTGCCGGAAAGAGAGAAGATTATCCGTCAAGGTATGACCGTTTTTCACAAAGCGGCTGTCTCCAAGGTCAATTCCAAGCTCGCAGAGCGCAACAACAACCTGCGCGACAGATTCGACGTTCGTCGTTCCCCACGACGCATAGCCGCCTTTGCTGTCCTGCACATCGGAGAGATAATCCAGTGCCTTGTCTGTTGCGCTCTTGACCGCTTTCTGGTCCTGATATTTTGCAAGCGCCTGCAATGCCATTGCGGAAATATCCACGTCGGAATCGCCGGTGCCGGTGAGACTCCAGCCGCCGTCCTTCATCTGATTGTTCAGAATCTCATCGATGTAAAGCTGGCGCGTGGCCTGCGTCTTTGCGGCGGGGTTCTTCGGAATATCGTAATTGCCGGAATCCAGCGCGATCAATGCCCAAATGGGGCCGTTCATGCCCTGCCAGATCGTTTTTTCAAAATCGCCCAGCGGGGTCAGAAGATTGTAGCCCGCGACCTTGGACGGATCGCGTCCAATGGCGGTCAGCGCGAGGATGACGCGGGAATACTCGGTGTATTTTCTTTCATGCAGCACGCCAGAGCAATTCTTGACGTACTTCTCGACGCGAGCATAGTAATCTTCATAGTAATTTGCGGGAACAGAATAGCCGGAACGAGCAAGACCGATAATTGCCCATTCGCCGCCGATGGAGCCGACTTCCGGAGACTTCACGGAAGAGAGCATAAAAGCGGCGCTTGACTGCACCTCACTCTGGACGCTGGACGCTGCAAATGTGGGAACAGCCAGCGAGAACAGGACGGAAAACGCCAGAATCAGCGCTGCAAATTTACGAATTTGCTTCATATTTTAATCCCCCTATAATGCGGCAAGCAGGGCTGCCCCCAAATGGGGGCAGTCCTGTGCTGCAAAGTGATTATTTTGTGGTTTTCGCCACGTTTTCCACGAAGCGGTGGAGAATGGCTGCAACCTGTGCGCGGGTAGCGTTGCCGGTCGGCATGAGCTTGCCGGCGCTGCCGTTGACCAGCTTTTCGGCAACAGCCCATTCCAGCGAAGCCGCGGCATAGCCGGACACGCTTGCGTGGTCTGTAAATCCATTCAAGCCGGAGCTTGCGGCGGTATTGTACTTCTTGTGCTGCGCATAGCGGTACAGAATTGCCGCCATCTGCTCACGGGTGACGTTTGCGTTCGGAGAGAACGTCGTGGTGCTGGTGCCGTTGACGATGCCGTTGTCGGCTGCCCACGTCACAGCGTCCTCATAGTAGCCGTTGTACTGGACATCCGAGAATCCGCTGCGTCCGTTGACTGCGGGCTGACCTTCCAGTCGGTACAGAACCGTGACGAGCATCGCGCGGGTCATGGATGCGTTCGGAGAGAACGTTGTGTCGCTCGTGCCTGCGAACAGACCGTTTTCATACGCGAATGCAACATCCTCGTAGAACCAGTCGCTTTCACGCACGTCCGTGAACGGAAGTTTACCATTGGTGAACTCAACTTCGATTCTGGTCGATACCGTGAGCTTGTCAATGGTATAGGTCTTGACTGCGCCGACAGACTTGCCGTTGACCTTGACGTCCTTGACCTTATAGCCGGTGTCCGGTTTGAAGGTGAAGGTAACAGACTTGCCGATGTGCTGGAATGTCAGCTTCGGTTCGACCGTGCCGTTCTTGCCAACCTTCAAAATCTTGCCCAGCAGCTCATTGACATACTGTTCGGGGCTGATGTCCGCAGCGCGGAGCCAGCCGTTGTAGTAGGTTCCATTGCCAAGCGACGGGTAATTCGGATCGTTAAACCAGTCTGCGACCTCATGCGAATAGTCGTTGACATAGTGCCAGACAACCACATCTTTATCTTTCAGTTCCCAATTCTTGAGGCCCTGATTCGGATGCGTACCGTTGACGGTGTACATCCAGCCGGACTTCTTGCCATTGGTGAACTCACTCAGCGCGTAACCGCCAAGGCAGGACGGTGCATAGATTGTCCGAACATAGTTGCTATCTGCACCAACTTGGCTGATGCCAGCATCCTTAAGTGCCTCCATGAATACATCATAGACTGTTGCACCAGCATCCAAAGAATACGTCGTTGTCGGAATCCATGTGACGTATTCGGGCAGATAGCTGTCGGTCGTCAGGTTCACGTCCTGTGTTGCTTCGAGCGCGCCGATGAGACGGAATGTAACGGTAATTTCACCTGCTTTTACTGCTTTTATGTTCTCCAGCGTAGCCTTAACAGTTTTGTCAATTTCTTCTGTATAAGGCGCTTTGCTGATGCTCCGAATCGCAGCGCTTTGAAGGTCCGTGATCCTCTTCCAATTCTTTTCGGAATACTTTTTCTTGTCGAGACCATTTACGCAGTCGTTGAGTTCTTTTGTTGCGGCTGTTTTTGCTTCATCGAGATAATTATTAAATGTTTCTGCTTTTTGCAGGAACGCTTTATAATCATCCTCGATTTCTGCCTTTTCAGCCGCAGTCAGGTTGTTGCGTGCAGCTTTGATTTCCTCAATTGCGTCATAGGTGGCTTTGCTGGCATCCGCAATGATCAGCTCCTGCATGGCCAGCCTCAGTTCATCTACGGCATTGGAGGATTTTTCAAAAACAGCGTCCAGAATTGCATTTGCATCCGGCATGGTAAACGATGCTGCACCATCTTTGACCATGAGCGGCTGGTCGTTCATGGTCAGACGCTTGAGCTGATAACCTAGGGCTGGCGTGACTGTGACAGTAACGATCTGGCCGGCAGCGGCACGCTGCTTGTCCGTTGTAAGAGTACCGTTTTCGGTTGTCAGAACAGTGATGGCATGGCCAGCCTCAGCAGCTTTGGAGCGGATAGCAAAGAGTGCGCCAGAGTCATTCTTGAAATAAATCGTGCCGTTTGCGTCACAAATCGGCGCGCAGAGACAAAACTCTGCAACGGCTTGATCCGGTGTGTAAAGATCGTCGCAGGTCAGCTCTTTATTCGCTTTGTCATAGGTAATGACGCTGATTATGCCCGCAGCATTGTTGTTGCTGGCATACAGATATAGTTTTCCGCTGCGTTCATACGCGGTCGAGAGCAGCATACTTGCCTGCACATACGCCGGTGTTGTAGCTTTGGTGATTTCTTCCATCGTAGCTACATTCACTGCGTAAACTGTACCAGCGCTATTAAACTGATCTGCACCGCTGCACGTCACAAATGCTACGCCGTCATAGACGATCGGCGTACCAGTTGCCATGTTTGCCATTTTGAAAGAGCTCAAGTTGGAGAGCGTTCCATCGCTGGCAACTGCTGCCTTGTAGAAATAGCCGCCCTTGGTAGTAAAATACACATACCCATTGTCATAGGCAATGGTGGAACGGATGTCGCCATTGATGCCGTGCAATGTACTGATCGTGCGTCCTGTCAGCGGAGCGACCGAGTAAAGCACAGCGCTTGCGCTGCTGCTCGTTTCGCCGGAGCCGTCATCGGAACCAAAAACAACATATTTGTCCGTTGCATAGGCGCCTGCCCAGTAGAAGCCGCCCTTATGTGTGACAGTCCAAAGAATATCTTGTGTTTCGTTCGTGCTGCTCGTATTTTGGTCGGTCACTGGCAGAGCAAAATATGTACCGGTTTCAGTTTCGCTGTTCCATGTGCCAGTATAGATGTAACCATTATGATAAGTTATAGGCGAAATCATCTGACCGGAAACTTTTTCGCTGATCCAGAGCGACTGCAGTGTTTCAGCATTTAGCGCCTGAATACAACCTTTGCCGTCGTCACCATCAATCGCCGCAAAAATCATGCCCTCGCCATATCCAAGCGGGTTCGTTGTAAACTGGCTGCTTCCAACAATTGCTCCTTCGGCCTGAACTGAACCATTAGCCGGATCGATCTTCAAGACCTTTCTCCCGGACTGTACGTACAGATAACCGTTGATAATCAGCGGCGGTGTAATGGAGTTGGAATAGGATGCGGAACCGTTGGTGACCCAGCGCTTCGCTGCATCAGCTGCATTCATCGGCGTCGGAGCGTTTACGATGGCCATGTTGTTATCAGAGCCGCGGAAGCTTGTCCAATCACCATCGTAATCCGGGAGCGGATTGTTCACAGGTGTCAGCTTGATCGTCAGCTTGCCATTTACAAGGTCGGCTGCACTTCCAATGGTTGCTGTTGCAGTGACATACCCCGGTTTTGTAGCCTTTACTGTGTAGGTTTCACCAACAAGCAGCTTATAGACGCCGTTTGCATCCGGCGTCACAGCATCGCCGCTTGCAGGCTTGACGCTGACGGCTGCACCTGCGGGGTCTGTGACAATCTGCGCAGAATACGTCTCACGCTTGTTGAGCGTAATTGTATAGGTCGTCTGCTTGGCAGTGTCACCGACTTTAATCTCAAGCTTGTCGAGATTGGTGATGTCCAGCTTGCCGTCGTCTGATGCGCCCTGCGGCAGCGTGACAGTGGCTTTGCCGGTCATACGGGCGACCGCCGAAATCGTCAGCTCAGACACATCATCCGGCACTTCCATCGCATACTCAAACACATCCGCGCTGAATGTCTTATCCAGCGGCAGCTCTTTTTCGTTGCCAGTGAAGCTGAGAGCGCTGAGTGTAGGAACAACGTTAAGCGTTAGAGTGTAGACAGTCGCATCATTTTCTGTACCACCAGCCGGTGTTACGGTAATGGTAACAGTGTTTGCACCAGCATGGATCGGGCGTTTGTCTGCGTTTTCGTAATCCCATAGTCTGATCCAGCCACTATTCCCAATCGAGTCTATATTGTCGAGCGCAGTTAGCTTTATTGCTTCTCTGTCATTCAGCTTCGCCGTGACTGTCGCAGCGCTTGAAGCTGGGATAATTTTGAAATACAGATCTTTATTAACTGTTGTAGAGACAACTTTTGTATCACTGATACTGGTTGTATAATCTTTGGTATCCTGCTCAAAATCCGACGCCGAGAGGATGTCATAAGACGGAAGATATACTCGCAGCGCAGCGAGGCCAGCCGTTTCGGTGGGAATGTTCGCACGGAGCGTGTATGTGACCTGCTTTTTGTTTTCAGCCGTGACAACAAATGTTGCAGTTCCGTTGTTGAGGGTCACGTCGGAGCCGCTGGCCGGAGAAACCGTTGCGTTGTCGCTGATCGTGATAGTCGGCGTAATTCTTGTTACGCCTGCGGGGAGGACAATGGAAATATCCGTACCTTTGATTGTGCCGGTATAGTTCTTCCCGTCAATCTTGACCGTAAAGGATTTGATTTCTGCGTAATGGCTGAGACTCTTTTCAACCTTACCGAAAACAGGATAGCTCTCACCACGAGTCCATGTCACCTTATAGAGCGAGTACGGCTCGTCATAGTCGTTGAGCAATGTTACGGCGCTGCTCGATTTGAGCCAAGCATCTTCAACCGCCATCATCATAACGGTGGTAGGCGTCTGACCAGCGGTGTATTCACCATATCCCTGCGTCAGCTCCGTACCGAGGAAATAGTTTCCGCTCAGCTCTTTTGCGTTCGTGCAAACACCGACAATACGCCCAAGTTTTGTTGTGGCAGCGTTAGCATGCGGGGTGCAGGTGCCGACGTTGTAGCACTTATTCAGGATCGCCGAGCTGCTGTCACCGGCAATGCCGCCAAGAGCACAGTTCGCCACATCCGAGTTGCCTGCTACCGGACCTGCGTTATAGCAGCTTTCAACAACAGCGCCACTCAGGTTCTGACCTACAATGCCGCCCACGTACATACCAGCCGTTACAGCGCCATCGTTAGAGCAGCCGGAAACATAGCCAGCCGAGCTTGCGGCAATGCCGCCTGCTGTGCTGCCGTTTCCAAGACCGCCCCATGTTTCGCCGCTGAGAGCGGTTACAGTCCCATGGTTTTCACAGTTGGCAACTACTGTATTTGTCAAAATAGAACCCGCGATACCGCCAGCGTAATAGACTCCTTCCACCGTCTGCTTGACTGCGCCATAGTTTTTGCAGCCGATCACAAGGTTGTTCTTGCTGGACGCAATTACGCCCACAATACCGCCTGCATAGGACGGGGACGAACCGAAGCTGGGCGTCGCGGAGCTGGTGACAGTTGCGTGGTTCACGCAATTCTCGATTATATTTGTTCCGGAGGCATTTATATAGCCAGCGATTCCACCGACCCTGCAACTTTTATTGGATGCACTGATTGCACAGGTGTCGTACAGAACGACGTTTTTGATAACCGCATTATTGCCAACGGTTCCAAACAGACCAACGTTGGTGGCAGCCGAGGCAATTGTCAGATTCTTGATTGCATGATTACCGCCGTCATAGGTTCCGCTGAACGCCGTGGAAATGCCAATCGGCGTAAACTTTACGCCGGTCATGTCGATTTCGGCAGTCTGTTTCCAATGCTTCCCAGCAAAGCTCGCAGGATCCTTGTTATATTCCGTGCTGAGCTTCAACAGCAGCTCTGCACTGTTGATCTGATACGGATTATTCTGTGTGCCGTCGCCTACAAAGTTTGGCTTTGCAAGAGTGAGCGTAACGATGTATGAGATATCGCCTACAGTATAAGTTACCGGCTTTGTGAAATCCTGTGCCGCACCGCTTGCCGGAGTAGAGGTTGCATTTGCAAAGCACACAATCGTAGGCACAAGATTTGTCAAATTCGTTCCAGCAGGAAGTTCCGCTGTGATCGTGTGTGCATTCTGGTCGATTGTTGCGTTTACACCAGCGACTGTGAAGCTCTTGATACCGACAGCATCTTGAATGTCATAAATTGTGGGATAACCGTCTGCACCAGCGACCCAAGTAACGGTGTAATCCGTGATCGGAGCTGCGTTGTTTAGGGCTGCGAGGAACTCTGCGGATTTTAGCTCGTCTGCCGTCTTTGCAGAAATGCCGCTTGTTGCATCAGCAATCGGTTGGCCCTTTCCGTCGCTCATACCAGCTCCAGTATATGCGCTTTCGAGGTAGGCACAATTCGTCGGGTAATAAGCTTCTTGACCACCAAATCTGCCAATTACCGCACCACCGCATAAGGTGCATCCTCCAATATTAGGATCGACATCACCACGAACAATTCCTGTGCTGAAACAATTATTTACATTAACAGCGTTCTGCGTACCTGCCACATTTGTAATGCCACCATATTGCGCAGTACCAAAGCCAGTAAGATAAAGATTTACCTTTCCGCTGTTATAACATGAATCAATTTTTGCGTAAGCATTTAATTCGCCAGCAATACCACCTACTTGCGCATTACCGTATTCATCATTCGGATTTGCTGTAAGCGAAATATTGCCGCTATTTGTGCAACCAGCAAGAATGTAATTTACTCTGCGAACACCAAGCCTGCCGCAAATGCCGCCCACATAAGAATTTTTGACATTGATATTGCTTAGAGATATATTTACTTCGTTGCTGCAAATTTTGATATTACCTTTTACCCAGCCGCCAATGCCGCCTGCATAAAGGACTCCTTTCGCATCTGAGTAAGTTTCGACGGTAATCTTACCACCAACAGTAAGATTCTGAATCGCTCCGCCATTCACATAGCCAAACAATCCAAGATATTTTGCACCTGATGTAATGCAGAGGTTTTCAACGCTATGGCCTGCACCATCAAAAGTGCCAGTGTACTGTTTTGCATCGTTGCCGATCGGTGTCCATTCCTGATTGTCAAGATCAATGTCCTTTGTCAGAACAGCATCCTGCGTCTCGGCAGTTCCATCGTTGATCGCGGATGCAAACCACGTCAACTCCGTTGCTGTGCCAATCTGATATGCGTTGTTGGAGATTGCCGGTGCGCTAGAAGCCGCAGTCACTGTCAGCGTAACAGTATAAGTCTCCGTGGAATCCGCTTTTCCATCACTTGCGGTAAAAGTCAGAACAGTTTCACCTGTAGAAGTTGGGGTATAACTATAGTTCTGATTTGCTGTAACCGCATTAGCAGAGTCAACCTCGACTTTATACGTCAGAAGATCACCGTCTGCATCCTCAAAAATAGTGGACAGATCCAGTGCATAAGGGGTGTTGACAGTGATGCTTGCCGTCGCTGTTTCTGCAACACCACGCTTACGATACGGAGCTGTATTTTGCGGTTCATCGTTGCTACGGCTGATCGTGGGATAACCGTCTGCGCCAGCGACCCAAGTAACGGTGCAATCCGTGATCTGAGCTGCGTTGTTTAGGGCTGCGAGGAACTCTGTGGATTTCAGCTCGTCTGCCGTCTTTGCAGAAATGCCGCTTGTTGCATCAGCAATCGGTTGGCCCTTTCCGTCGCTCATACCAGCTCCAGTATATGCGCTTTCGAGGTAGGCACAATTCGTCGGGTAATAAGCTTCTTGACCACCAAATCTGCCAATTACCGCACCACCGCATAAGGTGCATCCTCCAATATTAGGATCGACATCACCACGAACAATTCCTGTGCTGAAACAATTATTTACATTAACAGCGTTCTGCGTACCTGCCACATTTGTAATGCCACCATATTGCGCAGTACCAAAGCCAGTAAGATAAAGATTTACCTTTCCGCTGTTATAACATGAATCAATTTTTGCGTAAGCATTTAATTCGCCAGCAATACCACCTACTTGCGCATTACCGTATTCATCATTCGGATTTGCTGTAAGCGAAATATTGCCGCTATTTGTGCAACCAGCAAGAATGTAATTTACTCTGCGAACACCAAGCCTGCCGCAAATGCCGCCCACATAAGAATTTTTGACATTGATATTGCTTAGAGATATATTTACTTCGTTGCTGCAAATTTTGATATTACCTTTTACCCAGCCGCCAATGCCGCCTGCATAAAGGACTCCTTTCGCATCTGAGTAAGTTTCGACGGTAATCTTACCACCAACAGTAAGATTCTGAATCGCTCCGCCATTCACATAGCCAAACAATCCAAGATATTTTGCACCTGATGTAATGCAGAGGTTTTCAACGCTATGGCCTGCACCATCAAAAGTGCCAGTGTACTGTTTTGCATCGTTGCCGATCGGTGTCCATTCCTGATTGTCAAGATCAATGTCCTTTGTCAGAACAGCATCCTGCGTCTCGGCAGTTCCTTCATTGATCGCCGTGGCAAACCACGTCAGCTCCGCCGCCGTGCCAATCTGATAGACACCATTGACGTTCTGCGGTGCATTAGAATTCGTGACGTCATTAGATGGTATAGCTTCGGCTTCGTTGCCTGTGCTTTGTACATTATAAAAATCTGACAGTCCACCGGACTGAGTACGTTCTGTTTCATTAAATTCAGAAATATTTGTTAAGGCATCTGCCTCATCAGCCGCAAATGCCGAAATCGGCAATACTCCAAAGAGCATTGCCATGACAAGGAAAATGGAAACCAGTCTGCCAAGTTGCTTTTGGCCGAGCTTCCTTCTGCGCTCTTTCTCCCGCATAAAATAAACGAACCTCCGAATATATAACGCTCATGCCAAAAGCAGGAGACGTCGTTTTTGATTTTGTTCTCGCACAGGCTCCGAATTTCGGAGCCTGTGCGAGAGAGAGATTAGGCTGATGCCAACTTGGAGAGCTTACCCGTTGATTGCGTTTGCAATGTCTGAGAAGTTACAAGTATAGACCCAAGTGATATGCTCGCCCTCGGTCAGAGAATAGCTTGCAGCACCAACCGACGGCATCTCATATGTCGCATTCGGCATGGTTGAAACGAAACACCAGCCGGACCAACTGCCGCACATCTTCTCGCCGAGACCGTCAATAGCCGAAACATAGGTAACAACAGGATTTGCATCATCATCCGCAGAGCCGGTGCCAGTCGCGCTGCCCGTACCGGTGATGGTAAAGCCCTTCAGCTTTTTCAGTGCGTACAGCGCATCCATCGCAGTGGAGCCAGCAGGGAGGTTCAGCGAAACGACAGAAGTCATTTTGCCGCTATCGTTAAAACCGATGTGACCGTCCAACGTTTCATAAGCGGCGGCTGCAGCAGAACTCGGATTCTTGCCAACAAATGTCTTGGCATTATAGCAGTTAATTTCGATTGTTACATTGACAGCAGTTGCATCAACAACTGCAACGTCAAAAGTTCTAACTTTAGCTTCATTGCCGTCATATACGACAAGCGTATTATGTGTATTTTTGCTAAGTGTGAAAGTGCTACCACTCATCTCAACGCCATTAAGGGTGTAGTAGTAGTCGCCATTTCCTAGTGTTACAGTCACGCTTGCTGTGTTAGCACTCGTTTTAATGGCGTAAGTGTAAGTTGTAGTTGTCAGATAAGTTACGCCGTCTTTTACGCCGCCATCCACTGTTGTTGCCATGTAGGAGACGCTGTTGCCTGTCGATGTGAGGGTCAGAACACTAGCATCCTGCGTCGTGCTGACCGTTGTTGCCGCAAACGCACTGACGCTCAGTGCAAAGACCATAACGAGAGCCAGCAGCAAGGCAGTCAGTTTTTTGAAATTCTTCATTTTGATACTCTCCTTTATAAGTTTTACCCCACGTTAGGCAGCTCGGTTGGGGCGATCCAAGCCGCCCGCAATTTTAGAAAAACGGAACGTAGGATTGCGAAACCTACGGTGTTCCCAATCAAAGATTGACAAGGTTTTGAGAGCCCCCGGTTCCGCGTTCCCAATTCGGAACCGGGGATTTCTGCGCGTCGGGGGCGACGCGCCACAGTCGGCTCACAGGGGGGATGGAGCCAAGGTCTTGTTTATACAAATCTGTTCCCATGCAGATCGTATACCTATTTATAATGGAGCAGTTTCTTCGGTGGCAGACTGCTGCGCAGCTGCCTGCGCCGCCTTTGCAGCTTCTTTTTTGGCGGCGATCTTTGCGGCGTGTTCCTGCCTGAACTTACTCAACTGGCGTTTGTATTCGTCCTTAAATTCCCGTGTACCTCGAACATTCGTACCCGGTGGGAATTTGACGCCGCGCTCTTGCAGCGCGTGCATAGTTCTGCCGCTTACTTTTTCATCCAACCAGACATCGCCGCGGAACCGGCGATTTTTGCCTTGAAACTGCTTTTTGCTTTTATTCGCTGCCATCCTTCAACCCTCCTTTCATTCACTTTCTGAAAGGAGAGATCAGGATTCGGCTGTTACCGGCGCTTTGGCAGCGGATTTCTGGTTCCTGGCTTCTGCCTGCTTGCGCATCCGCTGCTCATAGCGTTCTTTTTTTGCGCGTTTCTTTGCGTCGCGCTCCTGATTGTAAATGAGGGTTTGCCGTTTGTATTCTTCGTTATAATGCAGGCGGCGCTCGCCGGCCGGGTAACGCTCCAACGCTTCTTTGGTGCGCTTGCGAAGAAGCTCTTCCCGCCAGTGCTGCCCGTCGAAGGTGCC
>OQVP01000590.1_pt1 | contig 13918 bp, 15 predicted proteins | sample 1691541 | NCBI WGS metagenome assembly OQVP01 (sample SAMN03418258, study PRJEB22391) | human gut metagenome | biome: human-gut; feature: organic feature; material: feces | host: Homo sapiens | place: Tanzania | collected 2013-01 | reverse complement strand
CTTATTTCACCTCCTGTTGTGTCCTTTTATCCATATAACGGTCAAGATCAAAAAAGGGGACAGACTTTTTGAAAAAATTTTCGATTCATACCTTGTTAATGGGTTGCCACTTTCCTGCGTAGAGTAACCTTGTGTTTCAGTGTTGTTGCCATACTAGAAAATCAGTTACAAATCAAAGAGAAACCCGGAATTTCCTCGAAAGCGGTACCCAAATCCATCACGCGGCTCTCATTCTTCAGCGCATTGACGCCATCGTTGTTTTTAATGGAACATACGCAATAGATAGGTCCTTCGTCTTTGGAATCGGCAAGCACTTCCAAATAATCACCCGAATCACTTTGCAATTCCACACGTCCTCCCTCATCTGCATAGGTAACCTCCTCCTGCTCGAGAGCCGCATCGTAATTGACAATGCAGACATAGGCAGTATCGATCTCGGCAAGATTTGCCACATTGATTTGCTCAACCTGTTCATCTCCGGCAGAAGGTTCTTTTTTATCTCCCATATGAAGGATATAGGGGAACTGGTCGAGACTGCCGAGGTCGCTTTTCTTACCACGATACTCATTGGAGAATACGCCACCGACATTTCCGTCTTTTTTCTTAAAGAACAGGCACAAATCAAGATCTGTAGCAGAACTCCACATCAACTTGATTTTGAGTTTACCACCAAAGGTAAAATCCGCAGTTTCACCCTTCTTTTTAAGGGTGATTTTCTTTTTAAGTGTTACTTCAGCCATAATGCTTTTAATTTTGTTTGTTATTGTTCGGTTATTCAAAATACAGAATAACCCTGTTAGTTTAAAAATCGAAGTCCGTATTGTGCGGAGACGTATTCTTTTTTTTGTTTGACATATCCGTATCAAAGAAATCGTCCTCCGTTTGAGCGGTTGCTTTTCCTTTCGGTTTGGATCCTGCACCAGACGCCGGCTGTCGGGCGGTTGCCATTTCAAAGAAATCATCAGCAGGAACAGGTTTGCGTTTTGACGAGCCCCACTCCGTCCGCTGTTCCTCTGCGGCAAAGATACGTTTTCTTAAATTTTTATAAACATCTGTATAATCCGGTTGTTCCGCTTGGAGAGACTGCAGTTCCTTTTCGGCAGTATCCAGTCGATTATCAGTAATGAGTGCTTTGATTTCCGCCACTTTGGCCTCAAAGACCCGTCGTTTGTTTTCTTCTTCCCGCCGAGTGTTCTCTGCCTGTATTTTGGCACGTGCTTTTTCCAATTTACAACGGATATCCTCTGCCGAGTCTATGGATAAAGCGTTTTCGCAAAGAGTGACCACCAAAGTCCAATTCTCATCAAAAGATGCGGTATCAATATCTGAGCGTAATTGCAGTAGCCGTTGTTTACGCTGTTCGTTTTCCCGTATTTTACTCTGCAGTTGCTGCGCCTTATCGCTCCATCTGCGCCCGTTGGAAGAGTCCAGATCCACCAATTGTCCGCATATCTCTACTGCAGTATCCAATCTATCGGTTTGTTCTGCACTTTGAAGTTGCGTTTTCAGTGCTTGCAATTTACTCAAAAATTCCTGTTGATGCAATTCCAGTCCATGCAGTCGCTCAGCGGCGGCCGCATTTTTATCATCCAGACTCAATGCTTTTTTCAACTCGGCGACAGCCTCAGCATAGGATTTCTGTGCTTCAAACAAGTCCGCACGAGTCAGATATTCCTTGATACGGTCTTCGATAGCAAGATGATTTTTCGATTCCTCATAGATACGCTGTGCCTCCTTTGAGGAAGGTTTTATATTCAATGCATTTTCTGCCTGTGCCTTGGCTTCATTCCATTGTTCTTTGTCAAAACTCTGTTTGGCTCTCTGTATGATGGAATTATACTGCTTTGCCGTAGCGGCTTCCTCGGCATTCGGCGGCTGCTCGCTTCTGACAAGGGTTATTCTTCCTTCGTCGCTTGTCGAACTTAACGCGTCGGCATTCTATGGTTGCTCGGATCTTAAATACGTCGAATTCGGCGAAAATATTCAGACTGTCGGCGAGGACGCTTTCGCTCTTTGCGCGACCGGTCTCGAAGTAAGATTTACCGGCAAGACCGTTCCCGTATTCACGGGCGACATCTTCACCGCAACCGAAGGAGCGAAGATCAGCGTAAGACAGGGCTACAGAGCCACTTTCGAGGCGGTACTCGGCACCAAGTACACGATCGTCGAATACACCGCTTAATCGATATTAAGCATACTTCCTCACGGCGAAAGCCGTGGGGAATTTTTTTGAATTATGAAAATTTACGACCTTATTATCGTGGGCGGCGGTATCGGCGGAATGACCGCTGCCGCCCGCGTTAAAAACAAAAGCGTTCTGATTTTGGACGCAAACGACAGAATCGGCAAAAAACTGCTGTCGACGGGCGCAGGGAAGTGCAATTTCCTGAACGAAAACTTCGACGTCGGGAAATATAACGACGAGAGTTTCGTTTCGGCAACGTTTGAAAAGTACGGTTTTTTTGAAATCAAACGGTTTTTTGAAAGTCTGGGACTGCTTATGCGGTTTGACGAAGAAGGCAGGGGTTATCCGCTGTCGGAGTCGGCAAACACCGTGCTTGACGCATATCGCCGCGCGCTTCAAAAAAACGGGGTGGAAGTCAAAACGTCTGCACTCGTCACGAAAATATCGAAACAAAACGACGTGTTCAAGGTTTCCGGTGGCGTCGATTATTACGGAAAGAACGTGTTTTTCGCGACGGGCAGCAACGCAGGATTCGGATACGATTCCACGGGCGTTCTTTCGGACTTTGCAAACGTCAGAAAGTTCACGCCGTCGCTTGCGCCGCTTTCAACCGACACAACGTACATCAAAGGGCTGAACGGCGTCAGGGTAAAAGCAAAGGTCGGCTTAATCGTTAATAACAAAGTCGTACACGAAGAATACGGCGAGGTGCTGTTCAAGTCGTTCGGACTGTCAGGCATTGCGACGTTCAATAATTCGGCGTACTATGCGCGTCTCGGCGCGCCGAAAAACGCATATCTTTCGTTAAACTTTCTGAATGAAAACAAAAACGAAACTTTTTTGATACTGAAAAGGTTGAAAGAATTTTCCGGTGACGTCGGGGAACTGCTTTCGGGTGCGTTCCATAAGATGATCGCGCAACAGATTCTGAATATGGCGGGCATACAGGGAAGTGCGGAAGCGACCGACGAAAATCTGCAAAAACTTGCCGACGTCGTTTCCGATTTCAGAATCAAAATCACGGGCGTTTCCGATAAGTCGCTTGCACAGGTTATGAGCGGCGGCATCGACGCGTCGTGCGTAAATAAAAACACCCTTGAAATCAAGGGCGTTAATAATCTTTTTGTCGGCGGAGAGATTCTCAATATCGACGGGCTTTCGGGCGGCTACAACATAATGTGGGCGGTTGCGTCCGCAATTAAAGTTTCCGACGAAATATCAGAAAAGCCTTAAATCGTTGCCGTCAATGTTGGAAATAATCGTTTTGTTCACGTTGAAAAGTCGTGAGAAAACGCGCTCGTTGTAAGAGTTTTTGAGTTGTTCTTCGTTGAGGTTTGTTGTCACAAACACGGGTTTATCGGCTTTTTCGCGCTCGTCAAGTATCTTTAAGAGATATTCATCGGTAACGTTTTTGATTTTTTGCTCGCTTCCCAAATCGTCTATGATAAGCAGGTCGCAGTCGATGACGTCGGCAAGATATACGTCGCGCTCCGACACGAACGACGTGTGGTACGACAGCATAAGGGAATTCAGTTTGATTGCCGAAACGTACAAAACGCTGAATCCGTTTTTCATAAACTCGTTTGCGACGGCGTACATAAGATAACTTTTGCCGACGCCCGTGCCACCCATTATGAGGGCGTTTTTATATTTCACGGAAGGATATTTGTCGCAATATTTTTTGAAAAGTTTATAGTTGGACTCCAACTTTTTTCTTTGTTTCGCGTCCTTGATTTTTGAAAAATCGACGTCGGAAAACGTGACGTTTCGGATTTGCCCGATGCCGAGAAAGTCGCATAATGTTTCGTAATAACGCTTTTTGAAACAATCGCAGAATTTGCCCGAAAGCACGCCCGTGTCGTTGCACGTTTCGCAGTCGAATTTCGGCAAAAAGTCGCTTTCGCGCATGCCCATACGTTTAAGGGTTGCGGCGCGTTCCTTTTCAAGAAGTTTAATTTTTTGAAGTTCGTCCGACGCGTCCTGTTTTCTCGCCTGTTTTAATACGACGTCGAAGTTCAAAGAAGAAAGCTCCTTTGTTATGCGCCTGAAATCGTCGTTTTCCATTGCGCGGGCAAGGTTATTGTCGGCGACTTCGACCGCGCGGTCGTGTTTCAATTTGTATTCGTCCTTAACGGCAAGGACGATTTTTCCGCTTTTCATCATATGTCGTATTCCTCGATGTCGGGAACGTTTTTGAAGATGCTGTCAAGTTGTTCCTTGGTGTATTCGCGTTCCGTGAAGTTTTTCGCCGACGACTTCGGATTTTCGACGGCGATTGCCGATTTTTTGGCTTGTTCCAGCGTGGTTATGTGCGCGTCGTGCCACTTTGCAAGTTGCTTATTGATAAATTGCAGGGGGAAGCGGCTGTTTGCGGAAAGTTCCGCGGCGTACAGAATAAGGTCGTCGGGCATGCCCCATTCGGTGCACCAGACGCGGTAATATTCGCGGTCGTTTTGCGAAACGAACCTGTTTGTCCCGGCAAGCGACAGAACTTTTTTGATGAACTCGTCATTCTGGATTTGTCTGTCGATGTAATCGCGTATGGATTCGGACGTGATGCAGCCTTCCTTATAAAAGTGCATTACGGTCAGGTTCATACCCTGCAAGGTTTTGACGTTTGAAGTGAAACAATATTTCGCGATGTCAAGCAGGGCGTCATCGTCGAAGCCTTTTGAAAGCCACGGGCTGACGTACGTTTCGATAATATAATCCAGGCTGTCGTAAAACACGCCGATCGTGCGGTTGATTTTTACGGCAAGGTCGTGGTAATGTTCGCGCTCCTTGACGTACTCGCTCATTTCGGACTCGGTAAACTTATTCAGACGGTAATATTCGTCAAGGACGGCGTCCAGTTTTTTGAAGCCGCCTTTGTTTTTGCATTGTTTTGCCGCAAAAAGTATCGCGGGCATATCGAAGCCCCAGTTTTTCGTCCATTTGACAAGCATTTGTTTTTCTTCGATATCGGTTGAACCGCGGCGACCGAGAGCGCGCATAAGAGAGCGCATATCTTCGTCAAGAGAGTTGAACTCGTTGAGTTTCGCCTCCACGTCCTCGACAGTCCTTACGCCTTCGCGCGCCCAGTTTCTTGCAACGGCGTTGATGTAAGGATAGCGCACGGTCGTGCCCTTATAGTTGATGCAATACTGGATAATCATAAGCATTGCGTCGGGCTGAATTTTCGTGCTGTCCATCACGTCGTAGTACTGCAAATACTCGTTGGGCATAATCTGACGGGTGTTGAAAAGTCGTTGCGCCTCCACGTTGAAGTCGGCGAATTTTCCCGAAGCGTACTTTTTCGGGGGCTGTTTTGCGCCTTTTATCGACAAATATCTGACTTCCAGCGGGTTCACGGAAATGATTTCCAAAAGCCCCTGATCCTGCCAATACTTGAAAATTTCAAGGATTTTATCTTCGTCCATATCAAGGACTTTCGCGAAACTTTCAACCGAGTTGTCGCGTCCCGACGGATTTGTGCAAAGATATAACCCATAAAGGTATACCTTTATGTACCCTTCTTCGGCATAGGGCAGATATTCATTCATAAAAAGATTATCGACGAGCGTGAACGACTCCATCAGATAATCGCTTGAAAACTTGCAAAACGACATTTTTATAACCCTTTCAAAAAAAATCGACCTTGTAATTTTCGTTACAAAGGCGTATAATAAACGGTAAGTGAAAGTATAGCACGAATCGCGCGTGAACGGTAAGCAAAAATACGCGCTTTTTGAAAATTCACAATATATTGTGATAACAAAAAAAACCGACACAAATGTGTCAGTTCTCTTTCGTTTCGTCGGCGGGGGTTTCGTCAAGAAAAGCCTTCCTCGTCACAAGCGACGGCACTTTCTTTTTGATAAGCAAAACAAGCGGCACGCCGATGAAGAATATCACGACCGCTTCGGACAGAGTAATCGAAATAAGATTTACCCAGTACGCCGCGTCCGTGCCCAGAAGATACCACATAAGCGGCAGCACAAGCGCATTGAGAAGTACCGGCGGCAACCCGGCAAGCCAGGCGTTTTTAATCTTTGACGTCAGTATGCCGGCAATAAGCGTCGCAAGCGAGCCGAAAATCACGTCGTACACGGGGAAGGTCGAAAACGCGTTTGCGGCGGCGCAACCTATCGTTATCCCCAGAATGCTTTCGGGCATAATATAAGGAAGCATGACAAGCGCTTCGCTCAGCCTGAACTGGACGGGACCGAACGATATGGGTTGCAGTAATAAGGTCAGCGCGAAATACATTGCCGCGACCACGGCGGAATAAGCGATTTTTTTAACGGGAATCCTTTTCACAAAGCACCTCGGTTTTTTTATTGATGTGTTTTCCGAAAACCATCAAACGCACTATAACACAAAAAACTTAAATTGACAACACTTTTAAGGAGATATTTATGGCAGAATTCAAAAATGCGGAAGAAATGCTGAAAAACTATACCGCGCACGGCTGTTTCGTCGTCGCGGGCGAAAGACCGAACGTTATGACCGCAAGCTGGGGCTTCTTCGGAGAAATGTGGGGCAAAAAAGTTGCGGTTGTCCCCGTGCGCGACAGCAGATTCACAAAAGGTATTATCGACGAGAAACGGGAATTCACGTTATGCGTACCTTTTGGCGATAAGTACAAAAAGGAACTTTTGTATTGCGGCACGAAGTCGGGACGGGATTGCGATAAGGTGAAAGACCTTTCTCTTAAAATCACGCCCGCAAAAAAAGTGAACACCTACGTTATCGACGGGTGCGGGGCGTATTACGAATGCAAGGTTTTGCAGGTCATTAATTTTTCGGGACAGGAAATTTCGCCTTTCGTGAAAAAAGCATACGGCGAAAAGCCCGATTACCACAATTTTTACTTTGCGGAAATCGTCGAAGAATATTAAGCGTAAAAAAAAGGGGACTGCGAACAGTCCCTTTCGTTTTTAAGTAATCAGTCTTCCTTTACGTTCTCCACGACGAGCTTGTCGAAATCGACGGGCTCCACAAAGTCGCGGGGCAGAAATTTCACGCTGTTGTAATTTGCGAAATGGTGAAAGTGTTGCGACAATACGACGGGCGTCGAAAGGTCGAAAGCGTCAACCGCTTCTTTCAGCATTTCATCGAAAACGTCGCGCGAAACGCCTTTTTTCGACAAAACTATCGAGTTTGTGATTTTGTCGCCGACGTAAGTTTTTATCCAGAGTTTCATATTAAAATCCGCAGTAGGTCATAAAGCGGTCGAACGACTGCTCGCCTTTTTCGTCGTGCTTGAACACTGCCGTGCAGTCGAGAATACGGACGCAGGCGTCGTTGATGTAATCGGTGACGCGGGTTGCCGCTTCTTCTTCTGTAAGACTTGTGCCGAAGTCGTTTGCAAGTTGCGCGATCATGCCGATATGCTTGCTCAAAGGATTGCTCTCAACAGACAATGCCTTGAAGTCAAGCGGGGTTTTGCCGGTTAATATATCGCGGATACCGTGCGCCTCGGACGCAAGACGCCCCGGAAGAATGAAAAGTCCCAACGCCTCGATAATTCCGATGCCTTCTTTTTTGATGTTGTGCAGGTCTTCCGTGGGGTGGAAAATACCGAACGGGTGAGCCTTGTCTGTGCGGTTATTTCGCAAAATCATATCGATTACGTAATGATTTTCGTCGTTAAACCTTGCAATCGGCGTAACGGTGTTGTGCGGCTCGTTTCTTGTCTTTGCGGAAATATCGACGTTTTTGTCGCTGTATTCGCGCCAGCATTTGAGGATATGCGCGGCAAGTTCTTTTACTTCTTTCCTGTCCTTTCCTTCAAGGCGGATCACGCTGTTGTACCAGTCGACAATCGACACTTTGACGTTTTCAAAGGAACTGTGGGTGAAAAACTTTTTGGACGGCGCGCTCATTTCGGGCAATACCTTACTGCCGCCCTGATAATGGTCGTGCGACAAAATGCTGCCGCCGACGATGGGCAAATCCGCGTTGCTGCCGATGAAGTAATCGGGGAAGAGTTCCACAAAGTCGAACATTCTTTCAAAGGTATCGGCGTCGATGTGCATCGGGCGATGCTCGTCCGAAAGCGCGATGCAGTGGTTTTCAAAATATACGTAGGGCGAAAACTGGAAATGCCATACCTCGTTGTTGAGGATAATCGGAATCGTACGAAGAGTCTGACGGGCAGGGCGTGCGGCGTTGCCCGAAAACCCGACGCATTCCTTGCAGAGCATACATTTGGGGTATGCGGTCTGCGGCGCGTTTTTCGCGGCGAGAATGGCTTTCGGGTCTTTTTCCGGCTTGCTGAGATTTATGGTAATCATAATATCGCCGCGCGGATTTGCGACTTTCCAGCCGATGTTTTTGTCGATGTCGACTTTCCTTATATAATTGCTGTTGACGGACAGGTTGTAAAGATATTTCGTCGCGAGCGCGGGATCGCTTGCGGCAAGTTGTTCAAACGTGGTGATAACCTGAAACGGCATCGGCATAAGAAGCCCCATGACGCGGGTTTCGAAGTTGATTTTTTCCCATTCTTCGGCAAGGTGGTTTTCCGCTGCGTATTCGTTGACGTCGTCCAGAATTTCCTGCAAAGGACGGCAGTTATCGACGGGCGCGTCCGCGGGTGCGTCCACTTTCAGAAGGTCCAGAAGGTTATTCCTTCTCAGAATATAATCTTCCTCGTACATATCAAGGTTTTTGCCTGCGTAAAAAAGCAACTCTTCAATAACAACTTTAATATCGTTTGTCATCGTCAAAACTCCTTATAATAATTGCAATTATTATACGATTGTGTTATAATCGCCTTATCGTTATTCCCGATAAAGCAAATTTATTTTAATGTAATTCGGGGAAATATGCAACGGATTTACGGGTAATATGCAAAAAATCACGTCAATCGACGAAATTACTTGTTCGTCGGAGTTTGAAAAAACGGTAACCCATCTTTACGGCTCGGCGGAAGGTCAGACCGAAAGATACAAAAATCTTTACCTTGCCCACGTTGAAAATTTCAACCTTTCGGAAGGGGAATTCTTTTCAAGCCCCGGCAGGATCGAAGTTATCGGCAACCACACCGATCATAATCACGGAAAAGTGCTTACGGCGGCAATCTCCGTCGACACGCTTGCGTTCGTGACGAAAACCGACGACAATATCGTCAGAATCGATTCCGAAGGATACGCCCCGTTTGAACAAAACCTTGACGACCTTTCTTTCGTCGAAAGCGAGGCGGGCGACAGCAAAGCCCTTGTGAAAGGCATTGCGAAATACTTTGTCGATAACGGCTTTAACGTCGGCGGATTCGCGGCAAGCGTTACTTCGTGCGTTCCTGCGGCGGCGGGCGTTTCGTCGTCTGCCTCGTTTGAACTGCTGATTGCCGAAATCTTCAACGCGCTTTACAACGACGGCGCGGTGTCGAAAATGAAAAAGGCGCAGGCGTCGCAATATGCGGAAAACGTTTATTTCTTAAAGCCGTGCGGACTTATGGATCAGTCGGCGATATCTTTGGGCGGCGTTTCGATGATCGATTTCGAAAACGTTGAAAATCCCTTTGTGCTCGGCGTGCAGTATCCGTTCACCGACACCGACATCGTCATCACGAATACGGGCGGCAATCACGCCGACCTTACTTCCGACTACGCCGCAATCCGCGCGGAAATGGAAGAAGTTTCCGAAAAGTTTTCGGAAAAGTATTTAAGGCTTGTCGATTATCAGAAGTTTCTGGACGCAATCCCCGCGCTGCAAAACGAAGTTTCGGGCAGGGCGATTATGCGCGCGATACACTTCTTTGACGAAAATCTGCGCGTCGACAAGGCGGTTTCCGCAATCAATATGAAAAACGCCGACGCATTTTACAAAATCGTGGGCGAAAGCGGCGACAGCAGTTTCAAACTTCTGCAAAACTGCTACGTTCCTGCGGACACGGTTCAGCGCATACCTTTGGGTATCGTACTTTCGCAACACGTCACGGGCGTGAAAGCGGTGCGCGTGCACGGCGGCGGCTTTGCCGGGACGATTATCGCATTTGTCGAAAAGGCGGAAACGCACGAATACGTCGAGCATATGAGCGAAGTTTTCGGCGCGGAGCACGTTTATAAACTTTCAATAAGACAGGAGGGCGCTTGTCGCGTCGAATTCTGATGTTATACGACGTTCTTATGAATATAAATCCCGTGGCGTTCCGCATCGGGAATCTTGAAGTAAGGTGGTATGGGCTTATCATCACGTGCGCGATGGTGCTGGGGCTTATCATTCTTATTTTCATGGCAAAAAAGAAAGGCATTTCTTCCGACGACACGCTGGAACTTTTCCTGTGGGTAATTCCGCTGGGCATAGTTTTCGCGCGTGTGATTTTCGTATTTATTGCCCCATCTTCGTATTTGCAAACAATAAGGAATACGGATATTTCCCTATCGAGTCGTGGGACGACTTCGTAAACTGCATCGCGATCTGGGACGGCGGTATCACCATTTACGGCGGTATGGTCGGCGGCGTTTTGGGCGCGCTTATCTTCTGCAAAAGGAAAAAAATCAAACTCGGCACGATACTCGATATGCTTGTGCCGATTGTGCTGTTGTGTCAGGCAATCGGAAGATGGGGCAATTTCTGCAATCAGGAAGCCTACGGACAACTTGTCACCAACGAGAAACTTTTCGGGTTGCCGTTTTCGGTTTATATCGACGCGGCGCACGCCGTGAACGGGGCGGGTTGGTATCAGGCGACTTTTTTGTACGAATCGGTCTATAATTTCATCGGCGCGATTTTGACGTATTGTCTGTGGCGCAAAAACAAAGTGAACGGCGCGCTCGTTTTCTTTTACGGCGTATGGTACTGCGTGATTCGTCTTATCCTTGACTTTTTGCGCGTGGACGGACTTTTGTCGACGAAAATCGCCTGCGTCATCGTTATACCCACGTTCACCGCTTTGGGTATCTGGTATTATTTACACGGACTTAAAAAACTCGACCACGATAAGGCCGCGCTGGAAGTCGAGGAAATGCTCGCTTCCGACGATTAAAGGAGAAATATGAGAAACTTAACCTTGCTTACCGACTTTTACGAACTCACGATGATGAACGGATATCTGAAAGAGGGCATCGCCGACAACGAGGCGTGCTTCGACGTTTTTTATCGTGGCGGAAACAAGCTCGAATACGCAATGTGCGCGGGGCTGGAACAAGTCGTGGACTACGTCAACAATCTGCACTTCGACAAAGAAGATTTGGAATACCTCGACGGGTTGAACGTTTTCGGGAAAGAATTTATCGAAAGGCTGAAAAACTTCAAATTCACGGGCGATATTTACGCAGTGCCCGAAGGCACGATTATTTTCCCGTATGAGCCGATATTGACAATCAAAGCGCCCCTTTTCGAGGCGCAACTTCTGGAAACCGCGATACTTTGCGTGCTTAATCATCAGACGCTCATCGCGACGAAAGCAGCAAGGCTTTGCCAGAATACCGACGCGAAAATTATGGAGTTCGGTTTAAGGCGCGCGCAAGGTCCCGACGCAGGCATTTACGGCGCAAGGGCAGCGTATATCGGCGGTTGCAGAAGCACCTCGAACGTGCTTGCCGGACAAATGTTCGGTATCCCCGTGAAAGGCACGCACGCCCACAGCTGGGTTATGTCTTTCCCCGACGAACTGACGGCGTTTCGCGCGTATGCGGAACTTTATCCCGAAGGGTGCATGCTGCTTGTCGACACTTACGACACCTTAAAAAGCGGCGTACCCAACGCAATCAAAGTCTTTGACGAGCTCAAACAAAAAGGATATAAACCTCTCGGGATCAGGCTTGACAGCGGCGACCTTGCGTATCTTTCCAAAGAAGCGCGCAAAATGCTGGACGACGCGGGACATTCCGACTGCATCATCTGCGTTTCAAACGACATCGACGAGCAGGTTTTGCTGAGTCTGAAAGCGCAGGACGCGAAAATTGACCTTTTCGGCATAGGCACCCGCCTTATCACAAGTTACGACGCGCCTTCGCTCGGCGGCGTTTACAAACTTTGTGCAATCGAAGAAAACGGAAAACTCGTGCCGAAAATCAAACTGTCCGACACCCAGGCGAAAATCACCAACCCGGGGCTTAAAAAGATTTTCAGGATTTACGACGAAAACGGCTTTGCAAAAGCCGACCTTATCGCGCTCAAAAAGGACAAAATCGACACGGATAAACCTTTGACGATTTTCCACCCGCAATACCCGTGGAAGAAAACCACGTTTGAAAAATACAGCGTGAGAGAACTGATGGTTACGGTGTTCAAGGGCGGAAAACAAGTGTATAAACTGCCGTCGCTTGAAGAAATCGCAAAATATGCCGACAACGAAATCGCGCATTTTTACCCCGAGTATTTAAGAACAGTGAACACGCAGGAATATAAGGTCGACCTTTCCGACAACCTTTACAATCTCAAAATCAAAATGCTCACGAAAAACAGCAAAAACAGATAATTATCGTCGTTTTTCGACAAAAAACTCAAAACTTCAAAAGACCTTCGTCGGTTACAATATAGCCACGGAGGTTTTTTTGTGGGTAAAAAAAATTTAACGTTCAAAACGGAACTTAACGGTTACAAAAAATGCGAGGTCGACGAAAGACTTCAAAAAGACGCAAGGCGCATCGAGGTGCTGGAAGCGCAGGTCGCGCTCGTCGACGGGTTGAAAGATGAAAATCAAAGACTTGCGTCGGAAGTCGAAAAGTACAAAAAATGCGAGGACGAGGTCAAGAACGTGCTTGCCGTCGCGACGAAAAAAGCGTTTGACATCAAAACGGATATGAAACTTCAATACGCGCTGGAAACGGAAAGGCTGAAAATTTTCAAGGCGAAATGGACAAGCGCGTACGACGAATTGAAAAGGAAATACGGCTTCGATACCGACGCCGCAATCGTCGAAAGCACGGTTACCGACGTGTCCTTGAAAATCGAGGCTATTCTCAACAAAGATTTCGGGATACGACTGACCGACGACGCCACCGACGCCGAAAAACAACTTATGGAAGAAGCGGACAGACTTTCAATCAGTCAGGACGAAATAAATAAACTTGTCGAAAAATTGAAAGGGGAGCTTAAAAACGTGTCGTAGCCGCTTGAAAACGCGCGCTTATTATTGTATAATATAAGTATGGAAGACTTATATTTATATACTACAATTGCAATTATCCCGCTTGTCGTGCTGACGCTGATCGCAGGATTTGTCGTTCAGTTCAGGTTTGCAAAGTACTCAAAGGAAAGCAATCTTTCGGGGCTTACGGGCGCGCAGGCCGCACGAAAAATTCTGGACGAACACGGGCTTTTCGACGTCGCAATCGTGAGAATCGAAGGAAATCTCACCGACAACTTCAACCCGAAAACCAACGTCGTTTCGTTGTCGCCGAAAGTGCACGACGGCAATACTATCGCCGCGGTTGCGGTTGCCGCGCACGAGGTCGGACACGCGATACAGCACGCGGAAGGCTATGCTCCGATGAAACTTCGCGGCGCGCTTGTTCCCGCTTGCGTCGTTACCTCGAAAGCGGCTGTGCCTCTTCTTCTCATCGGCATACTGCTGGAAATCTTTTTAAGCCAGAATCCCGCGTCGAGCATACTGTTTTTCCTGGGAATCGCGTGCTACGCATTGTACGCGCTGTTCACGCTTATCACTCTTCCCGTTGAGTTTAACGCGTCGAGAAGGGCGGGTGAAAACCTTGTCGATTACGGCGTTATCGACGCCCGCGACGAAAAGAAGGTCAACGCAATGCTTCGCGCGGCGGGCGACGGCGTGTCTTGCGCCGG
>OQVP01000587.1_pt1 | contig 13938 bp, 9 predicted proteins | sample 1691541 | NCBI WGS metagenome assembly OQVP01 (sample SAMN03418258, study PRJEB22391) | human gut metagenome | biome: human-gut; feature: organic feature; material: feces | host: Homo sapiens | place: Tanzania | collected 2013-01 | reverse complement strand
CGGCGCACCGTGGTACAGGACGATCCTGCCGTATGCGCTGCTGGGCGTGGGTCTGCTGGTGGTGTGGTTTTTCCTGATGAACCGCGCAAACGGCGGGCCGTCGGCAATTGCGCAGTTCACGCGCGCCAACGCCAACCTCGGCGTTCCGAGCAAGGAAAAGGTCACCTTTGCCGATGTGGCGGGCGCAGACGAGGAAAAAGCGGAGCTTCAGCAGATCGTGGAGTTCCTCCGCGATCCCAGGATCGTCCTGTACCACGGTGCGCCGGGCGACTGCGGATAGTTGTAGGATGTCAGAACGCCGCGCGCGGACTGATCTGCGATTCAGGAGCTGGGTGCGCGCGTGCCGAAGGGCGTGCTGCTGGTCGGCCCTCCGGGAACCGGCAAGACGCTGCTGGCGCGCGCCGTCGCCGGCGAGGCGGGCGTGTCGTTTCTGTCCATTTCCGGCTCGGATTTCGTGGAAATGTTCGTGGGCGTGGGTGCATCCCGTGTCCGTGATCTGTTTGAACAGGCAAAGAAGCATTCTCCCTCCATCATTTTCATCGATGAGATCGACGCAGTGGGCAGGCACAGAGGTGCCGGTCTGGGCGGCGGTCATGATGAGCGGGAGCAGACCCTGAACCAGCTGCTGGTGGAGATGGACGGCTTTACCGCCAATGACAGCGTGATCGTGATTGCTGCCACCAACCGCCGGGATATTCTGGATCCGGCGTTGCTGCGTCCCGGTCGGTTTGACCGACAGATCGTGGTGGGGTATCCGGATGTGAAGGGTCGTGAGGAGATCCTCCGGGTACATGCCAAGAACAAGCCTCTGGGACCGGATGTGAATCTGAAAACCATTGCCAGAACCACCCAGGGCTTTACCGGTGCGGATCTGGAGAATCTGTTGAATGAGGCGGCGCTGCTGGCAGCCCGTGCCAACAGAAAAGCCATCATTGAATCGGATATTGAGGAAGCCTCCTTCAAGGTTATGGCTGGGCCGGAAAAGAAGTCTCGGCTTGTGACCGAAAGCGACAAGAAGATCACCGCATACCATGAGGCTGGGCATGCCATTGCCACCTATAACCTGGAAACTACCGATAAGGTACACCAGGTCAGCGTCATTCAGCGTGGTATGGCAGCCGGTCTTACCTGGACTCGTCCCCAGAGCGACGACAGCCACGTTTCCCGCCGCAAGATGCAGGAGGAGCTGATCGTGTTCCTGGGAGGCCGTGTGGCAGAATCCCTGATGCTGGATGATATCTGCACCGGGGCGTCCAATGACATTGAGCGTGCTACCAAAATGGCACGGGATATGGTGACCAAGTACGGATTCTCCGAAAAGCTTGGACCTGTGGGCTATGCCTCCGAACAGGATGAGGTATTCCTGGGCAGGGACTACGGTCATACCCATACCTATAGCGAGACTGTGGCGGCGGAAATCGACGAGGAAGTACGCCGGATCATGGAGGATGCTTACGCCAAGTGTGAAAAGATTCTGACCGACCACCGGAATCAGTTGGAATGCCTGGCGCAGTATCTGCTCAAGTATGAGAAGATCGACGGGGATGACTTTGAAAAGCTGATGCATGGCGAGCTGGTCACACCGCCGGATGCGCCGGAGGAGGATAATCCGGAAACAACTTTTGATCCGACCAACGAGAATCCGACGCCTGAGGCATAAGAAACGAATCACAGGCTATGGAGTGTTCCGTAGCCTGTTTTTTGTAAGAAGGAGAACATATGGTACTGGACGTACAGGGACTGTCCAAGCAGTATTCCAAGGTGCTGGCAGCCGACCAGGTGTCGTTTCAGATCGGGGAGGGGGAGATCTTTGCCCTGATCGGCCCCAACGGCGCCGGCAAGACCACCACCATCCGCATGATCGCCACTCTGCTGCAGCCCACCGGCGGTGACGCTGTTGTTGCCGGGCATAGTGTGTGCAGGGAGCCGTCGAAGGTGCGGGAATACATTACGTATCTTCCGGATGAGGCTGGGGCATACAAAACCATGACCGGCAAGGCGTATCTGAAATTCATGGCAAGCATTTTCACCACCGACCGGAAACAGGCGGATGCCTGCGTGCAGCGTGCTATGACAATGTGCGGCCTGGGGGATCGGCTCAACGAAAAGATCGGTACCTACTCCCGGGGTATGATCCGGAAGCTGCTGCTGTCCCGGGCGGTGATGACCCGTCCCAAGCTGGCAATCCTGGACGAGCCAACCAGCGGTCTGGATGTAATCAACGCTCTGGAGATCCGGAAGATGATCCTGCAGCTTGCCCGGGACGAGGGCATGAGCTTTCTGCTGTCCTCTCACAATATGCTGGAGATCGAGTATGTATCCGACCGGGTGGGCATCATTTCCGGCGGGCATCTGATGGTCACCGGAAAGCCGGAGGAGCTGAAGACCCGGTATGGTGCGGCAAATCTGGAGGAAGTATTTGAAAGGGTGGTGCTGCAGCATGAAGTTCATTAGTCTGTTGAAAAAAGAGCTGCGGGAGCTGCTCACCGCTCAGCTTGTGGTCGTGCTGGTGGTTACCGCCGGTATGATGTTTATGATCGGGCAGATTCTCAGCAACGTGGTGCAGGATGCTGCCAAGGAAAGCGGCTCCCTGCATATCTGCGACCAGGATGATACGGATCTGACCCGGAGTCTCATCCAACAGCTGAAAGTCCTGGGCTATGAGGTGGATACGGTGGAGATCACCGGGGAGGATCGGGCAGCCACCATGTCCCGGCTGGAGCTTTCCTCCCTGATTATTCTGCCGGAGGGCTTTACGGATGGATTGCTTCATGGAACCGATCCGGCACAGGTGGAAACCGTCAGCGTGCTGAAAAATGTCTCCATGGTCAGCAGGGCCGGGGATCCGCTTGCCGGGGGGCTTCAGTCCATTCGCACCATTCTCACCCAGGTTTTGATGGAGCAGTCCGGTATGACCCAGGAACAGGCTGCCAAAGCCATGCAGCCCTTTGGAACGAAGGAAATCACGGTGGTGCGTGACAAAAGCGCCCAGATCAACAGTTCCACCCTGGTGGGTTTTTTGTCCATGCAGAACATGCTGGTTCCCATTGTGGTGTTCATGCTGGTAATGTACACCTCCCAGATGATCATTGGTGCCATTTCCACCGAGAAGATCGACAAGACCCTGGAAACTCTGCTGTCTGCACCCGTATCCCGTTTGTCGGTGATTCTGGCGAAAATGCTGGCGGCAGCCATTGTAGCACTGCTGAATGCGGTGGTGTACATGCTGGGCTTTACCGGATACCTGTCTTCCATGCTGTCCCAGTCCATTGGGGATGCCTCCCTGGGGGAAATGGTGGGGCAGGCGCAGACCATGGACGATGTTATGACCCAGCTCGGGGTCAATATGACCGCAGGCAGTTACCTGCTGGTAGGACTGCAAATGTTCCTGACCATTCTTGTGACCCTGTCCGTGTCCATCATTCTGGGGGCACTGGTGAACGATGCCAAGTCCGCCCAGTCCGTGCTGATGCCCATTATGGTGCTTGCCATGATTCCCTATCTGATTTCCATGATGACGGATATCCAGTCCCTGTCCCCGGTTGTCCGGACGCTGCTGTACGCCATTCCCTTTACCCATACCTTTTCGGCTATGAGCAACGTCATGTTCGGGAATATGACCCTGTACTGGATCGGGGCAGGCTATCAGTTAGCAGTGTTCCTGATCTGCATCACCATCGCCCTGCGGCTGTTTACCTCCGACCGGATTTTTACCATGTCCATCAACTTTGGTGCAAAGAAAAAATTCAGTCGCTCCAAGGGTTGATTCCTTCCGGCATCCGTTCTGGGTGCCGGTTTTTGCTTGTCAAACAGCCCGGGCTGTGGTATAATAAAGGCAATACCGCACATTTTTTGCGGTGTTGCCTAGGCCGTGTTGACACGAAGCCTAACAACGCATCTTTTCGGCAAAATTTCACGCATCCTGCGTTAAAAAGTCTTGACAGGCGACAGCCTGCCTGTGACTTTTTGCCTTGTCTATGTAAAATTTATGCTCGAAAATCTGCATATTCTCTTAGTGTCAACACTCCCTAAAAGACATTACGGCAATGGAGAGAAAAGCATGCTGGTTAGCTTATCGAATATTCATAAATACTACAACGGCAGGGAGATCCTGCACGGCGTGAACCTGACCATCAACGAAGGGGAGCGTATCGGTCTGGTGGGCGCCAATGGCTGCGGCAAGACCACCTTTCTGCGGATTCTCACCGGAAAGGAGGAGCCGGATCGCTTTGTTGAGGACGATGGGGTGATCTCCCGTGCCTCCAAAACCACGGTGGGCTACCTGGAGCAAATGGGGGGGCTGGAGCGCAGCAGTACGGTGTATGCGGAAATGCGCAGCGTCTTTGCGGATGTATTGCAGGCGGCAGACCGGATGCGGGAGCTGGAGACGCAGATGCACGGCGCTCTGGATGTAGTGTCCGAAGAATACAGCCGGCTTACCGCCTTTTTTGAAAGTCAGGATGGGTATCTGATCGACGTGAAGATCAAGACCGTCCTCAACGGTATGGGCTTTGGGGAGGATACCTATGACCGGGTCATTTCCAGCTTCAGCGGCGGAGAAAAGACCCGGCTTGCCATTGCCAAGCTGCTGCTGGAGGAGCCGAATCTGCTGATTCTGGATGAGCCTACCAACCATCTGGATTTCCAGACGGTGCTGTGGCTGGAGGAGTACCTGAAGGATTACAAGGGATCACTGCTGATCGTATCCCACGACCGGTATTTCCTGGACAAGCTGTGTACCTCCATCTGTGAGATCGAGCGGGGGCATCTGACCCGGTACAAGGGAAATTATACCACATTTACCCGGCTCAAGGCGGAGGCAGTCGCCCGGCAGTTGAAGGAATACGAAGCCCAGCAGAAGGAAATCGCCAAGCTGGAGGATTATGTTGCCCGGAATATTGTCCGTGCTACCACTGCAAAAAGCGCCCAGAGCCGGGTGAAGGCGCTGGAACGGATGGAGCGGATCGAAAAGCCGGTGATGCCCCAGAAGGCGGCAAAGCTCCGGTTTACCTATGAAACCGAGCCACCCTTTGATCTGCTGCAGGTGCAGAATATTGACGTAACCGTAGGCATCGGAGAACAGAAGCGCACCCTGGTAGATTCCCTGTCCTTTGAGGTGAAGCGGGGGGAGAAGATCGGCATCATCGGGGAGAATGGCATTGGAAAATCCACCCTGTTGAAGGCGCTGCTGGGAAAGCTGCCCCATCGTGGGAATGTACACTGGACCAGTAACGTAAAGCTGTCCTATTTTGAGCAGGAAAGCACCCAACTGAATCCCAACAACACGGTGATCGATGAACTGCACGACCGGTATCCCGCCATGACGGATCTGGAGATCCGGAGTCTGCTGGGGCAGGTGCGCATGACCGGGGAGAATGTGTTCAAGCAGATCGGGGTCATCAGCGGCGGCGAGCGTGCTAAGGTGTGCTTTGCCCTGATGATGCTGGAGCATGGCAATGTGCTGATCCTGGACGAGCCTACCAACCATCTGGATCTGACCACAAAAGAAGTGCTGGAGGAGGCGCTGGCGGCATACACCGGCACCATCCTGTTCGTGTCCCATGACCGATACCTTCTGAACCGGATCTCCGACAAGATCCTGGAGATTACCCCCCATCAGGCGGAGCTGTTCCCCGGCAATTTCGACAGCTATCTGGCGGTGCATCAGCAGCGGGAGCTGCTTGCACAGCAGGAGGCGGATGCCCAGAAGCAGCGCCGTGCAGCGGAGGAGGCCAAGGAGCGGGGCACCAAGGTTTACCGCACCAAGGAGCAGCGGAGCCGGGAGGCGCAGCGCCGGAACCGGATCCGAACTCTGGAGCAGGAGATCGATGCGCTGGAGCAGCAGCAACAGCAGCTTCAGGAGCAGATTGGCACAGAGGAGGTCTGTGCGGACTACAAGCGCATGCAGCAGCTTTGCAACCAGATCGAACAGGTCAAGGGACAGATGGAGGAGAAATTTGAGGAATTGATGCTGTTGGAGGAGGAAGCGTAGGCAATGCTGGCGGCTTTCTCCCGGGTCTGCGTATTTTTTTCAAAAAGTGCTTGACAAACGGCGCACTTTGTGATAAAATAGTATTCGTTGGTTGATTGCATTCGCTGCGGGTGTAGTTCAATGGTAGAATGCCAGCCTTCCAAGCTGGTTACGTGGGTTCGATTCCCATCACCCGCTCCACATGCGCCTTTAACTCAGCTGGATAGAGTAACTGCCTTCTAAGCAGTAAGCCATTGGTTCGAGTCCAATAAGGCGCGCCAATTGATAATAAGGGTGCAAGTCCCTGTTATATAATCCGATGGTGGGTATAGCTTAGTTGGTTAAAGCGTCGGATTGTGGTCCCGAAGACCGTGGGTTCGAATCCCACTACCCACCCCACCAAAAAAGCCTTCCGATTGATTCGGAAGGCTTTTTCGTTGTATGCGCACTGGGGCGGATCAGTGATCCGCCTGTACCAGTTTGTTGAAGCGCTCCCGCACCCGGGCAAAGCACTCCAGCATTTTCGGGGCAAAGATGCCGCACTCCCCGTTCATAATCATCTCGTATGCCTTTTCCTTGGAATAGGCGTCCTTATACACCCGCTTGGTGGTCAGAGCATCGAACACATCCGCAATGGCAACGATCTGGGCGCAGAAGGGAATCTGATCTCCCTGGAGTCCCTCCGGATAGCCTTTGCCGTCAAAACGTTCGTGGTGATACCGGGCAATGTTATACCCGTAGTTGTATTCAGCCTTCCGTTCCGCCACAAAGGGGATCTCCTTTGCGATGTCCGACCCGATCAGGGTATGCCGCTTCATGACCTCAAACTCATCCTTGGTGAGCCTGCCAGGCTTCAGCAGGATTCCGTCCGGTACGCCGATCTTCCCCACGTCATGCAGGGCGGAGGCTTCCGTAATGCTCTGGATCTTTTCCGCTGTCAGATGCTGTTCCGGATACAGGTCAATTGCCGCCTGGAGCAGTTCCTTGGTATAATTCTTGATCCGCTTTACATGCTCTCCCGACTCCAGGGAACGGTACTCCACCACGGAACTCATCAATTCAATGGTTTTGCCGTAATAGGTGAACAACTGTTGGGTTTTCTCAAGCGCTCGTTGTTCTGCTTCTTCGATTGCCTGACGCAACTCTGCCTGTTGCTGTAGCACTCGCATCTTAGTCTCGTGGATGTCCTTGACAAAGAGAATGTATAATTTTCTTCCGTTCTGCATAAAGCAGCGCATGCTGTAGGAACACCAGTGATATTTGCCGTCCGGGCAATGCCTGCGGTATTCCCGGGTAATGGCTTGTCCCTTGCTCAGCTTCTTGAAGCGATCCGGGTGAAATTCCTCCAGGAAGGCATTCATATCATCCGGGTGGATGCATTCCTTTGCCATCTGGGTCACCACCTCAGAGGATGCTCTGCACCGCTGGGAACGGCGAAGCCCATCGTCCGTCATTTGCAGTTCAAACAGGGAGTTGCACCGGGTGTCATATTCCAGTACCGCATCGTAGGTGTCCGCAATGGCATAGGCAATCACGTCCAGATACCGGTGCGCAAGCTCTGCCAGCTTTTCTTCATGGATATTCCGGAACGCCAGGGTCACCAGTCTCTTTTCCGGTCGGTCGGCAGCGTTGATGGATAAATACATCTCCACCCATTCATACACTCCGCCACATTTGCGCCGAAACTGCACGTTCAAGACCCGGCAATTTCCGCACTGCCGGGAGCAGCGGATCAGTTCCCGCACATTGGTCAGGCGCAGTAGCTTTTCCCGGTCGTCCGGATGCACAAGCTCCTCCAGATATTTTCTGGTTGCCAGAATGTGATCCCCCTCCGTTGGAATATGGGGCTGTTCCAGTCTGGAATCGTGGAACACCAGCCGATAATGACCGGATGCAGTCTCCAGGTAATACAACGCATAATACTGGGCTGCCAGATTCAGATTTACCTGGTGACTGATATTTCCTTCCAGCTGTATGGTTTCGATCTCGTTTCCGATTTCGTGGGCGGTGAGAATGAGGACAGGTACGCCGGCAAGCATTCTGCACTTGCCTCGCAGAGAGAGCCAAAGATAATCGGCGTTTTTCTTCTGCACCCGGAGAACGCAGTGGGCGAATCCTATATCCGTCATGCTGTGCAGAGCCTCTTTTGCCTTTTCCAGATCCTCCGGATGGATAAAGCTGTATATAGTGGCGCTTTCCGACTCATCTTGTAGTTCTGCCATGGTTCCATAACCCAGCAGCAGGTAGAGAAACTGGTTGATATACAGCGGTCGGTAGGGAGATGCGTTCTCAATGACCAGCAAACCACCGCTGAGGTTTTCGTCCAGTTTTTCAAGCTCTGTGTAAATGTCCGGCTGGCTGTCTTGTGACAGCAGACAGCCACAGAATCCGGGCATCAACTGAAATGCCCGGATGGTCAGATTGTCGATGGATTGATTTGACAGCTGGATCTGTGTTGAGCCGCCCTCCGTAGCAATTGCCAGCAGTTGATCTGTATGTTGGAGTGTATTGTCCTGGAACAGCACCTGGTATGGAGTGCCCTCCAGGGTGGTGGGATCCGATTTGGTCAGAGCATAGAACGCCTGATTGCCGTAAACTGCCTGTAGCTTTTGCGTACCGTTTTCGTTCGTTTCACTGCGAAGCAGCAAAAAAGGTTGGGGGTTCTGTCCATAGCATTGCCAAATCATCTGTATGTCCGGTGTAGTTTGGTTGTTCAGGTTTGACATTCTAATCCCTCCGTTTCTTATTTTAGAAATGTCCGGTTCCGTTTAAATTTTATTTTTGGCATGCTGTGGAAGCATACCTCCCCCACTTCTGTCTTGTTACTATAATTATAACACAAGATGCACAAAAAGTAAACATAATTCGTGTTGATTTCGACGTTTTATACAAAGTTCTAAAATACAGTGTATTTTTTTGGACATGTAGCCGAAAAAGGGTACTCTTTTGCGCCTTGACACTTTTCACTGGCTGTGTTATACTGGGCTACATTGGATATTTTCAGAAAGGGGAAATCAGATTTGCATTTGTTGATCACGTTGTTTGTTACGTTTTTTGCCGGTATGGGCGCCGGACTGGGCACTGGCTTTGCCGGAATGAGTGCGGCGGCAGTCATCAGTCCCATGCTGATCACTTTTTTGCATATGGATCCCTACATGGCGGTGGGCATTGCCCTGTCCTCTGACGTGCTGGCAAGCGCCGCTTCTGCCTATACCTATGGGAAAAATAAGAATCTGGATATCCGCAACGGACTGATTATGATGGGGGCTGTGCTCGCCTTTACTGTGGTGGGCAGCTTTGTGGCAAGTCTGGTACCCTCCACCACCATGGGAAACTTTTCTGTGTTCATGACTTTTTTGCTGGGCATCAAGTTTATCCTCCGGCCGGTGATGACCACCAAGGAGGCCATGCAGGGGGTATCCGCCCAAAAGCGTGCCATACAATCCCTGGTATGCGGTATGCTGATTGGGTTTATCTGCGGCTTTGTAGGTGCTGGCGGCGGCATGATGATGCTTCTGATTCTGACCTCCGTGCTGGGGTATGAGCTGAAAACCGCCGTTGGTACCAGCGTGTTCATCATGACCTTTACCGCCCTGACCGGTGCTGTGTCCCATTTCGTGATCGGCGGTACTCCGGACTGGCTGGTGTGGGGCTTGTGCGTGATGTTTACCTTAATCTGGGCGGAGACCGCTGCGGTGCTGGCGAATAAGGCAACTCCAAAGACTCTGAACCGTGCCACAGGCGTGATCCTGGTGGTACTGGGCATTGCCGTGATGGCGTTTTCCCGGATCAGCCAATAGCAAGGGTTACAGCCCATGAAGTTGATGGGTGGAGAAGGCAGCATCAAGTGATTGCATCCAAAAAACAGCGTCATGTATTGCACATGGCGCTGTGTTGTGTTTGAAAACCGGTTACCTCCGGTTTGTTCGGCGGAGATAAAATGCGGCTTTTCGCTGATTGGGGCGAATGGCTCCAATTTCATGGCTTCCGCCTCCTTTGCATGGTGTGAAAATTGCAGTTGGTTTGCCCCTGGTATAGCACAGCCGGTCAGCGATCTGAGCGCACCGCAGCCCCGTTCCCACTTGGAAATCGCCTTATCGCTGACCCCCAGCCGTTCCGCCAGCGCCAGTTGAGTCATGCCTTGCTCCAGTCGCAGACGGCGGATCAGGCTGCCTGTTCTGATCTGATCCATAATGTCACCTCCCGTATTTCATTGTACCGGATTCCCGGGCAGTTTGCAATCAACGCTCCGTAGAGTGGAGTGTCAGTTCTGCCATAGCGGCATAGTGCCGGACGGTGAAGGCTTCCGGTGCCATATGCTCCAGCATCTGCATATGCTCCTGTTCCCAGGCAGCAATCTGCTCCGGTGGCAGGGAGGCACCCACACCCCGGCATGCCCGCATACGTCCGTTCCAGCTTTCCCGGGTAAAGGGTACGTTCAGCAGATATTCCTCCCGGTGGGTTAGGGTAAAATACGCCCCATAGCAGTCTGGGACGTTGATGGGGTGCATGGTTTCGCCTGCACCGGTCCAGCTGGGGTTGTATTTCAGTACCAGCTGCTCACTGGCGTTGGCAACCGGATCCTCAAAGGGCAGCCATTCCATGCATAGAAACAGCACCCGTCCCCCGGGTCGGAGCATCCGGGCAAGGATCGGAGCCACCTTCCCGTGGTCAAAATACCAGTAGCACTGACAGGCAGTGATTACGTCGAAGCTGTCGGTGGGAAAGTCCAGCTGTTCTGCGGAGCATACCCGATAGGTAATCTGCATACCGGCGGACAACTGCTTAGCCTGGCTGATCTGCTGTGGGGAGATGTCCGTGCCCGTCCACTGCGCCCCATATGGGTACAGGTTTCTGGGCAGTACGCCAGTGCCCGTGCCCAGATCCAGGGCAGCTTGTCCGGCGGTGCACAGTCCCCGTGCAAGGATCCGGTCATAAAACGTCTGTGGATAGATATCCCGGTATCTGGCGTAGTCCCCGGAGGTTCTGCCCCAGTCAAAGCCGTTGCCTCCGTCAATGTTCCGGTTTGTCAGTTCCATATGCCTGCCTCCTTTTGTGATTTGTCTTTATTATAGCATGGCCGGGAATCCTGTGCAAGCTGGTTTGCTTTGTTATAATTTCACAAATGGAAACGGCATCCTTTATGAATTCGTACAAAAAGCTTCAGAAAAGTGTCACACGGACTGAAAACACTTGACTTGCAAATAAATAAAATGATATACTGGAACAACAAGGGGTGCATGGAATCGATACCATAAAAATGTGCTGAAACAGGATCGATTCAGATTCTGCAAACCAACGAAGGAGGATTCCGCATGATTACACTGGAAAATGTACATAAGATCTACAACCCCAAGAAAGCCAACGAGTTTGAAGCCCTGAAGGGAGTCTCTCTGACCATTGAGGATGGGGAGATGGTGGCGATCATCGGCAAATCCGGTGCCGGGAAATCCACCCTGCTGCATATACTCGCTTGCATTGACAGCTATGAATCCGGTGAGTATAAAATTGATGATACTCTGGTAAAGAACCTGTCGGAAAAGCAGTATGCCCAGATCCGGAACGAGAAGATCGGTATGGTGATGCAGGATTTTGCCTTGGTGGATGATTTCACCTGCCTGGAGAATGTGCTGCTGCCTTTGGATTTTGCAAAGCACAAAAAACCCAACCGGAAGGAACTGGCGCTGGCAGCGCTGAAGTCGGTGAGCATGGACAGTATGGCAAAAAAACCGGTGAATAAGCTGTCCGGCGGGCAGAAGCAGCGTGTTGCCATTGCCAGAGCCATTGTGAACCAGCCCAGCATGGTGCTGGCGGATGAGCCCACCGGTGCTCTGGACAGCAAGACGGCGGAGGAGATTATGCATGTGTTCAAGGAGCTGAATCACCAGGGCAAGACAGTGGTGATCGTCACCCATGACATGGGGGTGGCGAAGCAGTGTGACCGGCTGATCGAAATTTCCGATGGTAAGATCCTGGAGACAGCCAGCTGAACCGGATGCATACAAAAACGCCTCTGTTTTTTACAGAGGCGTTTTATTTTCGGATGGGGTCACAGGGATGCAAAGATATTGGCACCTTTGGTTTTCAGCCAGCGGTACAGCAACAGGGAAAGCCCGGCGGTCAGCAGGCATACGATGCTAAGATATACGGATGCGCTCATGATTCGATCACACAGGAAGAACAGTCCCCCCAGGGCAACGGAGTAGATCCAACCGCCCATCATAGCTACAAAAACGTTGAAGCTTTGCTTGATGGGTACCATTTCGTTGGTCCAGGTCAGATTGGGGGATTTTATTCCAAGCATCAGATCGGACAGGGCGGAGAATGCCACATACAGCAGGATTGCCAAAACCATCAGCAGCCGCTCCGCCAGGGTGCCCGGCAGGATGATTGCCAGACAGACGCTGCACAAAAATGCCGGAGGCGCAGTCAGCAGCAGCTGTACCTGGAGCTTTGCTTTCAGTGCATCCCAGGGACGTACCGGCAGGGACTGGATCAGCCACAGGTTCTTGCCTTCTAAGGATACGGAGGGGGTTGCGGTATCGTTCATGGAGGCGACCATGCAGACAATGGCACAGGTCAGCACCGGGATGAATCCTGAATACTCAGAGCAGATCTTTCCCAGTGTGGGAAGGACAGTGCCGCTTTTGATCAGTACCGCCACGACGATCACCAGCAGGAACAGAGTGCCCATGGTGCAGTTGAGAATGTAAACGGGACTGGAGGCATATCTGCCAAATTCTCTGCTTAGCAAAGCACCGGAAATGCTCCGGGTACGAATGGCATCGGCTCTGAAGGCAGCCTTTTTGGTTTTCCCGGTGGCAGTGGCAATGTGCAGGAAGCTGCGGGACAGAATCCGCCAGGTCAGCAGCAGCGCCAGGACGGTTGCCAGGGTCACCAGTCCCATAGCTTTCCAATCCCCTTCGCCCACTCTTGCAAACAGGTACACCGGGTAGGCACTGCCCTGGATTTCCTGCCCATATGTCACGGCGTTTGCGATCAGATTCCGGAGAGTAACCTGCGCTTTATAATAGAAGAAGTAATAGGCACCAATGAACAGCAGGGACGTGAGCACGCGGATGAAGCTTTTGTTTTTCAGCTTCAGACTGATCCTTGCTACCATCCAGCCCAGCAGGCAGGACAGCACCAGTACGATCATGGAAATGATGAGCACCATCAGAGTGCAGCCCAGGATCACTGCCGGGGTGACGGTGGTATAGACGCAGTAAACGATGGCGGCGGGAATGGTGACAACAGCGGAATACATGAGTCCTATCAGATACACGCTCAGCAGTCGGGACAGGATGATGGAACGTACTGGAATGGGCAGGGACAGGAGCAGCTCGTTGTCCTTTGCCAGATACAAGCCGGAAAAGGTGTTGAATACACTACCGAATGCGCCCAGAAAAATGCCCAGCAGCCCCATGATGCCAAAGACCATCCAGCCCATCTGCAAGGGAATAAAGGCTTTGCACAGGCTCACGGACAGGGTGGTGAACATGGTGCCCAGCATGCCGATCATGATAATTGCGAACAGGATGACAAACCCGATCACAGCACCGGTGGAACGTTTTTTATTGGTTTTTGAATTGTAATAGTAGCTGAAGTAATAATTCTTTCTGGTGTTATAGCTATATGTGTTTTGTATCCAAAAAATGATGTATCAGCAGTTTTATGTCCCACTTTTTCATCTTGATCTTTTTAATATTCTAATTCTATTTCAGTATCGTTCATGGTTTCTTCTAAATAATTTTATTTGTTTTTTTATTCCTAGAAGTGTAGTAAATCTTCCATCTTCTTTAACAACTTTTAGTAATTCTTTTGTGTATTCAATTTGTTCTTATAATAAACCTGATGATTCTCTTTTTTTAGGCAGTTTATCTTCATTGATTCATTAATCTTATATACTGATTTTCTAAGTTCTTTTGCTTGTCTTATCAATTCTTCTATTGCTGATACATGATGAA
>OQVP01000584.1_pt1 | contig 13985 bp, 12 predicted proteins | sample 1691541 | NCBI WGS metagenome assembly OQVP01 (sample SAMN03418258, study PRJEB22391) | human gut metagenome | biome: human-gut; feature: organic feature; material: feces | host: Homo sapiens | place: Tanzania | collected 2013-01 | reverse complement strand
TTGTTGAGACGCTCATATTTAACACCGCCCTTATAAGGCGGCGCATAAGAGACCGAAACCTCACCATGGAGATACACCGGGTAGGCGTTAAATCGTGCACCGATGTTGTTTTGTGCTACCTTGAAAACAAGGTGGATAAAAAGCTTCTGAAAAGGCTGCAAAAAAAGCTATCCGAAATAGACGTAAATTCGCTTGCTATGGGGCAGGAAAGCCTTGTAAAAAAGCAAAGGTACAACCCTTTTCCAAAAGTCCGTTATACAGAGCGCCCGGACGCGGCAACCGCCTGCATTTATGAGGGCAACATCATTATTCTTGTTGACAACTCCCCCGCCGCAATGATAGTGCCGAGCAGCTTTTTTGCATTTATTCAGGATACAAACGATTTTTATTTTCCGCCCGTTGTCGGCACTTATTTGAGAATGGTAAGGGGCATTATTTTTGCCCTGGCAATGCTTTTGACGCCGCTTTGGTATCTGTTTATAACAAACCCCGACATTGCCCCCGGATGGCTGTCTTTTATAACAATTAAAGAGCCGTACAGCATACCCGTCATAGCGCAGCTTTTGATAATTGAGCTTGTGATAGACGCGCTGAAGCTCGCATCGCTGAATACTCCGAATTCTTTGAGCAATTCCCTTAGCATTATAGGCGCGTTGGTGCTCGGCGAGCTTGCAATATCGGCAAAGCTTTTTTCTGCGGAGGTCGTTTTGTTTATGGCATTTGTTGCCATTGCCAACTATACGCAGGCAAATTACGAATTGGGATATGCACTGAAATTCATGAGAATACTGACACTGATATTAACTGCATGGCTGGATGCGTGGGGATATGCGGCAGGTATTGTGATAACCTGTCTGGCTGTAGCCTTAAACAAAACGGTATCCGGACAGAGTTATCTGTATCCGTTTTTACCGTTCCGGTTTAAGCTGCTTGCCAGAAGACTGTTCAGGCTGCGGCTACCGGATGCAAGAAAGTAATTTGAACTGTAGAAAGGAAAAGGGCGTGTGGATTTCCACACGCCTTCTTGTTTACCAGCTCCGTACGAATTTATTGATGTAATTGTCCAGACATTCTTCAATGACCCGGATGGCTTCTTCGCGGTTGCCCTTCTCGTTTACATCGGTGGTTTTATTTTCCAATGCCTTATAAACGGTGAAGAAATGCTCCATTTCTTCAATCACATGGGAGGGCAGCTCGGAGATGTCGTGGTAGCAGTTATAATTGGGGTCATTGAAAGGAACGGCAATAATCTTTTCATCCTTTTTGCCGCCGTCCAGCATGGAGATGACGCCGATGGGATACGCGCGTACCAGGGTAAGGGGAACCACCGGCTCCGAGCAGAGCAACAGTACGTCTAAGGGGTCGCCGTCATCGCCGTAGGTACGGGGAATAAAGCCGTAGTTGGCAGGATAGTGGGTGGAGGTATAAAGAATACGGTCCAAAATAATGTAACCGGTTTCCTTGTCCAGCTCGTATTTTGTTTTGCTTCCCTTCGGGATTTCAATGACGCAGATAAAATCCGTGGGTGTTACTCTTTTTACGTTGATGTTGTGCCAGATGTTTCCGTTAATTCCGTTCATAAACATTCCTCCATAATTTTAATCTAAAAATCCGAAATGAGAGAGTGCGTGCAGAATGCCGTCCTCGCTGGCTTTGGCCGTTACATAGGAAACTTTGGAAAACAAAGAAGCGGGAGAGGCGTTGCCCATGGCTATGGCTGTGTGAACCGCCGTCAGCATAGGAAGGTCGTTGTTACTGTCACCAATGGCAAAGGTATTTTCCATGGAAATGCCGTGGTGGGCGACGATGCGGGCAATACCGGTAGCTTTGGAGTAGCCCTTTGGAACAAATTCCCGGAAGGTGCCGCCTCTGTCGATACAGTCAAAGTACGCATCCGAAACGGCGCGGAAAGCGGCAAGCTGGGACTCATCCTGATACCAGACTACAAATTTGTCGCAGAAAAAATCCTCTTCGGTAAGGTCCGTCCGCATTGGATAGTGGTGTACGTCCCGAAAGGATCGGAAAAGCTCCGCCGCCTCAGGGTGCCGGATGGGCCGGGAAGTATCGAAGCATACCTCGTATTTGGATTCAAAAGCAATGTCTACATCCGCCTGTCTGGCCGCACACAGAATCTCCATGGTGAGAGTGTGTGTCTGGGAGACATAAAGCAGCTCCTTTCCGCCGCTGTACAGGTTTGTCCCACATCCGCAGACGATGCCGTCAAATCCGATTTCCTGAAAACGTGGCTCCACATTCTGAAAGCAGCGTCCGGTATTGATATACATCAGATGCCCGCACTTTCTGGCTTTGCGAATGGCAGAAATGCAGCTTTCCGGAATGGTGCCGTCGGTTTCTTTTGTGAGTGTTCCGTCAATGTCAAAAAAGATAATTTTTTTCATATCTGTATTATAAATTTAACGGGCGTAAAAGTCAAAAAATATATAAAAGGTTTTGCAAAAAGCAGAAAAATTAGTGTGTTCAAAGTGTACTTTTTATGATATACTTTACCTATAGTTTTTTGAACGGGTATAAAACAGAAGATTATGTGAGGTAGAAGGATGGATACAAAAATCTTATTGGAAAACGGGACAAATGAATTGGAAATCCTGGAATTTACCGTAGCGGGCAATTCCTACGGCATCAACGTGGCAAAAGTAACGGAGATTATCAATTACCAGCCGGTGACGCCCATTCCCAATGCACATCCCAGCATAGAAGGTATTTTTATGCCGCGTGACAAGATGATTACGGCGATTGATTTGAAGAACTGCCTGCAGATGGGTGTTTCTGAAGCGGGAGGATTGTTCATCGTCACCAACTTCAACAAGCTGGACATTGCGTTCCATGTGGACAACGTTGTGGGGATTCACCGCCTGTCCTGGACGGAAATCATCAAGCCGGATGCCACCATTGCATCGGACAGTTCCGCACTCGGTGTTATAAAAATTAAAGACAAGCTGATTATTATTCTGGATTTTGAAAAGATTATTGCAGATATTAACCCGGAAACCGGACTTCGTTCCGAGCAGCTTGCAGAACTGGGACACAGAGAGCGCTGCGATGTGCCCATTCTGATTGCAGAGGATTCCCAGTTGTTGAACAAGCTGATTGTGGATGCCTTACATAAAGCCGGTTATGTGCATCTTATCCATACGGCAAACGGACAGGAGGCATACGATGTGATTACCGATGCACTCCAGAAGGGTAAACTGAAAGAAGAAGTACAGTGCCTGATTACCGATATTGAAATGCCACAGATGGACGGCTATCATCTGACGAAGCTGATTAAGGAAAATGACGAAACCAAGGATATCCCGGTTGTTATTTTCTCCTCCCTTGTAAATGATGAAATGCGTGCCAAGGGTGAGCAGCTTGGCGTGGATGCCCAGCTTTCCAAACCGGAAATCGTGAAACTGGTAGAAGTGCTGGATGGCCTCTTATTAAAGAAATAAAAATGGCAACAGGGCCGGGAGTTATCCCGGCTCTCTTACTGTATCGGGAAATCCTCCAAAGCAGGATTCTTTCTTATGCGTGAAAAATTTACAGAGTACGGAAGGAAACAGATGGTATGAGTGCGGAAGCAAACAGCTTATTGGAAATAAAGGAAAAAATACAGGCAGCCGACATGGTTCTGGTGGGCATCGGAGAAGAATTTGAGGATGAGGCGTTTTTACAGGAAAAGGAAAATTACGCGGAAATCTGCGGAAAAATAGCCGAGGCGGGAGCCCAGTGGGTGGTTCCCTATGTGAATTACTTATTCTTAAAAGAAGATACCCGTCTTAAAAAGGCTTATGAGGGGCTGGCCAGTCTGCTTCAGGGTAAAAATTATTTTATTTTGTCCTACTGCATGGACGGTCTTCTTTCCGAGCAGGAATTAAAGCCGGACCGCATGGCAGAGTTCTGCGGCAACTGGCGGCATTTTACAGGGGAGCCGGAGGAAAACGAAAAAATTGCTCTGTACCGGGAAATTGAAGCCTGCGTCAGGGGAGAGAAGAGTTTTCGGGATTTGAAAGCACCTGTCAGCTTAAAAACCTGTCAGCCATGTGAATTTAATACTCTTTATGCGGAGCATTTTGAAGAGCCGAATTATAAAGAAAACTGGGACCGCTACTTAAAATGGCTGCAGGGAACCCTGAATAAAAAGCTCTGTATTCTGGAACTGGGTGCCGGTATGCGCAACTTAAACACTATCCGCATCCGCTACGAAAAGATAGCCGAGTTAAATCTGAAATCGGATTTTATACGAATTCATGAATATTTATACCAAATTCCCGCAGGACTTGCCGAAAGAGGCACAGGAATTCAAAAAAATGCGGTTTATGCTATGGAAGAGTTGAAAAAAATGTGATACACTTACCTTGTTTTTTTAACAGACGGTAAGCCTTAGGGGAGAAATTCTCATGAACATGAATGAAGAATATCTGGATAATTTATTAAAAAACATGAATAATGCGTCCGCAGCACCGGAAGAGCCCCGGGAAGAGGAGGTTCCTTTCCGTGCGCCGGAAGCCGATCTAAAACCGGCTAAGGAAGAAAATGCGGGCGGTTCTCTTACTCCGGAAGAAATTGCGGCGCTGTTTGATGCTGCCGAAAAAATAGCCAATGGAGAAGAGCCGGAGTCCCTTTCCGATGAATCGGAGGACAGCCCGGTTTCCGCACCGGAGGAGACGACACCGGAGGACAGCCCGGTTTTCATGCCGGAAACAACAGGACCGGATGGCGGCGATGCGTTCGGAGCAGGAACCGGAACATCCGACAATGCGGATAATCTGACGGATGAGGCTCCGGGAAAGCAGTCGGAGTCCGCATCGGAAATGCTCACTTTGCCGGAAGATATGGAAAAAGAATTACAGGAGCTGCAGAGGCTGACCGAGGAAAATGAAATTCCAACAGAAATTTCCTATGGAGAGAAGCCGACAGCCGGACAGGAAACGGAAGCATCCACGGGCGAGGGCGTTATGGAAATGGACCCTGCGGATATTGATGAACTGCTGCAGGACAAATCGGATAAGAAAGAGAAAAAGCCGGGATTCTTCAAACGTCTGCTGGCATTTTTTACAGAGGAGACCACTCCCGAAGAGGAGCCGCAGAAGGACGAAAACGAAGAAGTCTTAGCGGAACTGGATAAAGAAGACAAGACGGCGGAGCAGGACAAGAAAAAGAAGAAAGAAAAGAAGAAAAAGGACAAGCCTGCCAAGGGCAAGGGAGCGAAAAAGAACGCAAAAGCCGGAAACGTAGAAGACGGCGACGAAGAGGAAGACGGAAAGCCGGAAAAAGGAAAAGGCAAGGGCAAGGCGAAAAAAGCTTCCAAAAAGAAGAAGGAAAAGCCGGAAGTACCCGAGCAGGAAGAGAAAGCATCCAAAGGCTATACGAAGAAAAACATCATTCTGGTATGTCTTTTCTCAGCGGCAGTTTTTGCCGTGCTGTATTTGAGCATTTCCTATGTGGCGCCCGGTTATGCCAAGAAAAATGCCGTGACGGCATTTGAAAATCAGGACTATCTGACCTGTTATGAAATTCTGTACGGACAGAAGCTCACGGAAAGAGAACAGCAGTTGTTTACCTTTTCCAATATGGTGCTGCGCATGCAGAAAAAGATAAGCGACTATGACAAATATGTGGAAGACGGAGAAAATCTGTACGCTTTGGACAGCCTTATGCAGGCAGTGGAGGAGTACGAGGAAACACAGGAAGAAGCGCTTGCCTGCGGTGCAGACGGTGAAATGTTAAAGCTCTACCGGGAAGTACTTACCATTCTGCTGGAAAATTACGGACTGGACGAAGAGGGCGTAAGAGGTATTGCGTTCTGCGACAACAAGGTGGAATACACCAGAATGCTGGACACGCTGATTAACGGCGGAACCGTGGATATCAAAGAAGAACCGGCAACGGATACGGAAGATTTACCGGATTTACTGCCGGAAGAGGAAGAAACCGATGATACGGAATTCCTGCCGGAGGATACAGGTAATACACTTTAGGAGGAAACTTCAGTGATTGCAATTATTGACTACGATGCAGGCAATATCAAGAGTGTGGAAAAAGCACTGCAATATCTGGGAGAGGAAGCCGTGATAACGAGGGATGCCGGAGAAATCCTCATGGCGGACAAGGTTATCCTGCCGGGCGTGGGAGCCTTCGGCGATGCCATGGAAAAGCTGAACCGCTACGGGCTGGTGCCGGTCATTCACGAAGTGGTGGAAAAAGGAATTCCTTTTCTGGGCATCTGTTTAGGATTGCAGCTTATGTTTGAAAGCAGCGAGGAAGCGCCCGGCGTGGAAGGTCTGGGACTATTGAAAGGAAAAATCGTGCGTATTCCCGAAGGAGACGGTCTGAAGGTACCGCACATGGGCTGGAACTCATTAAGCTTTCCCAAGGAAGGCAGGCTGTTTGCCGGCATACCGGAAAATTCCTATGTGTACTTTGTGCATTCCTATTACCTGCAGGCAGAAGAGGACATTGTAACGGCTACCGCCGAGTACGGCGTGACCATTCATGCATCCGTGGAAAAAGGAAATGTGTTCGCCTGCCAGTTCCATCCGGAAAAAAGCTCCCATACGGGACTTACCATTCTGAAGAATTTTGTAGAATTAAAAGGGAGGGAAGACTGATGCATACCAAAAGAATTATTCCCTGTCTGGATGTGAAAGACGGACGCGTGGTAAAGGGCGTCAACTTTGTAAATTTAACGGATGCCGGAGACCCGGTGGAAATTGCGGCGGCATATGATAAAGCCGGAGCGGACGAGGTGGTTTTTCTTGATATTACCGCTTCCAGCGACAACCGCGCCACGGTTGCCGATATGGTGCGCAGAGTGGCGGAAAAGGTGTTCATTCCATTTACGGTCGGCGGTGGTATCCGTACTGTGGATGATTTTAAGCTGTTACTCAGGGAAGGCGCGGACAAGATTTCCGTGAATTCCGCAGCGGTTATGAATCCGCGTCTGATTGCGGATGCGGCAGATAAATTCGGCAGCCAGTGCGTGGTAGTAGCCATTGATGCCAAAAGACAGCCGGACGGTCATTTTTCTGTTTATAAAAACGGTGGCAGAGTGGACTGCGGCATCGACGCAGTGGAATGGGCGATGCAGGCGGAAAAACTGGGTGCAGGCGAAATCCTGCTTACCAGCATGGACGCAGACGGCACAAAGGCGGGGTATGATATTGCCCTTACTTCCGCCATTGCAAAGGAAGTAAAAATTCCGGTTATCGCGTCGGGCGGAGCCGGTAAAATGGAAGATTTTTACGAGGCGCTGACAGCGGGTGGTGCGGAAGCGGCGCTTGTGGCTTCCCTGTTCCATTTTAAGGAACTGGAAATCCGGGAAGTAAAGGAATATTTACGAAGCAGAGGCGTACCGGTCAGATTATAAGAGCAGAGATGCAACGAACAGATTATCGGAACAAAGAAGCACCGGTCAGAGTATAGGAGCACAAAAGTTATGGGAATGATTACGGGTGACTGGCTCACGGCATTGGGGCCGGAATTTAAGAAACCTTATTATGCCAAATTATTTCGGTTTGTAAAAAAAGAATACGAAACCACACAGGTGTTTCCGCCTGCGGACGATATTTTCAATGCGTTCCATCTGACACCGCTCAATAAAGTCAAGGTGGTGATATTGGGACAGGACCCCTATCACAATGACGGGCAGGCGCACGGCTTATGTTTTTCCGTAAAGCCGGATGTGGATATTCCCCCTTCCCTGGTCAATATTTATCAGGAGCTGCATGATGACCTCGGCTGTTATATACCGGATAACGGCTGCCTTACCAAGTGGGCGGAGCAGGGCGTGCTTCTCTTAAATACGGTGCTGACTGTCCGGGCACATTCCGCTTTTTCCCATCGGAACATGGGCTGGGAAGAGTTTACGGATGCTGCCATAAGGGTGTTAAACGAAGAGGACAGACCTATTGTGTTTATTTTGTGGGGAAAACCGGCACAGATGAAAAAGTCCATGCTGAACAACCCGAAACATCTGATTTTAGAGGCGCCTCATCCGAGTCCGCTTTCTGCCTACAGAGGATTTTTCGGAAGCCGGCCTTTCAGTAAGACCAATGAATTTTTAATGAGGAACGGTCTTACCCCCATTGACTGGCAGATTGAAAATATTCATAAATAAAGTTTTATACGGAGGAGCAATACATTATGAAAAAACCATTTGTAACAAAGGAACTGATTGAAGAAGTCGTAAAGGAATACCCAACTCCCTTCCATATTTATGATGAAAAGGGTATTCGGGAAAATGCCAAAGCCTTAAAGGAAGCCTTTTCCTGGAATAAGGGCTACAAAGAATTTTTTGCGGTAAAGGCAACACCTAACCCGTTCTTAATTGACATCTTAAGAGAATACGGCTGCGGTTGCGACTGTTCTTCCATGACAGAGCTGATGCTTTCCCATGCCATGGACGTTCCGGGAGAGGACATTATGTTTTCCTCCAACGACACTCCGGCGGAAGAATTTGCGTATGCGGCAAAAATCGGCGCCACCATCAACCTGGATGACATTACCCACATTGATTTCCTGGAAAAAACCATCGGCTATCTGCCCAAGACCTTAAGCTGCCGTTATAATCCCGGCGGATATTTCTCCATTGCCAACAGTATTATGGACAACCCCGGCGATGCCAAATACGGCTTTACTACGGAGCAGATGTTTGAAGGCTATAAAATCTTAAAGGCAAAAGGCGTGGAGAACTTCGGTATTCATGCATTTCTTGCCAGCAACACCGTAACCAACGATTACTATCCGACACTTGCCAGAGAGCTGTTTGAACTGGCGGTGAAGTTAAAGGAGGAAACCGGTGCGCACATCACCTTCATCAACCTTTCCGGCGGTATCGGCATCCCTTACAAGCCTGAAGATGCCCCCAATGACATCCGTGTAATCGGAGAAGGTGTCAGAAAGGTTTACGAAGAAGTGCTGGTTCCCGCAGGTATGGGAGACGTTGCCATTTACACCGAACTCGGACGTTTCATGATGGCGCCTTACGGACACCTTGTTACCAAGGCTATTCATGAGAAACACACCCACAAGGAATACATCGGTGTGGACGCCTGTGCCGTAAACCTGATGCGTCCCGCCATGTACGGCGCTTATCATCACATCACGGTTTTGGGAAAAGAAAATGCACCCTGCGACCACAAATATGATGTGGTAGGTTCTCTTTGCGAAAACAACGATAAATTTGCCATCGACAGAATGCTTCCCGAAATCGAAATAGGAGATTACCTTGCCATTCACGATACCGGCGCACACGGTTTTGCCATGGGTTACAACTACAACGGCAAGCTGAAATCCGCAGAGCTTCTCTTAAAAGAAGACGGCAGTGTGCAGCTTATCCGCAGGGCGGAAACTCCGAAGGACTATTTTGCAACCTTTGACTGCTTCCCGATTTATAAGAAGATTTTTGAATAAGAATATTACACTGGCAGCTACTTTCCCACCAAAAAACATCTTGTCAATGACGAAAGAATATGGTAATATAAAATTCGGCTGTGAAAGCAGTGAGCCGGTGTGGCGGAATGGCAGACGCGGCAGACTCAAAATCTGTTTGTGGCAACACAGTGCGGGTTCAAGTCCCGCCACCGGCATAAAAAGTCCAGTAAATACTGGACTTTTTTGTTGCTTTTTTTAGTCATATTATGAGTTCATTCTACAGCACCCCATAAACTACCACACCCAGTCCCGCAGACAGTAAGAGCATCAGAATGGGAGAAATGGTTTTCTTTCGGAAGTGCTTCCATAAAACATGCAGGACAATCAGAAATACAAAGATAAAAATTCCCTTATAATCCGGAGATACCGCCTCGGAAGGAAGCCCAAGATTAAGGAGGCTGCCGATGTCATCGACGGACCGGACGGAAAACAGGGTTCCGAGCCCCATGGTAACGGCGGTGGAGAGTATCATAGCCACCACACAGGGGCGTATGCCGGAAAGAAATGCCTGCACGCCGGCGTATTTCATGAAGTTTTTGAGGAGCGCCGCAATCAGCAGGATAATGAAAAAAGAAGGCATCACTACGCCGATGGTAGCAAAGAAACTGCCTAAAATGCCGCCCTGGGAGGAACCGATAAATGTCGCCATATTGACGGCAAGAGGACCGGGGGTGGACTCGGAAACGGCAATGAAATTCAAGAATTCTTCTTCGGAAAGCCAGCCGTAAGACAGGACGGTTTCCCGGATTAAGGAAATCATACCGTAGCCTCCGCCAAAGGAAACCGTGCCAATCATCAGAAAAGAGAAAAACAACTGCAGGTAAATCATAAGTCATTTCCTCCTTTCCCATCTTTATTTTTCTTAAGTGTTTGCGAAACACCACAAGCTGTGCGTATAAGGTACAGCAGAACGGCAAGAAATCCGCAGATCAGAATATAAAATACGGACGAAAACGAAACGGAAGTCAGGGTAAAAAAGGTCATAAGAAGAAAGACCGCAGCTAAAATCAGGCGGGAGAAAATGTCTTTTTTCAGTCCCTTTGCCATTTTTATTCCGGCGGAAAAAATCAGATACACCACGCCCACCTGGATGCCCTTGAAGGCATAGGCAACATAGCTTAGGCTTAGGAAACGGTCAAACACCAGCGATATCAGATAAATAATAACAAAAGAGGGGATACTTACGGCAACTGTCGCAAGCAGTGCACCAAGGACACCCTCCGTCTTATAGCCGATAAAGGTAGCGCTGTTGATGGCAACCGGTCCGGGAGTCGATTCGGCAATGGCAACCATGTCCATAAATTCTTCTTTGCTGATCCACTTCTTTTTTTCTACAAATTCATGTTCCAAAAGAGCGGCCATGGCATAGCCGCCGCCAAAAGTGAAAGCACCTATTTTAAGAAAAGTAAAAAATAAATTTTGTTTTTTCATAAGGCAAATATAGCATAAAGAAGCAGGAAAGGAAAGTTTCTGATGCATCTTTTTTTAGAGTATGGTAAAATGTATAGGGGTTATCGGCGCAAGCAGCGAAAGATTCAAAGAAGACGTACTTTTCTGTTTGCGGAAAGAAGGAAAGACAGACAGGGTATGAATTGCAAAGAATGTGAAAAGCTCATTCCGGCATTTATTGCGGGGGAATTGAGCGATAAGGATTTGGAGAGCTTTCTTGCACATGTGGAAAGCTGCCCGGATTGTGAAGAAGAGCTCACCATTCAGATACTGATTGCCGAAGGTATGTCCCGTCTGGAGGACGGCAGGGCATTTGACCTGAAAGAGGAAATCAACCGCCGGATGGAAGGGGCAGAGCATAAATTACGAATGCATAAGGTATTCCGCTACATGCGTATTACCTTTGAAATTCTTGCGGCCATAGCCGTGGGGACACTGCTTGTATTTTTTGTCTTGTGACGGGCAAAAATCTGCGGTTTCGGAAGAAGGAAGTCCGCAGATTAGAAAGGCATGGGTATTATTGTGAGTGAAAAAATAGTTTTGATAGACGGACACAGTATCTTGAACAGGGCGTTTTACGGATTGCCGGATCTGACAAATGCGGAAGGTCTCCATACCAATGCGGTATACGGATTTTTAAATATTATGTTTAAGATACTGGAGGAAGAAAAGCCGGAGTATCTGGCGGTGGCGTTTGACAGAAGTGAGCCCACCTTCCGTCATGAAAGATACGCGGCATACAAGGGCACCAGAAAGCCCATGCCCACGGAGTTAAGGGAGCAGGTTCCCCTTATGAAGGAAATGCTGACAGCCATGGGCATCTGCATATTGGAGCATGCCGGCTGGGAAGCGGATGATATTTTGGGAAGCCTTGCCAGAATGTCGGAAAAGCAGGGCATGCAGGTGTCCTTGATTTCCGGAGACAGGGACCTTTTACAGATTGCCACGGACAGAGTAAAAATCCGCATTCCCAAGACCAAGGGCGGCAAAACCGAAATCGAGGATTATTATGCAAAGGATGTGGAAGCGGCTTACGGTGTGACACCCACCCGGTTCATAGATCTGAAAGCCCTGATGGGCGATACGGCGGACAACATTCCCGGCGTGCCCAAGGTAGGCGAGAAAACAGCACAGGAGCTGATGAAGCAGTTCGGTTCTCTGGACGGCATCTATGAACATGTGGAAGAGGTTGGCAAGAAATCCGTAAGGGAGTCTTTGCAGGCAAATAAAGATCTGGCGGATTTAAGCAAGGAGCTTGCCACCATCAAGACGGACTGCGACCTTGATTTTTCCTATGAGAAAGCAAAGGCAGAGGGTTATTTTACCAAAGAAGCGTATGCTCTTATGAAAAGGCTGGGCTTTAAGAATTTCCTCGGACGCTTCAACGAAGAGGAATCCCAGGGGGAAAGCAGTTTTTCGGAAAAATTTAAGAAAGTAACGGAAAAAGCGGAGGCGGAAAAGGTATTTGCTGAGGCAATCACTGCCGGAAAAGCCGGATTTTTCCGCTTAAGCACAGGTATTGCCCTGTGTTACAACGCAGAAAACGTTTATTTTATCGATACGGACTGTATGCCGGAGGAAGAAACAGCGGAGCATATGCTTACTTTGTCGGAAAAGGCAGAGATTTCCGTGTGCGATATCAAGAAACAGTATGGTATTCTGGCGAAGGATGGTACGGAGCGTTATTTTGACATTCTGATTGCGGCATATCTTTTAAATCCGCTGAAAAACGATTACGACACGGAGAGCATTGCCGGAGAACATCTGGGACTTATGATACCCGGAAGGACGGAGGTGTTCGGCAAAAAAACGGAGGAAGCCGTTTACGCGGAAAATCCGGCGAAGGTGATGGAGTATGCCTGCTATGGTGCCTATGTGGCATTTGCGGCAAAAGAAGTGCTTACACAGAAGCTATCCGAAACCGGCATGCTTTCTTTGTTCCGGGAAATAGAAATGCCCCTTTCCCTGGTTCTTTACGATATGGAAAAAGAGGGCATCTTAGTAAAGCCGGAGGAATTAAAGGCATACGGCGAGAAACTGTCCGGCAGAATTGCCGAGCTGGAAACGAAAATTTACGAAGAAGCTGGAAAAGAATTTAACTTAAATTCTCCCAAGCAGTTAGGGGAGATTTTATTTGAGGAAATGCATCTGCCCGGCGGAAAGAAGACGAAAACCGGTTATTCCACAGCGGCGGATGTACTGGAAAAAATGGCGCCGGATTATCCGATTGTGGCGGACATTTTAGAGTACAGAGGGCTTGCCAAATTAAAATCCACCTATGCGGACGGACTGGCCTCCTGCATCAAAGAGGACGGCAGAATTCATACAAGCTTTAACCAGACCATTACGGCTACCGGACGCATCAGCTCCACGGAGCCCAATTTACAGAACATTCCCATGCGAATGGAACTGGGCAGACAGATACGCAAAGTATTTGTGCCGAAGGAAGGCTATGAATTTACGGATGCGGACTATTCCCAGATTGAACTCCGTGTACTGGCACATATGTCCCGGGACGAGAAGCTGATTGACGCTTACCGGAAAGAAGAGGACATCCACCGGATTACGGCGTCCCAGGTTTTCAATGTGCCGTTTGAGGAAGTAACGGATTTGCAGAGAAGAAACGCCAAGGCGGTAAACTTCGGTATTATTTACGGCATCAGCTCTTTTGGCTTAAGCCAGGACTTAAGCATCAGCAAAAAAGAGGCGGCTGCCTACATGGAGCAGTATTTTGAAACCTATCCGAAGATTAAGGATTTTATCGACGGACTGGTGGAGGAGGCCAGGAAAACCGGTTATGCCGTAACTCTATTTGGACGGCGCAGACCTATTCCGGAGCTTTCTTCCAACAATTTTATGCAGAGAAGCTTCGGAGAGCGTATCGCCATGAATTCCCCCATTCAGGGAACGGCGGCGGATATTATTAAAATTGCCATGATTAACGTGTGGAAAAGTCTTAAAGAGGAGGGACTTTCCTCCAGACTTTTGCTGCAGGTACACGATGAACTTCTGATTGAAACGGCAAAAGACGAAGAAGAGCAGGTAAAGCGTATTCTGGAAAAAGGCATGAAATGTCCTCAAAACTTGGTCCTTTTGCTTGC
>OQVP01000583.1_pt1 | contig 13990 bp, 10 predicted proteins | sample 1691541 | NCBI WGS metagenome assembly OQVP01 (sample SAMN03418258, study PRJEB22391) | human gut metagenome | biome: human-gut; feature: organic feature; material: feces | host: Homo sapiens | place: Tanzania | collected 2013-01 | reverse complement strand
GATGGTCCTCATGGTATTCGTCCGGAAGTCAAATGGGACGAGTGGGAGCAGGCAGGGTGGACAAACGACTCCTGTTTTGCTTTTCCCGCCCTTACTTGTCTTGCGGCTACATGGATGGATAATGGCGATTTTCTCGTCAAGAGTCATACGCGAGAGAGCGTCCTCCACGCGGGCATCCATAGGAGCATTGGGATCAAGATATATCTGTGCTGACAAAGAAAAAACCATTGCCAACAAGCCAAAAACTGATATAAAAAATTTCTTCATAATACATTGTTTGTTAGAGATGTAGAGCGGTAATCGGCCGCTCTACACCGATAGGATTTACTCTGCGACTACAGTACCAAGTGCATTGTAGCGAACACCATCCTTGAGGATATAGAGTTGTCCGTTCTCGATTACCTTGGTGGCTTTAGTAGCAATAGTTGCATCGTTGAGTGCGGTCATCTCAGAAGAGATAGTAACCTTTGCAATAGCTGCCTCGTAATCTACGACAAGCGTAATGGTGCAGTCGGTATATTTTACATCTTTGTTGGCAGGTTTGATATTATCTTTACCTTGTCCTTTGAGCGCGCACGTATATTCCTTGTTGATAGTCCAAGGAGTGTCCTCGGCATCAGCGACAAACTCTACCGCCCAATTGCCGTAAACCACCTTGAACTCACCGCCAAACTCAGCAGCCAAGATCTCATACGTATTCTCTTTGCCTGCTACAGGAGCAAACTGTTGATCTGCCTCACACTTCCAACCGAGTTGTTCACCGGGGAGATACCAAGTAGCCGCCGATACATCCGCTGCATAGAAATCACCTGCAACAAGAGTCAGCACTTTGTTGCCTTTCTCGTCATCAGTAAGGGTCAGTTTGGCATTTTTGTAACCACCAAAAGGATTAGCCAAGCCCAAGTTGGCAGGGTCGCCCTGCTCATCGTTCTTTGCGCCCAACACATAGGGTTTGTTGTATTCCAGCCCTGCTTTAGTTTCCCAATTGGTAGCATATTGCATCGTCCAAGCGCGGTCTACAATAATCTTGAATGTACCGTTCAAATCGGGTACAACAGCGGTCAATACGTCGCCTTCAGCCTCAAATTGGATAGCGTCTGCCGTATTCCAGTTGTTGGTAAAACCACCGATGATTTGGTAGGTAGCGGGAATAACAGAGTGGTCATAAACGGTACCGCTAACAGTGATATACATCTCATCGCCATTCACGGTAAGCATAATAGTGGCGTCCTTGATACGCGGATCCTTGATATCAGTTTCACCCATCAAGAATGTGGCGTTAGCCGGAGCATCACCCTCTTGGGTATCAGTATCCACACACTTCACCAATTTGTACTCTGCGCCATTGACAACCGGGCCTTCGCCTTCTGCAGCGGCACCGAACTGCGGATGCCATTTGCCATCTACAGTGATTTTGAACTCACCATACAGGTCAGCGACTTCCAATTTGTACATACCGGAACCGGCATTCACTTCTGTAAACTTGGTAGCAGCATTGTCGGGCGTCCAACCAGTAGCAGCACCTACGAGGTAATAGTCAGCAGCGTTCAGCGAGAGTGCTGCCATAGCGACTACGAAAAAAGAGAATAACTTTTTCATAATACTAAAATTTAATTGTTAATAAAATGGTTATTTAGTTAGTTGTTATTGTATTCATTGTTTGTGCGTAATTAGCAGGATTGTCTCCGAGGAGAGGGCAATAGAGTTCGAGACTTGAACGGAGCATTTTGCCACTGCGAACAGCATCTATCTCACGCGGGGTCATAGCGGAGCGGTAGAACATCAGTTGATGGATATTGTTGCCGCATATTCTGAATGATGCGGGCGGCATCTCGCCTTGGCGTTGCGCACCGGCAAAGACCTCGTAATGGAACTCGCCATCACTCTCATAGCAGAGTGTGTAACTCTCCAATCCCAATTCGGGCGTAAAGGAGACGCAATGCACATTGTTCTTATCGCCGTCTGTGCTTATTTTCTCAGGCAGCGGTTTACCCTTATCGAGAGCCTGCCACATAGAAATCGGGAAAGCCGACGCGAAAGCGTGATGCCCACGGCTGTTCGGGTGCCATATATCCTGCCCGTTCCAATAGTTGTCCGCCCAATGTCCCCGCCCGTCGTCAATAGTGCCAAAGAGATTGACAGTAGTTACATTCCACTGCTGCACCTCGAGGTTCACCTCGCAAAGGTCCTCATAATCCACCGCATTGAAGTCGGCACGCGGATAATTGTTGGTAACGATAACTATGCGCCCGTCGCGCTGCAATTGCTCTATCAAGCGCGGCATATTCTCGCGATAGGAGAGCAAGGCGCGTTCGCCTTTCTCGTGCAACCCCTCATTGCCGAGACTGAGACCGACAACCACGTACTTTGCCGACGTAGGCATCAGGTCTCGATCATAGCGGGCAAAAAGATCATACGTATCGTTGCCACTGACAGAGACATTCACCGCTTGCCAACCATGAGGTAAACGCTGACCAACCAAGTCGGCATAGCCTTGCAAGGAATCAGCACCCACCCCTTTGCACACCGATGATCCGAAGAAACAAACGGTATGTTCGGGTGTTGTAGTGCAGGATGATACCAACACCACAAGGGAGAGCAGAAAGGTATGTAGGCAGCGTTTCATTGGGAACGTCAATTACAAATTACACATTATCTATTCCAAACACACGAGGTGATACTCTTAGCAGGGAGGGTAACATTGAAATGGTGGGTATTGTCATCGATGATAAAATTCACACCGCTGTCGCCCTCGTTAAAAAGCACCAAACCATACGTACCATCGGGATTCTCGGATGCCACTGCCGATACATTGGTGGGCAAGTAGCCCGTAGTACCGATACGAGTAGAACCGGTACGGAGGGCCTTGCTGAGATGCCCAATTACATAATAGTGGCTACGTTTAGTAAGCGTAGTGTAGTCGCGCGAGGATACATCAACCGCCCCATAACATGTGGAGCAAGCCCCTGCACCGCCGTGAGGACCACCATTGTCATCAAGCATAAAGTTCCACACAATCACCGCTTTGCACCAGCGCATAACGGTTGCCATACAGGTATTCTTCATTTCCTGCATAAGCGACTGATTGAAACTCTGATAGTTCCATGTGCCGATAGACGCCTCTGTGAAATAAAGGTTCTTCTCGGGGGCTTTCTTGTGGATATTCTCCAACTCGGACGGATTGCCGCCATAGTTATGGTAAGCGGCACCATCAATATACTGCGATGCGTCGGCATCGGCGTAAATTTTGAGCGGGTATTGCTGTTGATCTTCTTTGCCATCGTAATTGTAGTTGTGGTCAAAGCAGATGATTTTCGTCTGCAGATTCGCCGCGCGGAAAGCGGGTCCAAGGGCGGTCTTGACAAAATCGCGTTCTTGATTCCACGGCATATAGAGCGACATTGAGTTGCCCCAGTTTAGCGGCTCATTCTCCACCGTAACACTGGTGATGTTTACCCCCTCTGCTTCAAAGGCTTGTATCCATTTGACAAAATAGGTGGCATAGTCTTGATAGTAGTCGGGGTTGAGATAACCGCCCACCCAGTTGTTGTAGGTTCCCTTCTTGTTGATATCGTCCACTTTCATCCAACGCGGACAACTCCACGGGGTACCCATCACTTTGAGGTCGGGGTTGATAGCCAATATCTCTTTGAGAACAGGAATGATGTACTGTGTCTCGTCGGGAGTAAGAGCAAAATGCTCAATACCCTTGGTGTCGCAACAGGTGTAGTCGTAGTTGGAGCGGGCGTTGAAATCGCTACCTCCAATAGGCACACGCACATAACTATAGCCCATACCGTCTTTCACGTCAAAGGTTTCGCGGAGCAGTTTGGTACGATTGGCTTGTATGCCGCAGCCCCCGTGATAGCCGCACCAAAGCCGTCGAAGTCCTGATAGCGTTGGTTGGGATTGATGGTGAGCGTCAGTTCGGGCGACATATTCAAGCCCTCGGCAAAGTCTTTGCCAATAGCGTCGAAGTGCATCGTATTGTCGGCGGTTGTGATATAGGTCATCACATCACGCGTCTGCGGTTGGGGGACAATCCCGCCGGTAGAATCCGTGGAATCGCCTTTATCCGGCGGGGTAACCACCGGTGTATTGCACGCCGCCAGCAAAAGGGCAGTCAGTATGATTGAAATCATTTTCATTGTCTTTGAACATTAATTATCGTTAATTCTTTCAGAAAAACATATAATTGAACCATTAATTCATAGTAAAAACATTGATGGGTAATTCGTGAATAATTATATGTTCTTTAAATGTTAATTTCAGTATAGGATGCGCTCCGGATAGGGAATAGCATCTGGAATCACCTATTAATCACCTATCAATCACCTATACCTATTAGCATTATCTAAGCACTTTGTTGCCTGCTTGGATAACAATACCGCGGTAATCGGCATTGACGGTGCGACCAAGGACATCGAAAGACTCGGCACGGAGATAATCGTTGTCGGTGTTTTCGAGCGAAGAAGGTGTACCTTTGCGGGTAATTGTATTGGTGGATTGTGCCACATTGGTCAGGTCATCGTTGTTGAGCGGGCAATAGATCTCAAGCGATGAGCGGAGCAGTTTGCCTGTCTCGATAGCCGCCACCTCGTCGGCATTGAGAGCAGAGCGATAGAACATCAAGTCGTTGACCTGCATATCAATACCGCCGAGTACCACCTCACCGAGAATTGACTTGTCCTCCTGCTTGTCCATCTGCTTGCCATCGAGGTAGGTATAGGTCTGACCAGCAGCCTGATAGTGGGAGATGACCAACGTATGCCAATTGCCATCGGCCGCAGCAGCGGGAAGGGCAAAAGGTTTAGCCGTTCCATCAAGACGCAGTTTTGCCACCATACCTGCCGTAGTAGTTTTCACACGCACTACAAGGGTATAGGAACCGACAGCCGCTTCGGGGGAGAACTCCAAGGTCTCGGTAGGGGTAAGGTGCAAGCCCTCGCCGTTTTGACGAGTAGGCATTGGCTTTTCTGCAGCCAGAGCATCGAAAAGCGATGGCACAAAAGCATGCATAAACTCGGTATGACCGGTCTCGTTGGGGTGGTAGATGTCCTCACCGTTTTGGTAGCCGTCCGCCCATTGACCGTTGCCTTGACAGTTGTCCAATGCGCCAAGGAAATTAACAGTCGGGATATCCCATTCATGCATCTCAAGATTCATCTTCTTCACGTAGGCATAATCGGTAGCATTGTAGTCGCCGCGGGGGTAGTTGTTGGTAGCGATGACGTACTTGCCTTCCGCCTCAAAGAGATCAATGAGAGTCTGCATATTGGTCTTCCACTGGTTATAAATTGCCTGCGGGTTAGTCGCACCATGAATACCCTCGTTGCCAAGACCAAGACCAATGACCACATATCTGCCGCAGTCGGCAAGCAGGTGCCCCTTGTAGCGGGAGAGCAGATTAGTCGTATTGTTGCCATTGATAGACGCGTTGGAATACTCATAGCCAGTGAGCAGTTGCCCGAGTTGCCAAGCATAACCGTGTTTCACGTTGCCAACCTCGGAAGCACCCTGTCCGTTGCAGACCGAGGAACCGAAGAACGTAATCTTGTTGTCCGCAATATCCACGCACTCCAATGAGTAGGTGAAATGCTGCATATCAAGGATAACGATTTTCTTTCCGGGGCGCATAGGGATGTCGCCCAAAGAAATAGAAGCCAGCGACTCATCGGGTTTGTAGCCGACAATACCTTCAACGTTATTACGTGTCTTGACCGTTAAGTCCCACGATGAATTGAAACAGAACTGTCCACGCTCGGCATCGCTACCCGTATGGGGTACAAGGTCTAGTGTATCACGCCAAACGCCATTACCACGGTAGGTCATCACCACGCCTGCGGCATTCCACATGGCAGTGGTAACGTTGCCCACCAAGCCGCAGCGGGTGATTTTGACGAACTCGGGTTCGGCACCTTGGGTGTTGAAACGGACATTGTAGATACCTGTTTCCTCTGAAACTGTGCCGCTATAAAGGGCTTTACCTTCAGCGGTCTCGAAAGCGATAGTACCGCCATTGGTGAGCATACAGAATGTCTCAAAGTTCTGACTTTCGGTCTCGCCGTCTTTGGCAATCCTGTACATATCAATGGTGTTGCCCTCTACACCCGTGCCTTTGAGCGTCAGACTCTCATATTTAACTACAACAGGCGGCGTAACGTCCGAGAACTCCCGCATACGCATACAGTTGATAGGCAGATATTGTCCGCTTGTACCTTTGGAAACGTAAATAGTGATTTTACCGTCTTTGTCGGGAAAAATCATCTCGGAGAGGTAAACACTGCCATTGTTCTGGTTAACACCTGTGCCGCCCAGGTTAGTACCAGCGGCTTTGAGTTGTCCCGTGGTGTTGGTCAAACCCTCAATGTCGTATTTCGATACACGGTTATCCTTTGCCGCACGGCTGCCAAAAATTTTGAATTGGTATGCCTTGGTTGCGTCCAACCCGCTGATTACAAAGCCACAACGCTCTGAGTTACTTGCAAAGAGATAGTCGCGCGTAGCGTTTTCCACTGCCAAGTCGCCCAACTTGTCGGCATCGGGCGTGGATAGCCCGCCAGCACCATTACCGAGGAACAAATCGCCTGTGTAAGTAAGGTGCATAGCCGTTGTTTGGTTGTCAGCGGTAATGAGCAAATAGTCAGCGTCCTTGCTTACTCGCCACGGGTCTGCTTTCACCTCTGCGCCGATGTTGTTCCAATAGTTGCCGTTACCATCGGGATTGACCACAGCCGTAGCATTGCTACGTCCCGTAACACCGAAATCGAAATAGAAGGAACGCTGCAGTGTTTCTGCCGAAACACTCAAAAGGGTCAGCGCAGCGAGTCCTGTCAGAAAAGTTTTTTTCATATCTGTTTTTATTGCTATACGGTATGTTTCCACACCGTATGGCGGGTAAGTTATTATTTAATTTTCTCGTAAGTGGTCGTTTTTTGCTTGGTATCAAGCGTGATACAATAGACACCCTCGAAAGGTTCGTTGGTGGCAATCCAGTTACCTTTCTCGTTGCCCTCTGTTTTGTCGCCTTTCTCACCGTCCTTGACGATACCTGTAGTACTATTAATACCCTTGATATTCAGTCCGTTTTGGGTGTATGTACCACCATCTTCTTCGCCGCCCCAACCGTGTTGGTGGAAGAACTTGAAGTTGAGTGAACCATAGTTGGCATAGTCAGTGCTCTGCTCATTCTTCATATAGACGGTGAATTGATAAACGCTATTGCCCAACGGGCGTGCCACAAAGTTCTGGTTCGGGCTGTCAAAGCCCCAGCCCGATGTAGCGGAAGGATTGGCAGAAGGCTGCCCCATACCCACGCCACAGAGGTACATCACATCGGGTGCAGTGAGTTCGTAGAGCGGTTCGACCACAAGATAGTCGTTGGTGATATCGTAGGACACATAGTACTGGTCTTTCTTACCGAGGAACTTCACCTTGTTGCCACCAAGGTATTCCATCCAATCAAGGTTGTATGCCTTTGAGAGGTCTGCGCAGCCCGTGATTTCCACTTCGCTGTTCTCGTCGAAGAAGATTTTTGCGCCACGGTAGAGTTTGGCAACGCTGCTCGAACTGATGTAGGTCGGAGTCTCAATGAGGTCGGTTTGTACATCGAGAGTAGTAACAGGTTGTGCTACCTTGCCGCCGTAGGTCAGTTCAAAAGTAAGCGAATTGAAAGTGATGGTATCGATACCCTCTATGGCGTCATCGCTCAGGGTGATCGAGGTTGCTTCGCCAGCATTGAATTGTGCCTCGGTAATCATAGTCAGTTTGCCGTTGAGCATACCAAAGACGGGTTTTGACCAGTCAATACGCCCGAACTTAGTGCCGACGGTAGCAAGAAGGAACTCGATAGACTTCGGATATGCGAGACCGTATGCCACAAAGCGGTCGTTGTCGAGGGTCATCTGTTTACCCTTACCGAGAGGCTTATAGTCGATAGTAGGCGGCATAACGTACATGGTTTCGAGAGCAGGACGATGACCTGTGCAACCGCCAAGGATCATATCTTTGGCAGTTCCTTCCACATTGGTAGCAGTAAGATAGACCTTGACCTGCTCACCCTCCGGCATATTCGCGCCAAAAGGCACTGCGTACTTATAAGTACCCTCGAAAGCGTAGTCGGGTGTGCGCACCACCTCGTTGGCCAGCACATTCATACCCGCGATAACTTTGACAGAGAGCGTAGAGAGCGGGGTTTGCGTCTCTGTAACTTTCACATTGAAAGCGATACTATCAGTGCCAAACTGCACATCGGTAGTCAGCAGTGTTGCCTCTATTTGCGGGTCGCCCGCAGGATAGACCTTGCGGAATTCCTTTTGCTGGCAGCCGATAGCGAGAGCGGCTACAGCCAACATCATCAATGATCGATATATTTTTTTCATTGTCGTTTTCCTTTCATTTGATTAGTAGCCCGGGTTCTGTTGGAGATTGGAGTTCTTGTCCAATGCAGTCTGCGGGATAGGCATCAGGCGATGTGCCTCCACAAACGGACGCGACTGCGGCAGGCGTCCCTCATCACGGGTGTTGATGGTGTTCATCACATCCATCAGTTTGCCGAAACGAATGAGGTCGAACAGACGCTGCCCCTCGAGTGCCAGTTCCAAGCGGCGCTCATGCAGGATAGCCTCCAACATAGCATCTGTGCTTGCGAGAGCATCGGTCTTCACGTCACCAAGTTTTGCACGGTGGCGCACATTATTCACAAGGTCAGCCGCACCGCTCATATCGCCTTGATGAGCCAACGCCTCTGCCTTAAGCAGCATCAAGTCGGCGCCACGCAACTTGATAATGCTATTGAATGCCGAGCGGCACTTCCTCGAGGTGCAATATCCCGCAGGTAGCGGCAACTGGTGCACATGGATGTTCGGACGCGACCTGTCTAATTGGGACAATAGTTTCTCGTGGGCAAAATGGATTACCCCGAGCATATAGTTTGGCAAGCAGTGCATACGCAACAGTCTTGCTTAGACGGGTCTTGTCCGCATTGTCGATAGCCGGGGCATACGGGATAGCCTCTGTGAGGTCGTTGATAACCTGCTGGTAAGCCGAATCCTGTGTTACCGGTTTCGGGAAATAGATAGGATATACCTCCTCGATATTGTCCGCAGTGATGTCGGGTGCTTCGGTAAGGTTGAGCGGGATATTGCCGAACCAATGTGCGAGGTCGAAGAGCATCATTCCACGGAAAATCTTTGCCTCGGCTTTCCATTGGTTGCGCTCCTCCTGCGTAAACGAGGGGTCTTCCACCTTGTCTATATTGGTGATGACCACATTCGCCTGTGCGATGTCTTCGAGGTAACGATCCCAGTCGCGGGCAATATCGCTATTGGACGCATCAAGGGCGTTGGTCTCCACAGGTACCACCTCGGCACCTGTTGTACCGGCATACGCATTATCGGTACGGGCTTCGCCGAAAAGCAGATAGTCGACATACCAATGCTCCTGACGATCGCGCATCAACTGGTAGAGGTTCTGATAGACCGCTTGGATAGCCGCACGGTCTTTGAATTTTACACGTGTGGTGTCAGCATTCGACGAACCGAGATTCAACTCCGACTGGTCGGAGATTGGTTCGATATTGAGGTCGCAACCTGCCATAGTCAGCGCTGCGAGGGCTACACCTATTATATATATGTACTTTTTCATATTGTGGGTCTCCTAATTAGAATTCGATGTTAATACCGAGTACGAAACTGCGGGTTTGCGGGTAGGTACCGTAGTCAAGCCCTTGTACCGTACCCGAATTGCCGTTTTGGTTCACTTCGGGGTCCATACCGAGATAGCGGGTGAGCGTGAGCAGGTTTTGTGCCGAGAAATAGGGTTGCAAGCGGCTCATACCTATTTTCTGCATCCATTTGCCCGAGAACTCATAGCCGATAGTGAGGTCTTTGAGGCGGATATACGAACCGTCCTCTACAAAGTAATCGCTCACCTTCATATCGAAACCTGCCTTCGGAATAGAGGTTTCCATACCCGGACGACGCCAGCGGTCGAGTACGCGAACCGACTGGTTCTTTGCATCATACATACCCTCTGTCTCAATACGCCCGGCATTGAAAATGTCGTTACCATACGAACCTTGGAGCAGGAAACTAATGGTTACGCCATAGAAACGGAACGTGTTGGTCATACCAAAAGTAAAATCGGGATTCGGGTCTCCAATATATGTACGGTCGGCAGCCGTTACCTCCCCATCGCCGTTCACGTCCAAGTAAATAAGTTCGCCCGTCTCGGGGTCCACTCCACCTGTCTTGTAGCCGTAGAACGATCCGAGCGGCATCCCCGGCGTATTGCGCACGCAGTAGTCAGCCAGCACATCGGTCACCTTGGCATCGTAATAGACCTGACTGGTAGCCAGTTTGTCAAGACGGTTCTTGTTGTGCGAGATATTGAACTGGGTATCCCATTGGAAATTCTTGCGCACGAAGTTGTGCGAAGTGATAGAAAATTCCACACCTGTGTTGGTCATTTCGCCCTCGTTGCGCTGTATCGATGATACGGCAGCCGAACCGGCAGGCAGGCTTACCCACATCAGCATATTAGTAGTTTTCTTGTAGTACTAATCAAAATTGAATGTCAAGCGGTTGTGCAACAGCGTCCAATCCAAGCCAACGTTGGTCTGCGAGGTAGTTTCCCACGTGAGGTCAGTATTGCGGAGCGAAGCCTGACTATAAGTAGGAACGGCGTGTTCCTTACCTGTCTCCCACCAGTTCTGGCGGTTGATGTTATAGCGTTCAAGGTATGCATAGTCGCCAATCCCTGCTTGGTTACCGGTCTGTCCCCAGCCACCGCGGATCTTCAAGTCGTCAATCCATGTAACATCTTTCATAAACTCCTCGCCCGAGATACGCCATGCCGCACTGGCAGACGGAAAATAGCCCCAGCGATGTCCCGGTGCGAGTTTGGAAGAACCGTCCGCACGGAAATTCACAGACAATAGGTAACGCGAATCATAGTTGTAACTCACACGCGCAAAAGCCGACATAATCGCCCACTCGCTAGCAGTTGTGGAGGTTGCACCCGGATCTATTTTATTGGCTGCATTCAACGTCTCAATAGTACCATCGGCATAGTGGCTGCCTTGGATATTGGAATAGGTGTACATCGAATGGGTGTACGACGAACCAAGCATCACATCAAGGTTATTCTTACCGAGTTGTGTATTGTAACTCAGCACGTTATCCCATACCGTTACGAGGTCGGACGTGCGGCGGTCAGTACCTTCGCCGTATTGATTACGCCCCCACGAAGTCTTGTCCGGGTCAAGGAACGAAGTAAAATTCACCATCTTCAAATCCTCCGTAAAGGTAGTTGTGAATTTCAGTGAATGTGTGTAATTATCGGAACGATTAAACTTTTTGGTATCATATAGAGTGAAGATACCTTTTCCGCTTGCTACAAGGCGGTGTTGTTTATCGTGCTGATTCTTATATCGTTCGATATTTTCCAGCGGGTGCGTGATGTTGCTCACACCATAGAAATTAGTATAGTAATGATTCGGGTTCTCAGGATCGTATATAGGTGCGTAGGTCGGCGTGTTGATAACCGACAATACCAATCCGCCACGGTTAGCACCCGTACCGGAGGAAATGGTGCCTTCGTTGTCGCTGTAGGCGTAGGCTACATTGCCGCCTACGTTCAGCCACTTGGTGATTTCGGCATCAAGCGCAGTACGGAAATTGTAGCGTGCGAATTTGGTTGTTTGAATAACCCCACCCTCGTTGGCATATCCGCCTGACATATAGTAGTTTACTTTGTCGGTGCTACCATTAACGGATACCTGATAATTCTGCGTAGAACCAGTCTTATAGGTTTCATCAAACCAATTGGTTTCGTCCTTCAAACCGTCGGGTAGCACTACCGTTGAACCGAGGTCGGCAAGGTACTCCTTATATTGCTCATAGTTAAGACTCTCCATACGATTGGTTACCTGTGTCCAACCTCCATACATAGAAAACGCCACGTGCATTTTCTCTTTACTCTTGCTACCGGCTTTGGTGGTAATCATAATAACACCATTAGCCGCACGCGAACCATAGATTGCGGCAGAAGAAGCATCTTTAAGAATCTGCATTGACTCAATGTCATTGGGTGCGAGGAAATCGATATTGGTCATCGGCACTCCGTCCACCACATAGAGCGGGTCGTTGCTGGCATTCATAGATGTTGTACCGCGCACGCGTACGACCATACCAGCACCCGGCTGACCGTTTGGTTTCACTACGGTAACACCAGCAGCCTTCCCCTGCATTGCCTGTGCGGCAATGTCTACGGAGATATCAAAGTTACAAAAAGAAGGCTTTATAAAAACAAATCGAAATCATTTTGAATTGCAATTGAGTATAATCAAAAAGAAGAACTATACAATTTAGGCAAGGCACAGGCGGAGGTTGAGCAGAAGAAAGAGAAACTGATGTCAAAGAAGATGTTTAAGGTAATTTAAAATGGAAGATAGGTAACGCTCTGGTTTAGGCCACGGCAGATTATGTCGTTTCTTCTAGAAAGCCAGTAATAGCAAGGGCTTGCGGGTATGCGAGGGTAAAAAATAACACAAAAATAACACTCTTGCGGGGATGGGAGAGGATCAGCTGGGCTGGTCCTTTTTCAGTGGAGTTAAACTTGTCTGAGTAATATGCTACAAACAAGTTTGTGGACTGAAAAAACCAAAATAAAAGTGCCGAAAAATACAAGACGCAAAACATTAAGCAAACGCAATAATTAAACGCAAAATATCGAATTGATTTGACTTTTTACGTTTTACTGAGGTATAATTTGTGTAAGATGAGGAATAATATTGCGAATGACAGGAGCTGATATATATATGAAAACTTGTAAAGAAAAGGCTTTAGAGTGGAATGTTTCTCCACGTTCCGTAAATGATATGTGCAAAAAAGGAAGAATACAGGGTGCAATAAAAGAAAAAGGATCTTGGTTAATTCCAGACGACTCTCCAAAGCCAATGGATGGAAGAGTGTCTAATGGAAAATACATCAAGAAAAATATGGTTGCGAAAGCAGAAGTTAAATCATTACCAATCGGCATCTCTGACTATGTTCGTGCGCAAGAAGAATATTACTATGTCGACAAGACGTTATTAATCAAAGAATTCTTGGATCAAAAGCCATTGGTATCTTTGTTTACGAGACCAAGGAGATTCGGAAAGACCTTGAATATGGATATGCTCAGAGTGTTCTTTGAAATATCAGATAAGAATACTAGTAAGTATTTTGCCGATAAAAATATTTGGCAATGTGGAGAAGAGTATCGTTCACATCAAGGAAAATATCCAGTCATATTCTTAACTTTTAAGGATGTTAAATTTGATACTTGGGACGCAACAATAGATAAAATAAGGGGACTACTTCAAGAAGAGTATGGAAGACATCAAGAGCTACTAAATAGTGATAAGCTCTCACAATATGAGAAGGAGTATTTTACAAAGATTATTAGCGCTACAGCTAATGAAGTGGAGCTTACTTCTTCGCTAGAAAGACTATCTAAAATGCTTGCTTCACATTATGATAAGGCTCCAGTAATCATTATTGATGAATATGATTTTTTATTAAACTCACTTAATGCAAAAAGTATAATTGAAAAGTATGATGTTATAGTTGATTGCACTGATAATTTTTATACGAGGGGAATTATAAGTAGGACCTGTGTTGAAAATAGAAAGAAGTGTGTATTTGGTGCGGTTAGTGAATTTAATGGTTTCATTTTTACTCACGTAGAAAATAGTGCTTGTTTTGAGTGTATAATTGGTGATTATGAAAAATTATGTGAACAAAAGAGTACAGTAGGTGTTATGGGTGCTATGGTTGGAATAATTTCAAGTATGCAGGCTTTGGAGGTTATAAAGTTAATATTGGGTATTGGATCATTAGCAATTAATAAAATGATTGTTGTGGATGGTAATGATTTTTCTACGTCAATTATACCTATAAGCAGAAATAATAATTGTTATTGTAAAAGGAATTGTTTATGAATTTAT
>OQVP01000582.1_pt1 | contig 13991 bp, 18 predicted proteins | sample 1691541 | NCBI WGS metagenome assembly OQVP01 (sample SAMN03418258, study PRJEB22391) | human gut metagenome | biome: human-gut; feature: organic feature; material: feces | host: Homo sapiens | place: Tanzania | collected 2013-01 | reverse complement strand
GACTCCTCGCTGCTCGACTACCGCATACCGCCAGTCACCGCCTCGCTCTCGATGCGATAGTGCGTTTTCACCGTGTCGTGCCCAATCATCACGGGTGCGCTGAGCCATAGGTATTCGCCGCCAGTCATTCTCACGGCATAGCGAGCCAAGAGTGGGCGCGTGTATGCGCCTGTGCCCTTCGCTGCCTTTTGCAACTGATGATAGGAGCGGCGAATGACAGCTGCCAGCGCACGCACATCGGCAGAGGGCAGGGGCGCACGCCAATTACTGAGCGGCGTGGCGAAGTCGTAGGGCAAAATATCCTCCTTCACCGTGCCAGTGCTCACAGCCGACAGGTGGAGTTCGGGTAAAGCGTCGGAGAGGTTGAGGCGAGTAGGCGTGTCACCGTGACAGGTGAAATAGAGCGCGCCATCTGAGGTGTTCACCACCAAAAACTGCTCAATGCTGTGCGCTTCCAGCACCTCGGCATCGCAATGGTGAAAAAGCGAGCCACGGAAATAAAGGTCGCCATCGTGCGTGGTCACATAGCCGCCATCGGAGTGGATGCAGATGATGCGATGGCCAGTTGGCACATTCCCCACCTTTTCAGGGTTGCCCACCACCTCCACGCTTTTGCATCGCCTACGCAGGTTCACCGCTTGCAGAGCTTCGCCCACAGGAGCCGCTTCTTCGTTGTGGAAAAATGATGCGGCAGATGGACTAATAGTCATGTGTTTCATAATATTTTTTCAGATTTAAAATGAATAAATGCCCCAAATGTAGCACACCCCACCGCCCACCGCAATGCCAATAACGCAATATGCAAAAAAAGATGATGTTTTTTGAATAGAATTTGCTTTTTTTTTATATTTGCAAAAAAAGTATTATTAAAACCAATCATGTTATGAAACAGTCGTTTATATTGATTTTGATGGCAATGTGTGGCTTTGTTGGCAATGCTGCCGCCCACGAGTATATGCCTTTGGTGGAAGAGGGTAAGACTTGGCATTACAAGATGCCTTACGACACGGCGGGCACGGCTATGTGCAATGAGGGCGCCACCGAGTGCACACTCACGATGAGAGGCGACACTGTGATAGATGGTTTGACCTATAAGAAAATTTTCTTTGCCGACCGCAAAGCACCAAACATGGCGTGGCCAGTGGCGTATATGCGCGAGGAAAACAAGGTGGTGACGGCAAAAAGCAATACAGAGGCGGTGATGTGGTTGCGGAATACAAATCGCACGTGCCATGACTATAGGGAGTTTATGTTTGTGGAAAACTTGATATACGACTTCAACGACTATTCTTCTCCCAATCTTGCTGACTCTATTTTCAGATTCCCAGAGTCGCCAACCATGGAGATCACAGTGGACAATAGAGATGGATTTTCCAGACCTGCGGCATATTGGAGAAGTGATAATTCCCCATATATGGGTAAAGATTGTACCGAGGTTTGGGTGACTGAAGGTATTGGATTAGATGGTGCGACAACCACAGGTGTGCAACTTCTCAGATTGAATCAAAATGTGGTGGGTTGGCATGGTATGACCAGTATTTTCGGATTTCTTCAATATGTGACCAATGCCGACGGTGAGGTTATATATAAGGGGCGTTTCGCTAAAAGCGAGCCGTCGGCTGTGCATGATGTCGTCACCAGAGCCGAGGTCGTGTCGGAAGAATTTTATAGCGTGAACGGTGTAAAACTCACTGCTCCGATGGGCGGAATTTGCATAAAAGTGACCCATTTCAGCGACGGCAGCACCCAAGCCACAAAAGAAATCAGGTAATTCCACCGATTTCTGAAAATAAATGCAAAAAATATTTGCAAATATAAAATTTGCGTGCTACATTTGAACATCGAAATGAGAACATAGTTTTCTGATGATATATATGTTTTTATAGATTGTAGATTTTTTAAGGAGCCCACGCTGTGAAGCGCAGGCTCCTTAATTACTTTTCACCCCATCGCTTAGCCTCTGCCTCTACCTCTACCCATATAGTCCCCATAAATCTTATTATTTATATGGACTGAGTACCAGTCCCCATTTTCGTTAGTTGAGAATGAATATTTTGCAATTGTTTTTACTATTTATCTAAAGGGGCTTATGTTTTTGGTGATGCTTTGGTGAGGTTATGAATAAGGTGTTGTAAAAAAATAAATAGTGTTAAAATAGCTTAATTCACAACACCTTTTTTCTTTTTTGGGGAATATTTCAAACATTCTTATTAAATTTGCAGTGCATATAGTTGACCGAAATATAATAAGAACTTGGGGCTGTATGCAGACATAAAAAGCGTTTATCAAGCGTATTTCTTGGCTTTCCAGAATCTCGCAAATTCTAAACCCAGTCAAGGAAATAGCGACGGTAGATGTCTCAGTATGGTTTTCATTTTAGAGATTGCGTAGGTGATCTCTGATTGACATATCATACAGCGTGAGGCTTTAGCGTTGCTTTTCTACTGGGATAGGCAAAGCGAGAGCCTTGGAAAGCGAGAAAAGCAACTGATACAGGCTTTCACGCTTTTTTATTAATTAATCAGTCTAATTCGGAGAGCCTATAGGACATTTAACTTCTATGACTAACGAAATGAAAGACCAACTCCACACTCGAAGGCAATTCTTTAAGCGTTCTGCAAAAGTTGTTTTGCCTATTTTAGGTCTGATTACATTTTCTTTTTCACCCCTTATTGCAAAAGCGAATAGAGCAAATGGATGTCAAACAACTTGTTATGGACGTTGTACAACAACTTGCTTTGGTTGCTCTAGTCAATGCACTGGTTGCACAGGTGGTTGCACAGGCGTCTGCAAGGGTTGTGAAAATGCTTGTCGTGAATCTTGTTTTGCTGGTTGTCAATATGAATGTCAAGGTGGATGCAGAGATGGTTGTACTAAAAGTGGTTGGTAACTGAGACAATAATCAATTATTTATAAAAAATTATGGATACAAATGAAAAGAAAAACGAGGAATTGCATTCACGCAGACAATTCTTCAAGAGGGCAGCAAAAGCAACCATTCCTATTCTTGGCGCAATTTTGATTGCGAATATTCCATTTGTTGCTACTGCAAGCGAGAGTCAATCTCAGAGTGGGTGTAACAGAGAGTCTCCCTGCTCTGGTAGTTGCTATCAAGGTTGTTCACGGTCTTGTTCGGGTTCCTGTGTGGGAAATTGTACAGGAAGATGCACTAATACATGCAAAGGTTGCTCTGGTACATGTAGTGCTCAATGTCAAAGTAATTGTGTGACAATGTGTTATGGAAGTTGTAAGAATTCTTGTCTCCATTTGTGCCATGGCACATGTGATGGGGGCTGTAAGAATTATTGCTACTAAGTAATAATATAAAGGCTCGTTTCTACATAACGACGAGCCTTTATGCTGTAAAGCAATTGTTAAATTTCAGAAGACTACTGATAGAATACTTTATATCATAAAAAACTGTATAATAGCATTATAATGACAGAATTGATTCAAACAAATAATATTACTTGGCAAGAAGGTAAAACAAAGAATATCACATTTATTGTCACCAAAGATTGTCAGTTGGCATGCAAGTATTGTTATCTTGTTGGCAAAAATGAAAAAGAACGAATGTCATTTGAAATTGCAAAAAAGGCTATAGACTATATCCTTGCAAATGAGAAAAATGATTTATTTGCTACCCAATCTGTGATTTTTGATTTTATAGGAGGAGAGCCTTTCCTTGAAATAGATTTGGTTGATAAAATATGTGATTACATTAAATCTGAATTGTTCCGACTTAACCATCATTGGTTTAATTCTTATCGCTTCTCTTTTTCAACAAATGGTATAAATTATGACTCTGAAAAAGTTCAGAATTATATTGCCAAAAACTTAGACCACTTATCTATTGGGATAACGATTGACGGCACAAAAAATAAACATGATTTGAATCGCATTTGGAAAGGGAATGGTCCAGAAAAAGGCAGTTACGACGATGTCGTTCGAAATATTCCAATGTGGTTAACTCAATTTCCTAATAGTGGAACAAAAGTTACAATTAGTTCAGCTGATATAAAATACATTAAAGAGTCTGTTCTCCATTTATATTCTTTGGGAATTCACGAAGTCAACATCAATGTTGTTTTTGAAGATGTATGGAAAGAAGGAGATGATGAGTTGTTCGAGAACCAACTAATGGAGTTGGCAGATGCAATTATAATGGGAGGGTTTTATAAAGAATATGCATGTTCTTTTTTTTCGGAGAATATAGGAAAACCTTTAGACAAAGTTCTTGAAAATCAAAATTGGTGTGGAGCAGGACGAATGTTGTCAATTGATGCGGCTGGAAATTTCTATCCTTGTACTAGATTTGCAGCATATTCATTGAGAAATAAAAAGCCAATTATAATAGGAAATGTGGATGACGGTATTGACGCGAATAAGCTTCGCCCATTCCTTACGCTAGATCGCATTGTACAGAGTAGTCAAGAATGTATTGAATGTGAGGTGGCAAGTGGCTGTGCTTGGTGTCAAGGAGAAAATTATGATGCAGCAGAAACTGATACGGTTTTTCAACGCTCAACAGCAATATGTAAAATGCATAAGGCAAGAGTTCGAGCCAATAACTATTACTGGAATAAACTTTATCAAACATTAGAGAAAGAGTCTAAATCCATGCTTTTATAATCAGCAGATTCTGTTCAAAACTCAAATATTCAAAATTATGATTAAATATCTAATTATTCTTCTAGATGACACTTCCACTTCATTTTGCCATTATGATAATACAAGAAGTGTAAGAAAACTAATTTCATTAGATACTTTAAAGAAAGCTATCTTATGGGGAGTCAAAGAGAATGTTATCTTTCAATTTCTTTTCCCATCCTACGAGTTGCCGAAAGAATATTTGGAAATAATTAATTCGGTATACCATGCTTCAGTTGTTCCGTCCGACCACGTCATTTCACCCTTAGTTAAATATGATGTCGTAATTATTTCTGGAGTTGAACGAATAACACAGGAGAACTATTCTAAAGAAGTTTCTTACGTTTTAAGAGACACTTTCCGAAATCTGATTTTGGCAGTAGAATCGATAAAACTACTGATAAAAAGGATTGATAGACTATCTATTGTGCCGACTGATATAGAGGAGTATTCAGACTCTTCTAATGAATCATATACAGTATTTCTTAATAATTTAGCGGATTGTATAAAAGATCAATATATATCAGGGCATTCTCCTCAAGTTAATGTTATAACCGACCGAATACTACTAGAGAAAATGAATAACTGTAGTGCAGGAACGGAATCATTAACCCTTTGTCCTGATGGTAAGTTTTATATTTGTCCTGCATTCTACTATGACAACAATGGATATAATGTGGGAAGTATAGAAACGGGCTTAAATGTCAGAAATCAACAGTTGTATAAATTAGAATACGCTCCAATATGTAAAATTTGTGATTGCTGGCAGTGTAAACGATGCATATGGCTAAATCGCAAATTGACACTAGAGGTTAACACTCCGAGCCATCAACAGTGTGTTGTATCACATTTAGAACGGAATGCATCAAGAAAATTTCTTTATGATATGAGAAATTTTGGAGATTTTTTGTGTGAAAAGGAGATTCTTGAATTAGATTATCTTGACCCAATAATTAAAGTAGAAAAATGACAATGAAAAAAGAAATTGGAAAAGTTTCCATATCAGAAAGAGATGAAATTGAATCTCTTTTTGAACGTAGAAATGGTTTAAATGAATTAGCAAAAATTCTTTCACCAGAAAATGAGGCTTTATATGAAAAGCTCGTTCAAGATATAAGTGAAACCACCTCAAGATTTCAAGGTTGGTGGGATAAAATGGCTGAGAAATATCAATGGGAAAGTTCTGATGGTGGACATTGGGAGATAGACTTCCGAACTTGTGTAATTTATTTAGTTACATTGGTATGATTATATGTATGATAGGCGCAACTGAGTTGATACTTATTTGTGCGGTAATTTTGCTTATTTTTGGAGGCAAAAAGTTACCTGAACTCATGAAGGGTATGGGTAAGGGCGTTAAAAGCTTTAAAGAGGGTTTGGATGAACCGACAGAAGAGGAGATTAAACGCCGAGTTGAAGAAGAAATTCAAAGACGTGCGGATGCTGTCCAAAAAGATGATAGTTCCAATAATTCTTTTGTAAAATAGTGAAGTATAACGACACAACAAATGAACTACATACGTTCGGAGAGCATCTTGAGATATTACGCAAGATGCTTTTCCGAATGTTAGTTGTAGTTTTTGTTTTTGCGTGTATTATTTTCTGTTTTAAAAAAGAAACCTTCTCAATTCTTTTAGCTCCGCGCAATTACGACTTTTGTACTTTTCGCTTTATTGAGTCTGTTTTAAATTATTGGGGGTGGATATTTCGTTTTCCAGAATATCACATTCCTCTTATTAGTACTGAGCTATCTTCTCAATTTATGACACATATTACTGTGTCATGTATATTGGCGGTTTTGCTTGCTTCGCCTTATATTTTGTTTGAACTTTTCAAATTTATTTCTCCAGCTTTATATGAAAGTGAAAAGAAATATTCCTATCTTGTGGCAGGAATAATATATGCCCAGTTTATTTTGGGAGTATTAATGAGCTATTTTGTATTGTTCCCGATATCATTCCAATTTCTTGCTACATATCAGGTGGATGAGGATATAGTGAGCACTATTACTATAGATTCATACATCTCAACGTTTTCTACTCTAACTTTCTTAATGGGTATTGTTTTTCAACTACCAGTTTTTGCCTTTATTCTTGGTAAAATGGGATTTATAGATGCTTTGTTACTAAGAAAATATCGTGCGTATGCTTTAGTTTTAATTATGATAGTTGCAGCAATTATTACACCTCCAGATTTATTTACTCTAATTCTCGTCACAATTCCTATTTATGGATTATATGAGTTGAGTATAGTTGTGTTAAAAAAATGCTGCAAGCACAATGATATTTTTATTCATACAGATGATGATGAGAATGCTGATATTTGAAGTTCCATGATTCATTTAATACTACAATCTATTCAGGCTCCATTGACGCAAAACAGTTTCTTTCACCCTACCTTACGCAAATATCTTTTTAAGAACAATTAAAAATATCTTAATCAGTTTGAAACTGTGTGAACTATCGAGTTATCATTATCTTTAGAAAGAGTGTTAACGCCGTCAATGAAATTCTGTGAGTGTGGGATCTGTGTGAGCACTGCCCACCCATAAGTTTTGTGGGGGATTAGGCGAGGCGGGCGGCGGCGAGGGTGAAGAAGGAGATGCTGATGTTGGGGATATGGCACAGGCTTTCGGCACAACTGAGCAGCGTGGCACCTGTGGTGATCACATCGTCGATAATCATCACATGCTTGCCCACGAGCGTTTCATCTGCTTCGGGGATTGAGGCGTATAGCCCCTTCGTGTTTTGGCGGCGTTTAAAAGCCGATTTGTGCGTCTGTGTGGCGTGGCCTTTCACTGCGTCGATGGCCTCGTAAACAGAGATCTGGGTGGCATCGCTGATGCCGAGGGCTATGTAAAGCGCTTGATTGTAGCCGCGTTTTGCCAATTTGCCGATGTGAAGCGGCACAGGTATGAGGTAGTCGATGCCGTCCCAAAGGCCGCTGTCGGCTGTGGATTCGGCGTAACGCCTTGCCAGCCATCGTCCCATGTCGGGCACGTTGCGATATTTAATGTCTTGAAGAATCTGCGAATAGGGAGCGTTGCGCTCATAGAAAAAGTAAGCCGAGGCACGCTCCACCGGCACAGCACCCACGAAGCGTTGCGCCATATTGTTGAGCGGAACAGCCTCATACATGGTGCGTGGCATGTCCATCAGGCACCTTCGGCAGATGTAGCGTTCGCCACCATCGAGCGCCTTACCGCACACCGGGCAGGTGCGAGGCATCAGAATTTGTACTGTGGATTGCAGAATCTCTTTGATGTTCATCGCTTTAGGCATCGCTATCACCGCCCATCACCTCGTCGATGACAGGGTAGAAAACATTTGGCTCAAAACCGCGAGAAGCGGCAAATCGCATCATTGAGGCACGCGCCTGCATAGGCTCTTTGCCCCTCACATCACGCCATTTGGCTTGCAGCAAACGGCGAAGCGTGGCGATGTATTCTTCCTCGTTCACCTCGGCAAGCACCGCTTCGATATGGCTTTTGCCTATGCCCTTGCTTTTGAGCATAAAAGCCACCTTGATGCGCCCCCAGCCGTTGAACCGCATTTTGTCGCGGCAGTAGGCGCGGGCGTATCGCTCATCGTTGAGGTAGTTTTCGCTAATCAACTGCTTCATTACGCCGTCGGCTTCTTCGGTGGTTAGTCCCCAGCCTGTGAGTTTGGCATAGATGTCGCCGCTGGCTTGCTCCGAGCGTGCGCACAGAGCCGCCGCCTTGTTGAGAGCGGCAGTGGGAGATATGGGCTTTCGGGGTGGTCGATTTGTCATGAGTGATATGTGTTGATATACACAAAATTACAAAAAAACGCCCGAATTATAGTTATTGTGACTGATATTATTCGTAATTTTGTGCAAAATTTTAAATATCAATCCTATCAAACATACGATCATGAAAAAATTAGATCTTCTTCTTGCGGAGAAATTGCTTAAAATCAGTGCGATAAAGCTTCAACCAGATAGCCCTTTCACTTGGGCGAGCGGTTGGAACTCACCAATTTATACCGACAACCGACTTACGCTGTCGTATCCAGAGGTGCGCAACTTCATTAAGGTGGAACTTTCACGCCTTATTCTCGAAAACTTCGGCGAAGCTGAAGTGGTGGCTGGCGTAGCTACTGGTGCTATTGCTCAAGGTGCGCTTGTGGCCGACACTTTAGGAAAGCCGATGGTGTATGTTCGTTCGGCTCCAAAGGACCACGGTTTGGAAAATCTTATTGAAGGCAACATCAAGCCCGGTCAGAAAGTGGTGGTGGTGGAAGACCTCGTGTCCACTGGCAAGAGCAGCTTGAAGGCTGTGGAGGCTTTGCGTATGGCAGGTGCCGATGTAGTGGGTATGGTGGCAATCTTCACCTACGAGTTCCCACAAGCCGTTGAAGCCTTTGAAAAGGCTGGCGTGGAACTGGTGACACTGAGCGGATATAGCGCAATGATTAAGGCCGCAGTTGAAACCAAATATATCAAAGCGAGTGACGAAGCACAGCTCCAACTCTGGCGCGAAGACCCAGAAAACTGGACCCCTGCTGTGGTGAATATTGACTAATAAAATTCTTATTGAGATACACATTTTTATATGGAGACATACAAAAGTGACAAGCATGTGATTGATTGCGACATCGCTACGGTGTATAGCAAACTGTCGAACCCTGAGGTGTTTCGCCGCCACATGGAGGAAAACATCGACAAACTTCCTGAAGAGGCTCGCACTCACCTTCAGAACCTGAAATTTGAAGAAGGCGGTGTGGTGATTGAATCGCCAATGGGACCTCTCAAATTGGGCATCGTAGAAACGGTGGAACCATCGAAAATCGTGTTCGGTGCGGCACAGTCGCCAGTGCCATTCGGTTTGGTGATTGAGTTGAAAGAAATCGACGCAGAGCACACCGAGAGCGTGACCGCCCTCCAACTCGATCTCCCTATCATGCTTCGTGCCATGGTGGGCAGTAAACTGAAAGACGGAGCCAAGAAGTTTGGCGAAATGATTGCACGCTTGCCTTACAAAAATTTGTAATCAAGATTTCAAATCATGTATAGTAAAGGGGATTGAGCATGGCTCTTTCCCCTTTTTAAAATCTTTTCCCTGTTTAAAAATTGCGGAGATATGGAAATTAGGAAAAAATGTGGCCTTGTGCTTGAAGGCGGAGCCTACCGTGGAATGTTTACCTGTGGGGTGCTCGATGTGATGATGGAAAACGGCATCAGGGTGGATGGTGCAGTGGGTGTGAGTGCCGGCGCGGCATTCGGTGTGAACTATTGCAGCGGTCAGATTGGGCGTGCGTTGCGCTACAATCAGCGTTTCGCTCGCGATAAGCGTTACAGCGGTTTGCATTCGCTGTTCACCACTGGCGACCTTTATAATGCCGAGTTTTGCTACCATGTGGTGCCCACGGTTTACGATGTGTTTGACTACGACGAATTTTTGGCTTCACCGATTGATTTCCATGTGGTATGTACCGATGTGCTGACGGGCAAACCGGTGTATCACATTCTCCGCGACCCCGACATACACGAGGCACTGGAGTGGATTCGCGCGTCGGCATCGATGCCGATGGTGTCGAACATTGTGGAAGTTGGCGGCTACCGTTTGCTCGATGGCGGAATGGCCGACAGCATACCCCTCCAATACTTCGAGAGCGTGGGCTACGAGCGCAACATCGTGGTGCTCACTCAGCCCGAAGGCTTCGTGAAGCAAGCCAGCAAAGCCATGCCGCTTATCAGGCTGATGCTCCGCAAATATCCGAAAATGATTGATGTGATGGCACACCGCCACGAAATGTATAACGCCGAACTTGAGTATGTGGCAGCGCAAGAAAAGGTAGGCAACGCCCTCGTGATTCGTCCACCCCAAAAACTGGAGATAGGTCACACTTGCCACGACCCCGAACTGATGGCAAAAACCTACCACCTTGGCCGCACCCAAGCCCTCGCCCACTTGCAGTCCCTAAAGCAATTCACCGCCTCCAAATAACCCTTTGTTTCTTAATTGGAGCACTCGGAGTACTCGGAGCACTCCGAGTGCTCCAATTTCTAATCTCTAATTTCTTTTTCCGTGATTTTTTGGATGTCCATGGCTCGCCAAACGTAGGCGATGTAGGCGAGAACGAATGGCACGAGCAGCGACACCACGCTCATCACTTGCAGGGTGAATTGGCTCGATGAACTATTGCGGATAGTGAGCGAACTGTTCACGTCAAGCAGCGATGGATAGAAGGCTGTGTCGTTGTAGCCAAGCACCCAAAACAGGCTGAGCACCACCAGCACCGCACCGATGCCCACTGCCCAAATGCCTTTGTTCCATTTGGCTTTCGTGAGCAGTGTTTTGGCTATGCCCCAAAGTGCCAGCACCACGCCAGCGAGCAGCACGATAAGGCACCACCACATGTCGATGAAATTGTGCAGATATTTGTAGTCGGTCCATTGTGCGGCACCGTTTTGGGTGTCAACGCCGCCCGAAGTGAGAATCAGAACGGCACTCACCACAAACGTGAGCACAAACACACCACCATTCACCATCAACTGCTTGAGCTGGTGGCTGTGCAATTTCTCGTCATCTATGTTGTTGATAAAATAGAGCGAAGCCAAAGTGCGCGCAAGGAAAAGCACCATCACGCCAAACACCAGGTTTTTCCAGCAAGCGATAGCCTCAAGACCGTGCAGCGGTCCCCAAGTGGAAATGGTGGCTGCCTCCACATCAAGAATCTTGTTTTTGGTCACGCAAAACTCATTGCCGAAAAACATACTGCCCACAGCCACACCGAGCAACAGCGGGCCAAGCACGCCATTGACGAAAAGCAGCGCATCGTAGAAGCGTGTGCCATACACATTGCCCTTTTTGGTGCGGTATTCGTAGGAAATGGCTTGAATCACGAAACTGAACAGAATGAGCATCCACAGCCAGTAGGCACCGCCAAAACTGGTGGAGTAGAACAGTGGGAATGATGCGAAAAACGCACCGCCAAAAGTCACCAGAGTGGTGAAAGTGAGTTCCCATTTGCGCCCTAACGAGCTAATCATCAGCGTGCGCTGGGTGGCATCTTTCTCTCCGAAAAGCATCGACTGACCGCCCTGTACGAAAAGAAGAAACACGAGCAGGGCACCAAGAATGGAAATGATGAGCCACCAATAGTTTTGTAGGATTTCAAGTGTCATAGTTGTCAATGTTTTACGGTGTCGAGATTTTGTTTTGATTTTTCTGCTATTTGCTTCATGATGATGCTCACGTCGGCAATGAGCAGAGCGGTGAAGATGAATGCGAACACCCAGAAGGTGATTTGCACATATCCTGCGCTGAGGTCGCTGATAGCCACTTTGTTGGGCATCAGGTCTTGAATAGTCCAAGGCTGGCGGCCCACTTCTGCCACAATCCAGCCACATGCGCTACACAGGTAGGTGAGGGGAATGGTGGCGATGGCGAGCATGTGCCACCACTTTGCCCAGCGTGCTTTTTCCAGCAACTGGCGTTTGTAGGCAAACACAAGCGCCAAGAGCATAAACACCATCAAGTATCCACCCACAGTCACCATCAGGTGGAAGGTGTAGAACGTGAGGGGAATGTTGGGCACTGCCTCTTGTGGCGTGTCGAGATAGCCGTAGCCGAAATAGGGGTAATTGGCTTCAATCGCCTTGCTGGCTTCAGCCATGGCAGTCTTGTCGCCCATCTGCACAGCCACATAGTGTGCTGCCACGGCTTCTTTTGCCATTTTTCCTCGCTTCATGCGCTCGGCGTACGACACGGTGTTGATTGCATTGCCGTCGCGGTCCATCGAAATGCCGTTGATAATATCGTTCACGCCCGGCACAAACGATTGTGGGTCGTGGTTGGCAAGGATTGAAAGTCCGTATGGAATGGCAATTTTCATCAAATATGGGTCTTCATCGTTGTCCACCGTCTTTGCAGGGTTGAGAATACCGAATGCCACAATTTCCTGTCCGTGTTGCCCTTTGTACAGGCCCTCCATCGCCGCCAGTTTCATGGGTTGGCGTTCAGCCACGGTCACAGCCGAGGTGTCGCCTGAAATGGAGGTGAGCACAATGCCGATAAAGCCTACCCACGCGCCCACTTTCAGGCTGCGGAAGCAGTGGTCGGCATTGCGTTTGCGAAGCAGCATCCATCCCGAAACGCCCACTACAAACACGCCGGCAAGGGTCCACGCGCTCAGCACGGTGTGCAGAACCTTGCTCAATGCCATAGGCGAGGTTGCCACGGTCCAAAAGCTGGTCATTTCGTTGCGCATGGTTTCGGGGTTGAAGGTGCAGCCCACAGGGTCTTGCATCCAAGCGTTTGCCACCAGAATCCAATAGGCGGAAATGCTTGCGCCGATGGCAGTTAGCCAAGTGGCGGCGAGGTGGAACTTTGGCGAAACACGGTTCCAGCCGAAAAACATCACAGCAATGAAGGTGGACTCCATAAAGAATGCCAAGATACCCTCCACTGCAAGCGGTGCGCCGAAAATGTCGCCCACAAACCAACTGTAGTTCGACCAGTTGGTGCCAAACTCAAATTCGAGTATGATGCCCGTGGCAACACCGATGGCGAAGTTCACGCCAAAAAGCGTCATCCAAAATTTTGTGGTGGCAAGCCACTTCTCGTCGCGAGTGCGATAGAAGATGGTTTCCATAATGGCGATAATCACGCCCAGCCCAAGAGTGAGCGGCACGAAAAGCCAGTGATAGATGGCGGTGAGTGCGAATTGCGCACGCGACCAATCGACTACGTTGGTTAGTTCTTCCATATAAGTATTAATCGTTACGTTTTATTGTCGTTACATTTGTTATCGTTTTGTGATTTGTTCTCTCACGTATTCCGCTTTCCCCTGGTCGCTGTCGGCTTTCCCAGCAAGGAAGTCGGGGAATAGCAACCATCTGAGAATCAAGAAAAACACCACCAGTTTCACCGCAATAATCGCCCAAAGCGTGCGTCCCACGGTCATACTGCGAAATCCATCGCGGTAGAACCGATACACCCTTACGAGAAAATTAGGCTGTGGATTGGCGTTGATTGATTTATTCATGAGAGTTCGTGGTTGATATTCTGCAAATATAGCGATTTTTTTTAAAATGTAGTGCCCAGTTTTTTTATTCATCCATCAAATTTGGTTTTTCTGTAAGGCATTGTGTAATCCTGTGTTTTGAAATACGCTTTTTGCATGTAATAATTCAACTTAATTCCCGAAAAGTGTCATTTGTGTCACTTTTTGGGAATTGGAGGGGACTGTTATCAACAAGGAATTAGTTAAGAGATAGCGTTTTTTGCAATGATATACGAGCAGTCCTCTAATCAAAATAATGATTGTAAAAAATCCCATAGGGATTTGATGTGTGTAGGCAGGTATGCAGAAAAG
>OQVP01000578.1_pt1 | contig 14020 bp, 9 predicted proteins | sample 1691541 | NCBI WGS metagenome assembly OQVP01 (sample SAMN03418258, study PRJEB22391) | human gut metagenome | biome: human-gut; feature: organic feature; material: feces | host: Homo sapiens | place: Tanzania | collected 2013-01 | reverse complement strand
GAATTTTGCTTGTCTTTTAATGAGTGATAGCGAGCTATTACGAATTAAAAACAAGTAAAAGACATCTTATAAAAGCCGAAAGACCGCAAGAAGTAATCTAAAAAATCATTACACGGCCTAATGACCGATTTGGGTTAAAGCGGTCACATCGCTCACGTACACGTCCCCAATGTTGTCAACATCGCTGCGAGTGATGCTGAATATATTTGCCAGTGGACTTTAAATTTGCCTCTATAGTGTAAATATTGTTGTGGAAAATGGTGATTTGCTTTTTCTTCATCTATTGTTCTTAAGTTGTTATGTTGTATGTAAATATTTGATGTTTGGTTTATTGACTCAAAATTATACAATTATTAATTTCCGTCATTCATGTAGTGGTTGATTTCTTCTACTATTATGATGCAATCGTTTGCACAGCACTCCCCTTTCTGTGCTCTTTTTGTTGTGGGATTTGGAATTTAGCGGAAAAACTGTTTGAAATATGGCAGATTTTTCGGAACTTTGTATATAATAAATAAAACAAACATGCGTTTACGTCACATTTTCATACTTTTAATCTTGTTTGTGTTAGTTTTCACGGCATCATCGTGCGTGAGTAGAGTCATGTACGAAGACGGCCAATTCGACAGCACAGATATGCTTGAAAATGCCGACGACATATTCCTTCTAAACAGCGAAATCAACCAAGACGACGATTTCCACGACTAATCCCCCACCAGTGAACATTTGAAGTCATCAATCACCGTCACTATATACTAATATAGTGAGGTCGTTCATTTTGTCCGCACTCAAAGCCCTTATGAGCCGACAAATGGACTAAAATTTTTGTGTCTATTCCTCGTAAGTCAATCGGAAAAATGTTTGGGAAAAATGGTTTTTCTTTTAATGAAATTGAAAAGTGGTGTTTAGATTATTAATTTAGTTTAAAAACACGCCAAAAGGTATTGACATTTTGAATTATTGATGTACATTTGAACAACTTTTTAAAAGTTAAATTTTAACGATTAAAATTTTAAATCAAGAATTAATTTAACATATTTGATATGAAAAAGAGTAAAAAGTTAGCTTTCGCAACCATCGCGAGCTCAGTTTTGTTAAGCGCCACCACCGCTTACGGCGTGACTAAGGCGACAGTGAACGACGTGTTTATTCCATCAGGCGAGCAAACCAACGGCTTTGTGAACACCACAAGCAGAGGTCTTGCCGGACAGCCCGACTTCACACAAGTGGCAGAACACACCATCAACTCTGTGGTATCAATTAAGAATTACGCCAACGCTCGTCAACAGCAATTCCAAGACTGGGGCGGCGGTTTCGATCCATTTGAATTTTTCTTCGGCCCTGGTATGGGACAGCAACGCAAGCAGCAACAGCCTAAGCAGAGAAGCGAAGGCAAGCCTCAGTTGCGCGGTTCTGGTTCTGGCGTCATTATCAGTGCCGATGGCTATATCGTGACCAACAACCATGTGGTGGACGGTGCCGACAAACTCACCGTTACGCTCAACAACAACGATGAATACAACGCGCGTGTGATTGGCACCGATGCCAACACCGACTTGGCGCTCATCAAAATCACTCCCGAAAAGGGCAAAACCCTCGACCCTATCTCGTTTGGCAATAGCGACGATGTGAAGGTGGGCGAATGGGCTGTGGCTGTAGGCAATCCTTTCGGTTTCAACTCTTCAGTTACCGCTGGCATTATCAGCGCTAAAGGCCGTGGCGTGAGCGAAGGCAGCGTGGGCATCAAATCATTTATCCAGCACGATGCAGCAGTTAACCCTGGCAACAGTGGCGGCGCACTGGTCAACACCAATGGCGACCTCATTGGCATCAACACTATGATTTATTCGCAAACCGGCAACTATGCAGGTATCTCATTCGCTGTGCCAAGCAACATTGTGAAGAAAATCGTGACCGACTTGAAGCAATATGGCACCGTGCAACGTGCAGTGCTCGGCATCAGTTACGAAGAACTCAATGCTGAAAAGGCTAAAGAGCACAAGATCACAGCCACCAAGGGCGGCATATATGTGGCTAAGGTGAGCGATGGCGGTGCTGCTATGGACGCTGGCATCAAGGAAGGCGACGTGATTGTGAAACTCAATGGCGCAGAGGTGAAAAACAGCGGTGAAATGCAAGAGGAAATGAGCAAGTTGCGTCCTGGCGACAAAGCCACTATCCAATACTATCGCGACAATAAACTTAAAACCACTACCGTCACTTTCAAGAACGACCAAGGCACCACAAGCATCACCAAGAGCAGTGACTTCACTTCGTTGGGCTGCGCATTCATGGCACTGACCAGCAAGGAGAAGGAGGATCTCGATATCACCAACGGTGTGAAGGTGACTGGATTGAAGGACGGCAAGTTTAAAGCCAACGGCATTAAGAACGGTCTCGTAATCACTGCCATCAACGACCAGAGTGTGAACAGCAGCGATGATGTGGAAGAAATTTACAATTCAATCATGCAATCAAAAGACACCGATAAGGTGATGCTGATTAAAGGTTTCTACGAAACTGGACGTAAAGTATATATCGCCGTAAATATTGCAGACGATGAAAAATAATTAAAACTCTCAGACATAGGCACTGTAAACGCCGGGGCTCATCGCCTCGGCGTTTCTTTTTATATTCGGGATAAAAAAACTTAAAAATGCCCCATTTCATCGCATTTTTTAGGCAGAACACCAATTTGGCACAGTTTATGACACATTATAAATATAGAAGCCAACTTAACACAGGAGTGTCGAAGCACAATCTATATTTAAGAACTCGGACTAATAGAATCCATAAAATCACAAGAAGGCTTTCCTGACACGACCTTGAATAAAATGGTAACTAACAAGCAGTACCCATTACCGAGTATTGCCTTGAAAACACAACTTAGTTTTTCATCATTAAAAATTTCATCAGAATGCGACAATTCAAAATCGGAAACTCAATCACTGTACGCGAACCTATCCTTGATACCTATTTGCAGGAAATCAGTAAAATCGATATGATTACACCCGATGAGGAAGTGGAACTTGCTCACGAAATCAAAATGGGCGACCAAAATGCTAAGCAGCGGCTGATTACAGCCAACCTTCGCTTCGTGGTGTCGGTGGCTAAGCAATACCAGAACAAGGGGTTGAGTTTGTGCGATTTAATCAACGAGGGCAATATCGGGCTCATCAAAGCCGCTGAGAAATTCGACGACACTTATGGCTTCAAATTTATTTCTTATGCCGTGTGGTGGATTCGTCAGTCCATTCTCCAAGCCGTGGCAGAGCAATCGCGCCTCGTGCGCTTGCCCATGAATCAAGTGGGCACACTCAACAGCATCAACAAAGCCATTACCGCCTTTGAGCAAAAGCACGAGCGCCGTCCATCGCAAGACGAACTTGCCCAGTTGCTCGACCTCTCTATCGACAAAATACAGAGCACTATCCTCTCTGCCGGCAAATCGGTGTCGGTCGACGCTCCATTTGCCGAGCCCGACGACAGCAACAGCCTTCTCGACATTCTGCCCAACGACGACACCCCCACCACCGACTCCGGGCTCCAGCAAGAAGATCTCAGCAAGGAGGTGAGCCACTCGCTCAACCAGCTCACCAAGCGCGAGCAAGGCATTCTGCGTATGGCGTTCGGCATAGGTTGCCCGCAGAAAAGCCTCGATGAAATCGGTAACTACTACGAACTCACTCGCGAGCGCGTTCGCCAAATCAAGGAGCGCGCCATACGCCGACTGCGAGGCAGCAGAAGTGTCAACCTTATTCCTTTCATTAGCCAGTAAGGAGTGGTGGAAATGCGCTAATTTTCTGTTTGACAAAATTTTCACAGGTAAATATACCTCTTAATTCAATAATTTTTAGTATCTTTGCACGCTAAAAACTCTGTTTACTAATAAATGAGACAACTTAAGATTACAAAGTCGATCACCAATCGCGAGAGTGCCTCGCTTGATAAATATCTGCAAGAGATTGGCCGTAAGGACCTTATCACCGTAGATGAAGAAGTGGAGCTCGCTCAAAAGATTAAGCAAGGTGATCAGGCAGCTCTCGACAAACTTGTAAGCGCGAATCTTCGATTCGTTGTATCTGTGGCAAAGCAGTATCAAAACCAAGGATTAAGTCTCCCCGACTTGATTGACGAAGGTAACCTCGGCCTCATCAAGGCAGCCCAGAAATTCGATGAAACTCGCGGTTTCAAGTTCATCTCTTATGCAGTATGGTGGATTCGTCAATCCATTCTTCAAGCTTTGGCAGAACAGTCACGCATCGTTCGTCTGCCGCTCAACCAGGTTGGTTCACTCAACAAAATCGGTAAAGCCCTCCAGCGATTTGAGCAAGAAAACGAACGGCGCCCATCTCCAGCCGAACTGGCGGAGCAGCTTGACGTACCTGTTGAAAAAATTGCCGACACCATGAAGGTGTCAGGTCGCCACGTATCTGTTGATGCTCCATTCGTTGATGGCGAAGACAACAGCCTCCTCGATGTGCTTCCAAACGAAGATTCGCCAATGGCCGACTCTTCCCTCACACAGGAATCACTCTCTAAGGAAGTGAATCGCGCCCTCGAACAGCTTAACCCACGCGAACGCGACATCCTCAAAATGTTCTTCGGCATCGGTTGCCAAGAAATGACACTTGAAGAAATTGGTGCTAAGTTCGACCTCACTCGCGAACGTGTACGCCAAATCAAAGAGAAAGCCATACGTCGCCTCAAAGGCCAAAAGAGTAAACTCCTCAAATCATATTTGGGTTAAAAGACACAGTATTCTCAAAAAAAATTACCGCTCTGAAAGTTTCCACACTTTCGGAGCGGTTTTTTTTTTAGGTGATGATTATTGCTGTTGTTACTTTAATCAACTGTGTTTTTTTCTTATCGGGGATTATATAAGCGAAAGAGCCAAGCTTTGGGGCTTGGCTCTTTTTGGGGTGCCTTAATCTTTTGGATTTGGGCAAATTTGGATTAGAACATTTTTTCTGGGTAAACACCAGTTGCGTGGAGTTCAGCGAACTTGTCAACCACACCTTGACGGTCTTGGCTGTAAGTTACACCAAACCATTTTGATTCAGTGGTGAGCACCTTAACAGATGCTTTGCCTTGCTTAACCAGTTCGTTGATAAGCGTAGGAATGAAGAACTCGCTCTTTGGCTTATCGATGTTTTCTTTGAGGAATTTCACGAAATACTCTTCGCTGTACTTGAAGTAGTCGGGAGTGAAACCCCAGAAGTTCATCGACACTGGAGTGTCAGGAGCGATAACTTGTTCCACACCGTTTTCGTCGGTGAAAGAGATTTTGTGTTCAGCGTTGTAGCCGATGCTTGTGCGCTCAACTACGCCAGTGAGATAGTCGCCCTCTTTCTCGCAAACGCCACGAGACACAGTGCCGCTTTCGCTCAAAGTGTTGCCCACCTTGAAGCCCACCATTGAATATTTGTTGGTAGAGCCTTCTTCAAGGCTTGACAATTCCTTTGCCATTACCTCGAAGCTGTTACGACCATAGTAGTCGTCGCTGTTGATGATGGCGAAAGGTTCGTTGATCACGTTCTTGCCCATCATCAAAGCGTGGTTAGTACCCCAAGGCTTTGTGCGTTCGGCTGGGCAAGTAAAACCTTCTGGAAGGTCGTTGATTGATTGGAACACCACTTCTGTAGGAATATGGTTTTCGTATTTCGACAAGATTTTGGTACGGAAATCCTCTTCAAAATCTTTGCGGATAACGAATACTACCTTACCAAAGCCACTTTGGATAGCGTCGTAGATAGAGTAGTCCATAATAGTTTCCCCGTGAGGTCCAAGACCGTCGAGTTGTTTCAAACCGCCATATCGGCTTCCCATGCCGGCGGCGAGAACAAATAAAGTTGGTTTTGACATAATTTGTTTGATGTATTTAAAAGTTGATTTTAGAAAAAGTTCAATTATTCCACTTTGTGTGCACCGTCGCTAATCACCACGTCGATGATGATAGGCTCAATGCCATATTTTTCGTTGAATTTTGTTTTTGCAGTTTGCACGAAAGAGTCGTAAAGTTGCTCTTTCACGAGGTTGATGGTGCAACCGCCGAAGCCTCCGCCCATGATTCGTGAGCCAGTCACGCCACATTCCTTAGCCACGTCGTTGAGGAAGTCGAGTTCTTCGCAGCTCACTTCGTAGTCTTTAGAAAGACCGTGGTGAGTTTCGTACATGCGCTGTCCTACTGTTTCGTAGTCGCCTTTCTCAAGGGCTTCGCACACATCGAGCACACGTTGCTTTTCGCCAATCACATACACGGCACGCTTGTAATCCTCGTCGCTGATTTGATCCTTCGCTGCTTCAAGCATCGACATGTCGGCATCGCGAAGAGTTTCCACACCGAGGGTTTTCGCCACGCGTTCGCAAGATTCGCGGCGCTTGTTGTAGGGCGAGTCCACGAGTTCGTGCTTCACTTGTGAATTTACGAGCACCAATTTATAGCCCACAGGCTTGAATGGGAAATACTTAAATTCAAGTGATCGGCAGTCGAGACGCATCAAGCAGTCTTTTTTGCCGAACACGGAAGCGAATTGGTCCATGATGCCGCAGTTCACACCGCAATAGTTGTGCTCGGTGGATTGGCCAATTAGTGCAAGTTCAAAAATACTGATTTTGTTGTCGTTAAACAAGTCGTTGAGCGCATAAGCGAAGCAAGATTCGAGCGCTGCTGATGACGATAAACCTGCTCCGAGAGGCACATTGCCAGCAAACACTGCGTCGAAGCCTTTCACCTCGAAACCGCGTTTCAGAATCTCACGGCACACGCCAAACACATAGCAAGCCCATTGCTCGGCAGGTTTGTCCTCTTCCCTCAAGCCAAATTCTGTGTATTGGTTCATGTCAACGGAATACAATCGCACTTTGTCGGTGCCGTTGATATTAATCGCTGTCATGATATATTTGTCGATTGCTCCAGGAAAAACGAAGCCACCATTATAATCAGTGTGCTCACCAATCAAATTGATGCGACCGGCTGACGCATAGAAGATTGGCTTGCTCGAAAAACGCTCTGTGAAAGCCGTTCTAAGTTTATCTTTCATCATTTTTAGTATTTTGAAGGTCGTTGTAAAAATTCAACTTACGAATTTACAATTTTTTTTACTTTTGTACTAATTTTTCGGAAAAATTTGTCGAAATGTTCAGCAAAATTGCCTAAAATTAGCCGTTAATCAATTCCTCAATCTTTTGTACGAGAGCTTCTTTGGTGGAAGAACCCACGTGGCGGTTTTTCAATTCACCGTCTTTGAAAAAGAGGATTGTAGGAATGCTGCGGATTGAGAAATCTACAGGAAGGTCTTCGCCTTCATCGACATCGTATTTGCCGATGAGAACTTTGCCCTCATATTCAGTTGCCAACTCATCTACAATGGGAGCGATGTGCTTGCAAGGTCCACACCATTCTGCCCAAAAGTCAATCACTACAGGTTGCCCTGATTCTATCGCTTGTTTAGCGTTTTCGTCGTTAAATGTATAAGCCATATTTGTTTGTTTTTATGTTGTTTATTCTTCGTTTTTATTGATGCTAAATTCCATTTCCATGCTTTCAAGTGTGTTCAGCACCTGCTTGTTGATAGGAATCTTATATTGTGAGCGCATGTCCACATAGTGCTTCCTGTCGTCGGTAAAGATACGGAAGTTTAGGCTGCAACGGTTCTCCGTCGATTCAGTCATCGATTCTTTCAGTAGTGAGAGTTCTTTCAGCCTATCCTCTGGCACTTGGATAGTGAGGTTGGAGAGCAGTTTGCCTTTTACTTCGGTAAGTGGTGTGATGCTTGCAATGTTGAGGTTGATGCGGTCGTTGAAGCGCCCCTTTCGGAACACGCCCTTCACCATAATGGCAAGGCCCACGATGCCGAATTTATTGTAATTGATATAGTTGTTGCCAAAGAGCATCAAATCGTATTTTCCGGTGTAGTCCTCAATCACAATTTTGCCGTATCTATTTCCCGAACGCGCCTCTTTTTCCTCGTATGAAGTGATCAGTCCTCCGAAGGTCACCTCTTGGTCGAGCTCGCTTGCCTTCTTCTCCATGTCCGCAAGTTTGGTGTTGCAGCCGTAGGTGAGTTCAAGATAGAATTGGTCTAATGGATGAGCAGAAAGGTAGATGCCCACCAACTCTTTCTCTTGATTCAGACGGAAGAGGTCGCTCCACTTTTCGGGGTTTGGAATTTCGGGCTTGGCAGTTTCAATTTCATCAGAGTCGCCGAACAGAGAGTTTGCCGCATCGAATTTCGCACGGTGGAAATTCTGTGCGTATCGAATCAGCACATCGGAGAATCGTTGTCCATTGTCGTTTTCGTGGAAATATGCTTCACGACTCACGTTCGGGAAGCAGTCTAAAGCACCTGCAATAGCGAAACATTCAAGTGCCTTGCGGTTGAACGACGACAGGTCGATACGCTCAAGCAAATTGAAAATGGATGTGAACGGACCGTTGTCGGTGCGCTCTTTGATAACGGCTTCAACGGCTGCGGTAGGCACACCCTTGATGGCGGCAAGACCGAAGCGAATCTCCCCATTCTTGTTTGCACCGAAGTTGGCGAAACTCTCGTTGATGTCGGGACCAAGTGTGGCGATGCCCATCGACTTACATTCGTCCATCAATTTGGTGATTTCCTTGATGTCGTTTTTGCGTCGAGTCATAATCGCTGCCATAAATTCGGCAGGATAATGCGCCTTCATGTAGCCAGTTTGGTAAGCTACCCAAGAATAGCATGTGGCGTGTGATTTGTTGAACGCATAGGAAGCAAACTTTTCCCAGTCGGACCAAATCTTTTCCAAAATATCGGGGTCGTGACCATTGGCTTTACCTTGCTCAATGAACTTTGGCTTCATTTGGTCAACGATGTCTTTCTTCTTCTTACCCATCGCCTTACGCAAAGCATCACTCTCGCCACGGGTGAAGTTTGCCAACAGACGCGACAGGAGCATCACCTGTTCTTGATACACGGTGATACCGTAGGTGTCCTTCAGATATTTCTCCATGATAGGAATATCATAGGTGATGAGCGAAGGGTTATGTTTACGCTTAATGAAGTCGGGAATGTAGTCCATTGGGCCTGGACGATACAGCGCGTTCATGGCAATCAAGTCCTCAAACACGGTTGGGTGAAGTTCGCGCAAGTATTTCTGCATACCAGCCGATTCGAACTGGAATGTGCCCACGGTCTGTCCTCTTTGGTAGAGCTGATAGGTGAGTTCGTCGTCGATAGGAATGGTGTCGATGTCAACATCAATGCCTCTTGAAAGCTTCACATTCTTCACAGCCTCCTTCAACTCCGACAGCGTTTTCAGCCCCAAGAAGTCCATCTTAATCAGACCAGTGGATTCAATCACATGGCCATCGTATTGGGTGAGCATAGTGCGCTCTTCTGGAAAATCGGGGTCGGCAGCAGTGGAAACTGGCACCCAGTCGCTAATGGGGTTCGCACAGATGATAAAGCCACATGCGTGAATACCTGTGTTGCGAGTGGTGCCCTCAAGTTGGCGGGCGTATTTGATAGTGTCGCGCTCCGCAGGGTCGCTCGACTGCTCTGCGTCTAACAGTTCAGGTGTGTATTTGATGGCGTTGCCAAGATTCATTTTCGCTCCATCGGGAAGACGGTCGGGAATAGCCTTACAAAGCGCATTGGCTTTTTCCAAAGGCAATTTCTTCACGCGAGCCACGTCTTTGATAGAGTTCTTGGTTGCCATTGCGCCGTAAGTGATGATGTGGGCGCAATTCTCATGTCCGTATTTGTCCATCACCCACTTCAGCACCCATTTGCGACCATCGTCATCGAAGTCGGTATCAATATCAGGGAGATTGACACGGTCGGGGTTCAAGAAACGCTCAAACAGCAAGTCGTACTTCAATGGGTCGATTCGGGTGATGCCCAAGCAATATGCCACGGTAGAACCTGCCGCAGAACCACGGCCAGGACCTACAATCACGCCCAATTCTTTACGGGCAGCGTCGATGAAGTCCGACACAATAAGGAAGTAACCAGGGAAACCCATGGTTTTCATCACATGGAGTTCGAAATCAACCTGCTCCAGCACGTGTTCGGGAATAGGGTCGCCATAAAGGCGTTTCGCGCCATCGTAAGCCAACTTTTTAAGATATTCAGCCTCGAATTTGATGCGATAAACCTTGTCGAATCCACCAAGCGATTCAATCTTTTTCATGCCTTCCTCGCGAGGCAGTGTGTTGTTGCCTTTCTCGTCGGAAGAAAACTCCTTCAGCAGGTCTTCCTCGGAGTACTTTTTCCTGATGTCGTCTTCGGTTCCAAAATCGGCAGGAATCGGGAAGTTAGGCATGATTGGTCCGTGCTCAATGCTATAGACCTCTACTTTGTCTAATATTTCAAGGGTGTTCGACAGCGCTTCTGGCACATCGTGAAACACCTCGTTCATTTCCGCTTGCGATTTGAGATACTCCTCTTTGGTGTATCGCATACGGTTAGGGTCTTCGTAGTCGGCACCTGTACCGATGCAGAGCAATATGTCGTGCGCTTCGGCGTAGTCTCTTTTCTCGAAGTGAACATCGTTGGTGCAAATGAGTTTCACACCCTCTCGCTTTGCCATAGGAATGAGCACCTTGTTCACTTCTTCTTGAAGTTGGAAGGTCTCGCGGTTGGCAATCGTGCGTGGGTCTTTCACCTCGTGGCGTTGGAGTTCAAGGTAGAAGTCGTCGCCAAACACTTCGTGGTACCATCGGCACGCCTCTTCTGCTCCAGCAATATCACCAGCCAAAATCTTCTTAGGAATTTCGCCACCAATACATGCCGAGCATACGATAAGGTCTTCATGGTATTTCGCCAAATCCTCACGGTCGGTGCGGGCGCGGTAGTAGAAACCATCTACCCATGCCCTACTCACAAGTTTGATGAGGTTTTTGTAACCGTTGTAATTTTTTGCCAGCACCACCAAGTGATAGTTGCCCTTGGTCTTGTCTTCTTTTTTGCCGTGAGCCACATACATTTCGCAACCAAGAATGGGCTTGAAAGGCTCAAGACCTTCTTTTTTGCGAGATTTATTAACTTTCGCGCAATAGTCGGAAAATTCTTTGACACCGTACATCACACCGTGGTCGGTGAGTGCCATACCTTTCATGCCGTCGGCAATAGCCAGGTCGACGAGCGCCGGTATCTTCGACTTTCCGTCAAGAACAGAGAAATCACTGTGGACGTGTAAATGAACAAATGGATTCATATAAGATTAAAATAATTTATCTTTCAAAATTACTCATTAAATACAACCTATTCAAAAAATAGAGCCATTAGTTGTTAACATTCGAGCCTCTGCCCTCGTTAAATATTGCTAATATGCAATTCGCAATTTGTGTCTTCTATTTTTTTGCAGTTAATTTGAATAAAAAATTGAGTTATTCAAATGTATGTTCCTCTCTGAACACACAAAAAATGAAGATAGCCATGCATAGAAATTTTTTAATAGCATTAACATGCTGTTGTTGTTCTTTTATTAACTTATCAGCACAAGAGCTTAGAGGTGTTGTTATGGATAGCAAGCAACATCCCATAAGTTATGCTGCTATACAAGTACTTGATGCGAATGACTCAAGCTATGTTGATGGGGGGATGAGTAATGAAAAAGGATTTTTTTCAATTTCAAAGCTTGATATTCACAAAAATTACATACTAAAGGCATCTTGTTTGGGGTACAAGAATTTGACAGTGCAAGCATCTTTGCAAAATGAAATGAAACTAGTGCTAGCAGAAGACAAAAAAGTATTAAGGGAAGTCATAGTGAAAGGAAAGCGCCCTTTTATGAAACAAGAGGGTGACAAGACCGTCTTCTACTTAAAGAGCATGCCAAGCATTGGAGGTCTGAAAGTCAATGATGTCTTGAAATATGCCCCACGAGTGATGGTAAGTTCCAATGGAGATATTAAGGTGGCGGGAAAAACAGCAACAGTATTTCTCAATGGCAGGAGACTAAGCAATGAAGAATTGTTTTCCTATCTTTCCGGATTGAATGCATCAGACATAGAAAAGATAGAGATACAACAGAGTCATGGAGGTGAAAAAGATGCAGATATTCAAGGCGGCATCATCAACATCATTACACGCCAAAGACAACTTGGTGTAAAGGGAACATTATATATTAAAGGATCTACACCAGAGGATGGTTACTATTATTATTCGCCCATAGTAAACCTATACGTAGGCAAAGAAAAATGGAACATTTACGGAATGTACTCTTATGAGCAAGAAAGACAAAAACAATATAGTGAAACCATCAATGACTATCTTTACAATAATACACAACATCAGGAAAAAAACAACTATTTTTCTCATGCCAATACCCATTATTATCGTTTGGGTGTCATCTATTTATTGTCTCAGTATCATCAGTTGGGAATTGAGTTGAATGGAGTTGTCATGCGTCCAAAATCAGACGAATCCAAGGGAAACTTGTCTATTCAAGATGCCAATAACATATATAAAGGAATATCTAGCTCAACATATTATAGTCCATCAGACTTTATGAATGTTGCTTTTTCTTACAATTGGAACTTTGATAAGCAAAACAGCAACTTAAAACTCTTGGTAAATTGGAATCATAAGAAAAAGTCTAGTGATAACCAATTGGATGCCATTTATCCAGAATACGCAAATGGCAATGTCAAGGAAGATAACACCAACTCTTCCAATGCCAACAATTGGTCTACCACCATAGACTTTACCAAAAATTTTAAAACAGGTTGGTCATTTGTTTCTGGTGGTCGAATTATAGGAAGTATACGCAATAGTGATTTTTATAGTTGGGATAGATTAAACAAACTCAATGATGAAACCCATTGGAAATACAAAGAGAACATAGGGGCTGCTTATGTGGGAATCGCAAAAAGTTTCTCTAAACATTGGTATATAAATCTCAACCTACGTGGTGAATATACAGATGTAACTGGAACCTATCCAGAACAAGCTGCGCGTAACATATCAAAGCATTACACAGATTGGTTTCCATATTTCTTTCTATCTTACGAAACGACTAAGGGATGGAAATACGAAGCCCAATATAGTAAGAGTGTATATCGTCCACCATTCGCTTTGATGAACGGTTATTCCAACCGCCTAAGCGACATACTATATGACAAGGGTAATCCAAACTTGGAAGCAGCCTTGACCGATAACTTCGGGTTCACGGTAAGGTATCTCAATCATTCGGCATCCGTCAGTTACAAGCGTACCCCAAAAGACATAGTGGAATATTTCACGGTTGAGGACGGAATCACCTATCATACCAACATCAACTTTGGCACATCCTCTGTGCTTGCATTAGATTATTCTTACAGTGGAAATCTTTTGTCTTGGTGGCAAACCAATCTTTATGCAGTAGGTCAATATACAGACATTCCCAAGAGTTATAATCGCAAGCACTTATGGGGAGGCATTTTCTCCTGGACAAACCGACTATATTGGCAACACATCGGAGCATTTACCTTTGACTGTAGCATAGTTACTCATTCCGCTACTGGCAATACATACCAAAAGGGATATTATAGCTTTGACGTTTCCTACAAGCGTATGTTTTTGAATAACGCACTGAGCATACAAATAGGTATTGATGACATTTTCAATTCCATACATCAAAGATCTACAAACATTGTCCCAGTTCTGAAATATCATTTCTATACAGAGAGACAATATAGAAATCTATGGTGCAAATTGGTGTATAATTTCTCGACAAGAGCAAAAGTGGACAAACGACGCTTGGAAAATGTCAACTCAATAAAAGAACGACTATAACAATTATAAAATGCATAAATTCCCCTTTTATCTTCAGCATGACAGTATGCAATGCGGCATAGCTTGCCTACAAATGATTTGTAAAGATTTCGGCAGAGAATATACAATAGATTCTCTGTCGAATCTTTGTTTGTTTTAGGATGCATATTGTGTTGCTAAGCATCAGATTTTACGCAAAAGTTCTAAATTCCATAAATTTCTCCTAGCGAGTTATGGGATATTTAGAAATTTATCGTATCTTTGTCCCCGAATTGAGGCGTTCT
>OQVP01000577.1_pt1 | contig 14025 bp, 16 predicted proteins | sample 1691541 | NCBI WGS metagenome assembly OQVP01 (sample SAMN03418258, study PRJEB22391) | human gut metagenome | biome: human-gut; feature: organic feature; material: feces | host: Homo sapiens | place: Tanzania | collected 2013-01 | reverse complement strand
TAGTCTATCCTTGTTGATTTGGGCTTCTTCTAGCTTTAGGCATACCATTCGTTCCCATACCCTTGCGAGGTCCCTTCTGAGCAAATCGCTTCATCATCTGACGTTCAAGCTTGTAAACACGCTGTATTTGCTGCTGGGTGAGGAACTGCGAATATTTCTTGTAATACTTCTTGCGAATGTTAAGAATCTTCTCGCTCATCTCAAAACGCTGCATAATCTCCTGTTCTGTCTGAGCGTCGGATTTCATTTCCCCCTTCTTGTGATGAGGACGAGGTCCTAATGCCAAAACCTCTTTCTGACACTGGGTATAGGTGTCGATAAATTTAGAACTGGTCTTGTCGTCAAGTCCCAAATCGTGAGCAATATATTGTGCCTGCTTTTCAGCCAACTGTTCACGAGAGAGGCGCTGTTTCTGATTAGACACCTGTGCAAATACACTTGAAGAAACGGTCATCATAGCAACAACCATTATCATCATACCTAAAATCTTTTTCATATTTTCTATTGTTTAATAATTACAGAATTTGTTTTAACTAATCATATTATTCATTGAGAAATACATCCTCTTGATATACATCGAGCAGATAAACCTGATCGGCAGGAGATAACTGAGAGAAAGCTTGATCTACCGCCAGAATCCCATTCTCTTTAGAAGAAGGTTGAGCGATAGGATTGTCCGTAAAATCGATATGGGGTATCAGAAGTACAGCCACAGATGCAGCCAATGTAGCCACCCATATCGCCCTTATCAGCGAACGCTTCCTTGGCGCTATCCTGACCGGTTGAGGAGTATCATCCTTCACCGCATTCAAGATGTTCGCTTCCATATCCTTGAAGAAATCATCGGGTGTAGAATAAGGCATTCGCTTACCCACCTTACCGAAATCAAATTTCTCAGTTTTGTTGAAATTAAACTTTGCATCCATTTTCTTTTTCCGTTTTAAATATCCAATTAATATCTGTCTGAACTCTCACTTAATCGGTCGAATTCATGTACTTAATAATTTTCTCTTTGGCAACATGATAACTTGCCTTGATACTTGTTGGTGTAGAATCCGCAATCTTGGCAATCTCATCAAACCCGAGTTCTTCGTAATATCGAAGGTTGAATGCCAACTGCTGCTTGGGCGGAAGCAAAAGAATAGCCTTCTGCAATTTAACAGCCACCTTATCGCTGAAATCAATATAATCATCGCCTTGAATCAGGTTGACACCTGTTGTTTCCGAATCTATAGAGACAACTTCCTGTCTCCGTTTGCTGATAATCCTAAGAGCCTCATTTGTGGCTATGCGATAGATCCAGCTTCTTAAAGAGCAATCGCCCCGATAGTTGTCGAACGAGCGATAGATTCTCACGAAGGTTTCCTGCGAGGCATCCTGTGCGTCATCGTGCGAAACCACCAGTCGGCGAATATGCCAATATACGTTTTCCTGATATTTCGCCATCAGCATCCGAAATCCGTTCTGTGGATCTTCCTTAAGCGCTTCCATGATGCCATTGTCATTTATACTCATATTCGTTTTATTTCTTGAACGTTACGATTATACGACCATTCAAAATGGGAAAAGTAAAAAGACGGGATACTTTTTCTATAAAAAATCGTTTATTTCAGAATAACTTATTCTACTACCTATTATAAATCTACTCTCACTACTCGGAAACCGACATTGGCATATTTACCCGAAGCATCACGGGCATCATCGGAATATTCGCTCCGGCAAGCATCACGACTGGAATCCCAGCTGCCACCTTTTACAATATATAATCCGGCAGTATTCTGAGTAGAAGTCCATTCCCAGCTATTACCCCAGAAATCAATGCCACCACAGGCACCAGTTGTTTCAGCATAGGCATCAACAGCAGTCAATCCTTTTTCCACATAATCGCTGTTCATCTTCACATCCTTTGGCATATGACCGGCTGCCAGAATCCATTCCTCTTCGGTTGGCAAACGATACGCATGCAGTTCATCCTTACTGCCCAACCATTCGCAATAAGCCATCGCCTCGCTGTAGGAAACATTTACAACAGGATAATTTTCCTGACCTTGCAGATAAGTAAATCCAGTATCGTACATGGCATATTCCTTGTTGGTAACCGGTGCATATGCAACATAAGCATTCTTTGCAGAAGAACCTCGCAACACCAGCCATTGGTCATTAGGATTATCATCAACACGAGGGTCAACAAGACGCCAAAACTGTTGTTCCAAGCGGATATCACGATTCTCAACCATCTCATCAACAATATCCTGCATCTCTGCTACCAGATCTGGAGTTTTCGCTTCACGCTCCAGTTGGCGAAGTTTAGCCTTTTTGCGAGCTACCACCTTATCATACTTTACTCCCATCTGCTCCATCAAAGCTTGCTTATTTTCATCTGTAGGATTTTGCTGATAAGCCACCAGCATGCTCTTGGTCAAAGCATCAAGATTGGGGCGTTCGTCTTCAACAAAAGGAGCGTCAATATCAGCAAATTCCAGTTCACTCTCTACCAAATCTAGTGGAGTAATAAACTCAGCAGCCTGAATTTTCTGGTGTACACCGAAATAAGCAGCCACATCCCTACCTTTATAAATAGAGAGGCGATAACCTCCATACAAATCACAAGGAAAAGTAATGATATAATAGTCTTGTCCTGGTGTTAGTGTTTCCCCTTCTGGTGCAGAGAATGTGATAATAGATTCCTTATCCCCAGAAAGATTGCCTGCTAACTGATAACCATCCACACTCTCCAGCTCTATCTTGGTAATACCAGACATAGTAAAATTAAGCTTGATTCCCCCTAAACCTTTCTTCGCCACGTCTTCTAAAGAAACGATTGTACTTGCCGACTGTTCTGTGGGAACAACCACTTCTTCTTCATCTTCTGTTGGATCCAAAGGTATTTCTTCTGAAAAAATCTGATTATCTGATGAACAAGCTGTAAAGAACATCAGCATAAATGCCATCGAGGCAAATATTGTTTTCTTCATATTCGTTTATTTTAATTATGTTTTAATATTTAAGTTCACTATCATCATTTTTGAGCTCGCTTAGATGAACGTCACGATTATATGAACTTAGAATACAGAAAAAGTAAAAAGACGGGATACTTTTTTCTTTGCCTACTTAGGTATTGTCGTTTAAGTCTAAAAATTCAATATCTATAGACGAGGGTATGCCTTCTGAGGTTGCCCTCGTTTGCTTTTTGGGGGAGTTTTATCGTATTTTGAGCCGTTTATAGTTGCCTACGGCAAGATGTTTTGGAGTAGCTACTAACCCCCACCGAACTACATACAAGCAACAACGGGCTGAAAGCCCAATGTCTTCCATAGCCCAGGGCACCGCCCTGCGGACATGATGCAGCTCAGTGGAATTTTAGTGGGGGATAAGCATTACTCTTTGCAAGTCTATACAGAGTGAAGAACTCTTCATCAATGTTAGTGGAAATCCATAGGAGCGGAGAGCGTTAAAAAACTTATTATTTCACACACGCATACGCGCACACGATCACACGTACGCGCACACGCGATGTCGAAAAATTCGACCACACGACCACACCTATAGCATAACATACAGTAGATCAAAGCTTTAAAGTGTGTTCGAAGCCTAAAAGATATGGTGATTCGACCACACTTCGACCACCGACTGAATAGCAAAGACAAGGCCTTTGCAAGCGCTTGACAGTCAAGTGGATAGTGTGCTGTTTTGCAAATTCAATGATTTTACTCAGCAATTTCATTGATTTTGCTCAGCAAATTCATTGATTTTGGTCAGCAATTTCATTGATTTTACTCTACCATCACGTTGAGATTTGTGCACAAAAGAACTGCTTCACGTCTCAAACGAAAGTCGTTCTTCTCATCAAAACAATTTGATTTGCAATCGCATCTGCCACATATTTGCACGAAACATTTGTTTCTCAATCTATTATACCGACGTCCTCATCACGCTCAACAATAGTCTATAAGCAAGGAAATCCCCAGTACTTTTCCACTGGGCCAAAGTCATTGAGAATATCGCCCCAATGGTACCGCTTATAGCGGTCGGATGGTACCGGTACCAAACATCCGCTACACACGCTGTCAAAGGGTGCCATGCAGACTGTGCTACAAGGCACCCTGAGTTAGTGTGATTTGATGATGTTATTTACGTCTTCTGTTGTGACGCAAAGTCTCACCTTTGAGTTCGATGTGCTCCGACGAGTTGATGAGCCTGTCCATGATGGCGTCAGCAAGAGTTGGCTCGGCAATATAGTCGTACCATCTGTCCAATGGCAATTGTGAGGTGATGATGACGGATTTCTCTTCATACCTGTCCTCGAGCAAGGTAAGCAAAGCAAGCCGTGCTTCCGGTGTCAGTGGTTGCAAGCCAAAGTCATCGAGTATAAGCAGGTCTTTCTTCCCGAGTTTCTTGATGAGCTTCTGGTATGTTCCCTCTAGACGCGCCTTTGTCAGCTCGTCAGCAAAGTGGTTCATGCTTAGGAAGAGGGTGGATATCCCGATAGAGCAAGCCTGATGGCCAAGAGCACACGCGAGATAGGACTTGCCACATCCTGTAAGACCGGTGATGAGCAGATTGTCCCCTCGGCGTATGAAGCTGCAATCTGCCACTTCCGCCAGTTGGCTTTCTGTAAGATTGCGCTCCGTAGAGCAGGTAATGTCCTCGATAAACACCTTGTATCTGAGTTTTGCGGCTTTCAGAAGCCTCTCCGTGAGTCTCTTGTCACGCATACATGCCTCCATCTGCACCATTTTCTCCACGGCCCTGTCAAGCCCCGGACGTTTCTGTGAGGGTAAAACCATCATCGCCTCAAAGGCCTCTGCCATACCATGAAGCCCCAATTCCTTCAGTTGGCTGATTGTTGTCTGTGTACTCATGATTTTGGCTTGTCTTTATGTGAAACAATGCTCCTAAAGGCGGACGCACCACGTACATTGTCGTTCAGAGGAGTCTTTGATATGATGGTGTTGGCCGCAGCCTTGTCGCGGTTGTGCTTTAAGATGTTGGAAAGCAGTTTATATCCAGCCTTACCCGTCTCTGCCTTCATGAGGGCAGCAGCTGATTCGAGGCGGTCATACCCGTAAGTCCTGCCAAGGGACAGCACTCCGTTGCATGTGCCGTATGCCTGCTGAGGGAAGGTAGTGCGTTGCAGGATGTTCTCCACAGCCCACTTGGTAAACGGACCGACACGCCTGGCACGGTCGATGAGTGTCGCGGCATTCTGACTGCGGTTGTGCTCGTATGCGAGGTGTGACTCCGGCATATGTTCTTTCACGGTCGTATAACCGTATGGGTCGTACTTGCGGTCATGCGTCCACACAAGTTTTCCCTCCGCATATATCTCTACAGATGTCACGTCCCACATGACTTTAACCATCTGTCCCACATACTTGTAGGGCACACTGTAGAAGTGGCGCTCTGAGCCTACACAGACGTGATATGATGCTCCAAGCTTTACCTCCTTGCGCATACGGAAGCGGTACATCTGCTGTGGCAGAGGACGCATGTTCGGCAGCTCATACTTCTCGAAGATTCCCCACCGGCTACAGCCTTTGTAAGGAAGCGAGCAATACTCGTCCAAAAGCTCCCAGATGCGGCAGTTGATGTCGCCGAGTTCATAGAAGGTGTCATTCTCCATACGTGCGTAAATGTAATGATAGAGATGATTGACCACACTCTCCACCGGCCCCTTGTCGCGAGGCTGCCGCACTCTGCAGGCGGTAGGCTCGATGCCGTAGTAGGACGCCCATTCCACGGTGCCGTCAGAAAGTGTGAGACTGTAGCGTTCGGACTTTGCCACCCACTGCTTCATGTTGTCGCTTTTCGCCTCCTTGGGTAATGCGCCCATGAACTCAAGAGCCTTGTTCAAGCCATGGAAAAACCACTCGGTTGTAGCCTTGGGCATGGCCATCATGAAAGGCAGGTTGCTGTAAGGCATCACGCACACCAGCACCACAAGCTTTTGTGGCTTCCCTGTCTTGCGGTCTGTAAGATAGAGCGCATCACCGGCAAAGTCTATCTGCATCTGTCCGCCTGGCTCGTAGTCGTTATGGTACGAGTAGTCGTGCGACTCGCGGTACTTTCTGACATGCAGCTTGAACTGGGTGTAGCCATAGCCGTCGGGACACAGCTTCTTGTAGAATGTCTCGTGAACAAATTGCATTGTGGCATGTTTGCCTTTGAGACGTTTCAACACTTCGGGCATAAGACGCTCCAGTTCTGCCTTGCGTGGATCCTCTGATTGTAGCGACTCTTGTGGCGAGAGGATGGTGAGCAACTCGCTATCGGAGAGTGCAAGCAAATCTCCGTAGCTCTTGCCGGTGTCACGGACTGCCTTGCTGACCTCCGAGACACTGCGCTTGCTGCAGTGGACGGTAGAACAGATTGACTTCTGCGACAGTCCTTGGCTGAGCAAGCTTAGGATTTCTCTTTGTCTTAACATAATCTTGTGTTTAGACGTTTAACATTAGATACGAATGGACTCATGTGTTCCATTCCGACACTAATATAAGCACCCTTGCAAGATTTTGGTATAGGACATGAAAAAATGTGGTACCAAACCTCCGCTACACACGCTGCTGAGCCATTATGCCAAAGAACGATAGTTTGAACGGTACCACACTTCCGCTACGAAAAATCCGACAGCGTGAATCAGCGGTACCAAAACACCGCTACGGGCGGTACCAAATCGCCGATATTATCACGTAATCCCAAAGGAGCGCCTTATAAGAACCTTTTTCTATAGGAAATTCAACATCAAAGTGTATAGAAGACAAACTTTTTCCAAGTCTCACTATACAACCTTCAAAATTAAAATTAAGATTGGATGAAGGAATATTTTAAGAAGGTTGATAATATTATTGTTGATGATTTGATAATGGCTTTAGATAATGGTATAAATGAGATTCATAATACCAGAGAAGATAGAGACTTGAAAATATACACAAATAAGGAAATTTGTGAGGTGCTTGGAATCAAAGATAAATTACTGCGCAAGTATCGTTATAAAGGTTTGTTGTCTTACAGTAAATATGGTGATAAGTATTGGTACACCCAAACAGACATTGACGAGTTTATGGCAAACAACAAACGTGAAGCATTTTGCTAATACGCATTATTATATATTTAGAACTAACTTTGAAAATTATGACAGAAAAGAAAGAGATGCTGCTTATTGAAAAGACACAATGGGAAGCCATTGTGTCGAAAGTCAGAGACTTAACTCTAAAAGTCTCTATGCTCAAAGATAAATGTGTTACTCAACCGCAATATTACAACAATAAAGAATTGTGTAAAGTGCTTGGTGTTGAAGAACGACTTATACAAAAATACAGAGAGCAAGGATTGCTCGCTTATTCAAAAATTGGTGATAAGTATTGGTACAGCCAACAGGATGTCTTAGACTTTTTAGAAAAGACTCGACATCCGGCTTTTAGAAGATCTTGAAATCCTTGTCAAACAAGTTGGATATTGGTTTGAATAGTCTGCACAGAATAAGTCCGACGACTATCAAGCTTATACGCACTAATGCAGAACCGTTCATCGTAAATCCGAGCCAAATTAGGCACAGCGGTGAACACATAGCGGTTATGGTTATCAGCATCATTAGTGATGCAAGAAATGTTTTAATGCCCATGTCTCTATTTTTTTATCTTTTTCAATGGTTTAAGGAACAACGATGTAGTCGCTATGCAGACCATGGAAATACTTGCGGTAGGCATCGTTGGTGGTGTAGATGTCGCCTTCATTGTCTTCTGTGATGAAATATACTTTCAGGTCTTTATAGTGATTTTCAACCAGAATCTTGAAATCGGTGATGAATGCGACTTCCTCAGCTTCCATTTTGAGAACTCCATCTTTAAGGTCACAATGGAGAATGTTGCCACAAAGATTGCAGTCGCCATAGTCTATGCCGAGAGCTAAAATGATGTTGCCTTCCCAACCTGGCTCCTCGTCAGTTTCCATAACGGGGCGTTTCTTGTCGGCAAACTCCTTGTAGAGATTGCATATTTCTTGAAGGTTCTCTTGTCTGCCTTCTACTTTGTAGACCACTCTTATCCAATGCAACTGTGACTTGACAAAAGTCTCCCAATCTATTGTTATGTCTTCTTCCATCTCTAATCAATTTTAAAGTTGTACAATGGTCGCAGACTGTCACCGGCTATCTCGAAAGCCACAATGTCGCGAGCGTACTCGTTGCTTCCTACTTTAGCGGAGAGGAAGAACACATAGGAGCGATTGCCGTATTCATCGTCAAGGCTCACTATCTTCTGCACTTCATGGTGGCTGTAATCATCATTAGGGTGAGCAAGTTGTAGCAGAGGGCGATGCTCTTCGTGCAGCTTGCCGTCAGCAGACTTAAACTTCACCACACAATCTATATCGGGTGCGGTTCCGCCTTCGCCTGTGTCATGCCAGATGGCTGTCACGAGACTGTCGTCAGAGACTATTGTATGGTAAGTCTCGGTAGAGTCAGACTTACCATAGCTCTTATCGAGACTTGTATCGGAAGACTTGTTCAAACATGAAGAGCATATAGACAATGCCAACAAGGCTATGCTACAAAGCTGGAGTATCCTTTTCACATTCATCATAGTTTCCATTAGACATATATGCCCGTTTTAATTTTTCGTCTTCAAAATCACTCGTAAACATACATTCTGCCAAAACCTCACCATCCTCTGCGTATTCGGGGTCGAACACAAGTCCAGGGAGAGCAAGCGGTTCTTCTTGTCCATATATGTACGAACCGATATAGACGTATTCCTTGGAAGGCTCTACCTTATCTTTATCTAAAAATACATCTCTTTCGCGTGCAAAATCAGAGTACTCATCATCGTATCCTTCGAAATCGTTTAATTCCCACACAAAGCAAAGCTCGTACATCAAGCATTCGAAGAAGAAACGTTCGTTGTTTGCTTCAACAAAGTGGCTATGCGTATCCTCTTGATAAAACATAGGATATAACTTCGGCTCAAACATCCAATTCTTACTTACTTCTTTGACAGTTTCCAGAATTTGCTCTTTGATGAACTTGCTCCAAAGGCTGGTAACCTGATAGGCATTGTCTTTCTTTACTTTCAGATATATTTTCATTTTCTTTTCGTTTAGAACTTTATTCTGATGGAGGTAAAATCTGATTGATGAAAACTTCATTGCTGTCATCAAAATATATTCCGTCCATATCACGAGAAAAAGAGACAAAACCATCTCCGTCGCATGTGTCGCAGCACAATCTTTCAGCTAAGTCTTCATAGAAGGCTTTCATTATCTTCTCGTATAGGTCGGGAACCTTCTCCTGCAACCAAGGGTCGAACTTCTCCCAATAGTCCTCTTCCTCCACATCGTGAAGAATGGTGTCTTGGGCTTCTTTCCATAACGTAAGGAGATTCTCTGCTTCTTCGTCAGAGAGTTTGACGGTAGTACCGTCATTATTTCCATTCAAATATATTTCTGCGTTAATCTCTTTCATTGTCTGTGATATAGTTTAACTTTATGATTGATGACTTGCGATCCACTCTTTTGCAACAGACACTCCGTCTTTTGTGATATGAGGAGCACCGAACTTCTTATCGATTATAACATTTCTACCCTTAGGTCCCAATGTTACCTTTACTGCATCTGCCAATGCATTAACGCCCTGACGCAACTGCTCACGAGCCTCCGTATTGAATATTATGTTTTTTGCCATATCTGTTTGATTTTTCTGATTCAACGATTAATGTTAGATGATTGCATAAATGTCATTTTCTCTCATTATCAAATAATCCTCACCATCTATATTGATTTCGGTTCCGGAGTATTTGCCATAAAGAATCTTGTCCCCTACCTTAACGGTCATTGGTTCATCTTTCTTTCCGCAGCCTACGGCAACAACCTCTCCCGTCATAGGTTTTTCTTTTGCCGTATCAGGTATGATTATTCCCGATGCTGTTTTTTGCTCTGCCTCTGCAGGCTTAACCAAAACTCTGTCTGCTAATGGTTTTACGTTTACATTTGCCATTTTTGTATCTCCTATTTTATTTGTTTTTTACTTTAATTCTCTCCTTTCTCCATTCCAACTCTCTGATTGAAATCACAGCCCTTGCGAATAAAGAACAAATCCCAGCTTCTTTTGTTCCTTCCCTTCGAAACTGCATTTGGAAGAGTGCGAAAAATGTGCCAAAATCATTTTTCTGCCATTTTGACATACTTTCAAGCCAAGCTATGAAAAAAGGTCATCATTCTCTGACGACCTTTCTCCATCTTCTTAATTCAATGCTTCCAACTGCTCATGCAGTACAACAAGTTTCTGAGTTGCGTCTTGCAATTTCTTTCTCTCCATATCGACAACCTTCTGCGGAGCCTTTCCAACAAAACTCTCATTCGACAATTTCTTTTCCACAGAAGCCTTAAAGCCCTCAAAATACTTTATATCCGCCATTATTTTCTTCACCTCCTCTTCCTTATTTATACTATCGGCAAGAGGAACGAAAATTTCCATCGTTCTAACCATCTTCGCAACAGCCTTATCCACTTTTTGTGAACAAGCGGAAAGCGTTTTCAGATTACATAACTTGATTATCATCTCCGAATACTTCGCAACGACATCCGCCCCTGCACTCCGGGTATAATAAACCTCCAAAGCCGTTTTTTGAGGAATGTTTTTCTCATTACGTATAGTCCTTATTCCGACAACAAACTCCTGAACGAACTCGAAGTCCTCCAATAATTTCTTATCAACCTCTCCACAAGCAGGCATTTCGGACAACATCACAAAATCCTTCTCCCCTCTTTCCCTTATCAAGTGATAAATCTCCTCGCTGACAAAAGGCATGAAAGGATGCAATATCTTCATCAAATCCTCGAATATGCCGAGAGCCGTTTCATAAGTAGTCTTATCCATCGGCATTTGATACGCCGGCTTGATTATCTCCAAATACCATGAACAAAAATCGTCCCAAACGAATTTATAAACCCTCATCAAAGCCTCCGACAACCTGTATTTAGAGAAATCATCGTCCAACAAACCAAGCGTATCATTCATCTTATTCTTCATCCACTCACCTGCAAGCCTCGAACTCTCACTTTGCGGAATATCCTCAACCCTTTGAGACTTCAAAAGTCTCAAAGCATTCCATATCTTATTGGAAAAATTCCTGCCCTGCTCGCAATACATCTCATCAAAAGGCAAATCATTACCCGCCGGCGACGCCAAAAGCATACCCATTCTCACACCGTCCGCACCATACTTCTCTATCAACTCTATAGGGTCGGGACTGTTGCCCAAACTCTTGCTCATCTTCCTGCCCAACTTATCCCGAACAATACCTGTGAAGTAAACATTTTTGAAAGGCACCTCTTTTCTGTACTCCAAACCTGCCATAATCATTCTCGCCACCCAAAAGAAAATAATTTCGGGAGCCGTTATCAAATCGTTCGTAGGATAATAATACTTGATTTCCTCGTTGTCAGGATTTCTTATGCCGTCGAACACACTTATCGGCCAAAGCCATGAAGAGAACCAAGTATCCAGCACATCATCATCTTGCTTCAAATCACTCAAAGCATAATTCTCCTCAGGGAACATACTTCTCGCCTTCTGCAAAGCCTCCTCCGCACTCTTGGCAACAACAAACTCTCTGTTCGGCAGATAATATGCCGGTATCCTCTGTCCCCACCACAACTGCCTTGAAATACACCAATCCTTCACATTCTCCATCCAATGCCTGTAAGTATTCTTGAACTTCGCAGGGTGGAACTTAATAGTATCATTCATAACAACCTCCAATGCAGGCTTTGCCAATTCGCTCATTCTTACGAACCATTGCAGAGACAACTTGGGCTCTATCACTGCATTCGTTCTTTCCGAACAACCCACATTATTGACATAATCCTCCGTCTTCACCATCAAGTCCGCAAGTTCCAAATCCTTGACAATCCTCTTTCTGCATGCAAACCTGTCCATACCGGTATAATCTCCCCCGTTCTCATTCAAGGTACCATTATCGTTGAACACGTTTATCGTATCCAACTTATGCTTCAATCCTATGTTATAATCATTGATATCGTGAGCCGGAGTGATTTTCAAAGCACCCGTACCGAACTCTCTATCCACATAATCATCAAATATAACGGGTACACGCCTTCCGACCAAAGGCACAATCAAGAATTTACCATTCAAAGCCTTATACCTTTCATCTTCCGGATGAACACATACAGCCGTATCTCCGAGTATGGTTTCGGGACGCGTCGTTGCAACAGTTACAAAATCCGACGAACCTTCTATCATGTACTTTAAATAATACAATTTCGATTGCTGCTGTTTGAAGACAACCTCCTCATCGCTCAAAGCCGTCAATGCCACAGGGTCCCAATTCACCATTCTCACACCTCGATAAATCAAACCCTTTTCGTACAAATCCACAAACACATCAATGACGGAATCATACAAAGCCTTATCCATCGTAAAGCTTGTCCTGTCCCAATCGCAAGAAGCACCGAGTTTACGCAACTGCTTCAAGATTATACCGCCATGCTTTTCCTTCCACTGCCAAGCATGCTCCAAAAACTCCTCTCTCGTCAAATCCCTCTTCTCTATACCCTCCTCCTTCAACTTTGCAACAACCTTAGCCTCCGTTGCAATGGAAGCATGATCCGTCCCCGGCACCCAACAAGCATTAAATCCCGACATTCTCGCTCTTCGCACCAAAACATCTTGAATGGTATTGTTCAACATATGTCCCATATGCAGAACCCCTGTAACATTAGGCGGCGGAATCACCACTGTAAAAGGCACTCTGCCATCAGGCTTAGAACTAAAACACTTATTCTCTATCCACTTTGAATACCACTTCTCTTCAACAGACTTGGATTCATACTTGCTTGCAATCTCTGTCATATAGCCAATTCTTAAACGTAAATCGTCTGCAAAGGTACTAAAATTGCAGCAATCGGAATACGAAACACGCTCTGTCTTATACGTATTAAAGAAAAGAGGATACGCCACAGTGGCATATCCTCTCAATGTATATGAAATACTGATTACATCTACTCTACTATCAACTTCCTTGCCGTATTGCCGAGTTTGATGGTATAGACTCCCTTAGAGAGGTCGCCTACATTTATTTGCAAACTCTCCTGTCCGGCTTTGAGGTCGAACGTCTTCACGCTTCTGCCGCTGAGGTCGAGTACTTGCAACAAGCAGTTCTCTTGCAATGCCTCGAACTCCAAGTTCACGAAGTTCTTCGCAGGATTAGGATACAATGCAAACTCTTTTGTGTTCACCTCTTGCAATGAAACTCCCTCTCCCTCTGCATTAAAGATTGCAACGAATACACTATCGCTTGTAATGGTTACCGTTCTCGGGTTATCCGTATTGCCATCGTTCCATTTCGAGAACACATAACCGTTCTTTGCTTTTGCCGTAAGAGTTCTTACTGCACAAGACAAGGTTTCTACCTCAACACTGCCGTAAGCGTCATTGTTTGCCGATACAGAAAAATCGAAAGATAACGGAGCTTCCATAATGCGTGGCGAGAAGTACAAATTCCAACGAGATGTCGGATCGGTATATGCCTCATAGCTGCCGCAAGGTACGGTCAGTTCTGCACTATTAGGATAAGGGAGTGCCTCGGAATTGACCGTTGGAGGTACCATGGCAAAGGATACAACGGAGGATATGTTATTGCAACCGTAAAATGCACTGTCTCTTATAGAGGCAACTTGCTGCCTATGGTGATGTGGAACGAGACCCTGGTGAGCGTGTAATAAGCATTGTTTATTATGCGCTTGCTAACACAGAAAAGGCTGTGAAAAAAATGAAGCACAACGGAACACAAAAACTTGAAACCGAGAGATTGGTTTTAAGGCGATTCAAAATAGAAGATGCGGATGCAATGTATAAAAACTGGGCTTCGGACAGCGAAGTCACAAAATTTCTGACGTGGCCACCGCATGAAAGTCCGGAAGTGAGCCTTGACATAATAGAAGATTGGCTGAAGCAGTATTCCGATAACAGCTATTATCAGTGGGCAATTGGTTTGAAGGATTATTCACCGT
>OQVP01000575.1_pt1 | contig 14040 bp, 12 predicted proteins | sample 1691541 | NCBI WGS metagenome assembly OQVP01 (sample SAMN03418258, study PRJEB22391) | human gut metagenome | biome: human-gut; feature: organic feature; material: feces | host: Homo sapiens | place: Tanzania | collected 2013-01 | reverse complement strand
GTATAGTTCTTCTGTCTCCTTGCGGTTAAGCATGCCTGGAGTCGCTTCTTACCCTCCCTGGAGTGGGTGTCAAGGACGCTGTCGTATTCCAGCTCTGCCTTCGGGGTTATCTTCTCCGAAAGCAGTCTGTATAGTTCTTCTGTCTCCTTGCGGTTAAGCATGTTATGTGTATGAATCCTAGAATGTGCGGTATCTTTCGCGCCGGTGTGCGAATTTTCCTTCGCCAGTGAGGTATTTTGCCTCGTAGTCCGCGAAGTTTCCGGGGAACCAGACCAGTCTCCCGTCGCCTTCGAAGAGCAGCAGGTGCGTGCAGATCCGGTCGAGGAAGTATCTGTCGTGGCTGATGACCATTGCGCATCCGGTGAAGTCCCTGATTGCGTTCTCCAGGACTCTCATGGTATTCACATCCAGGTCGTTCGTGGGTTCGTCAAGCAGGATGAGATTGCCTCCACGCCGCAGGAGTTTTGCGAGGTGGACCCTGTTCCGCTCGCCTCCCGAAAGCTGCCCCACGAGTTTTTGCTGTGACGGGCCCCTGAAGTTGAACTTCGAGACGTATGCCCGGCCGTTGATGCTCTTTCCCCCGACCATCAGGTTTTCCTGACCGTCGGTGATTTCCTCGTAGACAGTCCGCGAGTCCACCAGCTCGTCGCGGTTTTGGTCGATATATGAGAGCTGGACGGTTGACCCGATGCGGGTTTCGCCGGAGTCCGGCTTGTCAAGACCCATGATCATTCTGAAGAGGGTGGTTTTCCCCGTGCCGTTCGGACCGATGATGCCGACGACTGCCCCTGGTGGCACCGAGAATGACGCGTCATTCAGGAGAGGAGGCTGGTTTCCGAAGGCCTTGGTGACGTGCTCGACGTCCACCACCTTGTCGCCGAGGCGTGGCCCTGGCGGGATTTGGATTGTCAGGTCGTCCCTCTCGATTTCGAAGCTCTGGGAGGCCAGTTCGTTGTATCTGGTGATGCGCGCCTGGTTCTGCTTTTGGCGCGCGGCCGGCGTCGCGGAAATCCATTCCAGCTCCCGTGCAAGCAGCTTTTGCCTGGCTGTCTCCTTCTTTTCGATCTGACGGAGGATCTCCTGTTTTTGCTTGAGCCAGGAAGAGTAGTTGCCCTCGAATGGGATGCCGCGGGTATTCTCGATTTCGAGGATCCATTTCGTGATATGGTCGAGGAAGTATCTGTCGTGGGTGACGATGATGACCGTGCCCGGGTATTCCCTGAGCGCCTGCTCCAGCCAGGCGATGGTCTCGGCGTCCAGGTGGTTAGTGGGCTCGTCAAGCAGCAGCAGGTCTGGCTTTGCGAGAAGTGCCTTGCATAGCGCGACACGCCGCTTTTCGCCGCCGGAGAGCTTTGTCACATCCGCATCGTCGGGTGGAAGCACCAGTGCGTCGCTTGCCACGTCCAGCAGGTGGTCGAGATTCCACCCGTCCAGCCTGTCGATTTCGTTCTGGAGGAAGTCGAACTCGTCGTTCAGCTTGTCGGTCTCCTTCTGCGTGAGGTCGGGATCCCCCATCTTCTCCATGACCTGGTCGTATCTGTCAATCAGGTTCTGGATGGGTGCCATCGCCTCCTCAAGGTTTCCGCGCACGGTCTTCTCGGGGTTCAGACGGGGCTCCTGGGGCACCAGCAACACCCGCATGCCCTTGGTGATGGTCGCCGTCCCCATGATTTCAGTGTCCTCCCCCGCCATGATGCGAAGCAGGGTCGACTTGCCGGCGCCATTGTCGCCGACAATCCCAATCTTGGCACCAAGGTAGAAGGATAGGTTGAAGTTCTGAAGCACCGGCTTGTCGCCATAGAATTTGGACATGCCGAGCATCTGGAAGACGAATTGCTGTGCCATGGTGTTGTGTCGGAATGGGTTGGCGTGGCTTGAATGCGAAAAGGGGAAAGGCCGGGCGGGGAGGCGGATGCGCCCGTGCGCCGGATTCGGCCGTTGCGAAACCAAATGCGGGCATTATTTTAGTCGCTCTGTTCTCCAAGGACAGGCAACGCCTCCCGGAAGACAGCGCGGTCGCGCCACCCCCATGGGATGGGCGGCATAATGTAATCCCCTTCAATGCCTTGATATTCAACACACCCCCGCTATGGAAAGACTTAGGACAATCTCGGAATCAATGGCAAGGCTCAGGACGGAACTGGCAAAGGTATTCGTCGGACAGGAGGAGGCAGTGGAACTCCTCCTGGTGGCGCTGCTGGCGGGAGGACACGCAATGCTCACAGGAGTCCCGGGACTGGGAAAGACAAAGCTCGTCAGATCCGTTTCCGCCCTCCTGGGACTCTCGTTCAGAAGAATACAGTTCACACCAGACCTCATGCCCGCGGATATCATCGGCGGGGAAATCCTCGAACAAGACCCCGAAACCGGACGCAGGGCATTCAGATTCCAGGAGGGGCCAATCTTCACACAGTTCCTGCTGGCGGACGAAATCAACAGGACGCCGCCTAAGACGCAGGCCGCACTCCTGGAGGCAATGGGACGATCTCACGCCAGACGAGGAGGCACGCATGGTCGCCGCCACGACCGGCGCCGCAGAACCCGCACTGGAACCTGTCATAAAGGTGGAGGAACTGCTGGAGATGCAGAGGCTCTGCCGTGAGATCGTCGCCCCCGCAAGTGTCGTTGAAGAGGCCGTGGAGATCTGCGCCGGGACACGCCCGAACACGCCGGCGGGCCGCCCGGAATTTCAAAAATACCTGAGGTGGGGCGCGGGAAGCCGGGCGTCACAGGCGCTTGTCCTCGCAGGAAAGGCACGGGCAATGATGCAGGGCAGGGGAAATGTGTCCACGGACGATATACATAAACTCGTCCTCCCAGTCCTCAGACACCGCATCATCCTGAACTACCAGGCGGCCGCCGACGGAATGACCATCCCAAAACTACTCGAATATCTGCACTGACCCACATCCGAAAAAAAACGGAAATTGGCGCATGTCCCTCATGCAAGTGCCATTGACATGGTTGCGGCAGGGTGGAGAAAACAGAGTATGAATATCCTTAACTGTCTTGTATGCGCCTATATGTGATATAGGTATTAAGAAAAAGCTGTTCGTTGGGTGAAAAGGTCGACAATGACAGTCCAGGAAAGAGGTCATTCCAAATGCGGAACAGTCAAGGAGAATTTGTCCTGAATTAGCCCGTATTCAGCAGTAAAGTCATGTAATTCCCTGAATGTAACTGAATTGTCATGAATTTACACTCCTTCCTGTTCAAATTGACATGCAAAAAACTTGGAAAAAACTCCAATCTCACTTGAATTGACCTTGAAAATGCCTATAATAGCAGTGGACGCGAAATTGCCGTGGGAGAGAGGATTTCTTTCGCCTTCTCCTGTGGTTTGCTTCGACATCGGAGGTGTGAGAATTCAAGAAGACGTGTATTATTGTAAATTTCCAAGGGATGGTCTTAAATGCAATTCGAAATAGAATTTTCGTCATCAGGGGCTTCAGTTTTAGATTTCAATTATCGTTACGAACTGTCAGCCTCCTTGTATAAGGCTTTGGAGGAGTATTCTCCTACTCTTGCTCAAGATCTCCACGATGGTTCTTCGAGGAGCAGACTTAAGCTTTTTGTCTTTTCGGGACTGAGTTGTCTTCCCAAGTCGCAGGTTGTCCAGTATGGCGAGCGAAAGGGATTTCAACTCGGCAGCAAGGTTTGGATGCGTTTTAGTTCCATCATACCTGAGATTGCCTATGGTATGGCAGAGGCGCTTCAGAGAAAGAAGGACATCATTGTACGTGGCGTTTTTCTGAAAGTTCAAAGAATATCCCTTGTTCGTCTGCCAGACTTTGCCCCTTCAACCATATACCGTCCATTTGGGCAAGCGGGGATGATTGTATGCAAGTATGAACAGGATGGGAAGCATTTCTTTCAGCTTCCCGACAATTCGGTGCAAGGCATTCCTGGATGTTCCGAGCTCATTGCCGAGAACCTCCGCCATAAGTTGCTAAGGCTAAAGGATGTGAATAACGACCTGTTTGTCAACTATCTCTCCGTGTCTGGGTTAGACGAGGAATCCCTCAGGAGTGCAAGGATTTCAGTTGACTTTCTGCCACTTGTCGAGGGAAGGTCATTCAAGACAGGTTTTTTCAGGATCAAGAATAACAGCATTCGTGCCTTTAGGGCGCCTTTCAGGCTTGTCGCTCCTGAAGCATTTCATAGGATTCTCTGGGAATGCGGTGCTGGAAATATGAACTCGCAGGGATTTGGCCTTGTAACGACTGGCTTGCAGGAGAGGAGGTAATATTATGCTGTTGAAAAGGATGGATGAGGTTATTTCGTTGGGGGACTATGATTGCGCGGATACCTGCGATGCAGTAGATGTGTGCCTTGTGGTTCCTGTGTTGAATCCCGACGGTAATCCTCCTGTTTCTTTCAGTATTGTAGGCAATGCCCTGGTAAATCGAAAAGTGCTTCATTATGATGATGCATCGGATGGAAGCAATAAGTTTATAGGGAGCTATCAGGATTTCTATAATTCGCACAAAACATTGTCTGACGCATGCGTATACAGTGGAGGTGATAAACTCTTCAAGCAGGGAATTCCATGCTTTGGTGGCGTTGCCAAGGCTGCGGTATACTTGAGGTACTCTACAGGTGTAATCGAATTCATTCGCGGATTTGATCCGGATGCTGCAAGTATAATTGACGGCGAGTCGGAGGGGTTCAAGAAGATTCTTTCTGAGAAAAACAGCAATTATAAACTGCCTGACAAGTGGCATAAATTCAAGTCAGACAATAATAAGTGGGCACTGGTTGCTATTTGCCGACTTACAGATGGCAAGTACTTAGTTCCTTTTTTGGAACCTGGCCAGGAATCCAGTGAATACGAGGATTTGGAAGATCTTGAAATAGACGTAAAGCATTCACTTGAGCTTGCGGAATTCTTTACAATGCCAGCGAGTATTAAGAAGTATGAAACAATTAGTGACCTCTATCAAATGGGGACGGGTTTGGGGAGGAATCCTTTTGGAAGAGATATTGTTAATGACAAGGATAATGTTCCATCTGTTTCCGAATACCTCCGTCTCATGGGTGTTATACCCAAGTCTGGTCGTGATGGCATTCTCTCTTTTCTCAATAATCATTCGGACATAGAGTATCCAGTGAAGATCTATCCCTCCCCTGATACATCGAAGATGATTCTTCTGCCAGAAAAGGGAATGAAGTTCTCATCGCTTCGAAAGGTTGTGCGAAATGAGAATAGACTCCGAGAGCTCTATTTTCTGATGAAGAGCAACAAGAAAAATTCTACTGCTTTATCCAGTGAGTCTAATGAGTATGAGGAACTAAAGGCAAAACAGGCCAGTTACGTCATTTCCCTTGACAAATGCACTGTCTTCCTCGTAAATGTTGAGGGTACTCAAAAACCAAAGCAAATAGTTCAAGACATCATTCCGTCCGTTGACCTTTTCTATTTGACTCGCTTGAATGAAATGCTGCTTGAATACAATCTTATGGGTGGCTGTAGGAATTATATGAGTATAGCAATGACCGGACAGTGTGATGCGAAGACTCCTGCTGTGTATAAATATTGGACATATCTCTTCACAAATGCTCTGCAGAAACAGGATGTCTCCGCTCATGAAGTCTTCATGCGATTTCAGCAGTTTGCCAGGGGACAGAAGGGAGAGGACTTGATTGACAAGTGGCAGGCGATGGACTACTTCCGGCTTGTCGGCTTGATTCTCCAGCTGGAGCACTTGATTTTTACAGCAAAAAACAACTATGGCCATCTGAGAGATGCGTCATTTAAGGAAGAACTTTCAAAAATAGCCAGATTTGATTTAACCCCGCAAAAAGGAGTCTTTGAAATGAGTTTTCAACAATCAATGTCGCCAGAGGATTTGATTGGCAAGGAGAACTATGATTCTCTACGAGATTGGGAAAGGCAGCGCTGGCTGAATTTCTTGAATCGTGCAAAGTATACGGCCCCAGGAAAGGATTTCGCCCTCTTCGCCTGCGGTGGACTTGTAGGCATTCTTCTGAATGGACTCTGCTATTCTGTTACGAGAGAGGGAAGACGCTTTTCCGCGACCCAGGGACGTCAAGCGACACGACTTCGTGGTCCCGAACTGACTGGGGTCTTTGTAAAGGGCGTCGATTTGCTTTCAAGGCTTGACAAATCAAATCTTTTCAATGGACAGCTCTTTCCGTTCATCAAGTCAATTGAACAGGAAAGTCTGAAGGACGCTTTCAACACAGGCCTCATTATGGGCATGGTTTTCTTTGAGGGCAAGACAAACAACACGGACACGGAGGAAGAAAATGACTAAAATTACGAAAACCTTCCCTGAGAGGGGGAACGCGTACATTCTTTTCGGCTTTGAGGCAATTCAGGCTCGCCCTAATCTTGACCCATATACATCTGCGCTTCGGATGAATGACGAGACTCGTCAGACATTCCTTTCCGATGTGCATATCAAACACCATGTCCGTCGTGGCCTCAAGGCAGAGGCTGCCGCCCGCGGTATTCCCCATGCTGAGCAGACAGTCTTCTACGAAAAGAAGGATGAAAATGGTAATAGCTGCGATTTCAAGAAGCGTCTTGAGCAGATCCGTAAGGCATTTGAAATCGAAAAGGGGAATATCTACGATGCCCTTACGCACACGCTTGACCTTCCCCTCTTCGGATATGTCCATGCCGTTGAGAAGGAGAATTTCAATGTGACAAATGCGGTCAATACACTTTTCCGGCCGATAACATTCCATGGATGTAACATCTATTTCCTGGGTAGAAACAACGCATTCCCGACCCTCAACAAGCAGGGTGAGGTCAAGGATTCTTCCGGGTCGGCCTCCGTTGACGAGCTTGAATACGGCTTTTTTCTGGCCCTGTGGGAGATCAATCTGAATATGCTACGCATCAACGCTTCGGGCAATCAGGTAATCAAATGGGATGAAAACGCACGGGCAGAGTGGCTAGGCATCCTGTTGGATGGCATGTGGCGCGCGTATACAAGCGACAGGTATCCGTCCTTCACTCAGCGTTCGCAATTTGCCCAGTTCCAGATTGGGTGGCTCCCAACAGGGGATGTCAGCTACCAGAATCCAGGGGACCTTTATGATACCCTGGCAGACGAAGATAAGATGATTCTGAACCACAATCAGGCCATGTCAGCGTTGGGCAAGGTTCTGCCTGGCTTCTTAAGTGGCTGGAATTGCAATGCGGAGACTGCCTTCTTTACGAGAAAGGCCGCAAACTTTACCTGCGAACTGCCTGGAGACAAATAGGAATGCCAATAGTTCTTTTTACCTTGACAGGGGATATTGCCCTCTGGCGGAATGTGTATGATTCAATGGGGTCATATTCGACACTGGGGCCTGCTCCCTCTGCATTGGCGGGCCTATGCGGGGCGGCTTTGGGGTTTGCAGCCCCACGCTCCATGGGCGCCCTCTGTCAAGGTGAAAAGATTCCGGGCAAGAGTTCAATCTGGCCCGTTGCTCCAAAGTTGCTGGAATGGCTCAAAACAAATGACATTCATTTTGCCTGCCGATGGACTGGGGCAGACTATCCCAGGAGAATTCCATGGAATGTCAATGGATGCAAGGAAATCAAATCATCTGGCAATCTTCGCATTCAGCAACAGGTAATAGAGCATCCGTGCTATGAGGTTGCTGTGCGCTTTGGAGAGTTACTGTCCATGGTTGCTGCAGAAGAGTTGTCAGATGCATTGAGAGCCCCGGCCTTCCGTCTATTTCTGGGGTGTTCCGAATGCCCTGCGATTGTTCGCGATGTACGCCTTGCCGATGCTCTCCCCGACGCAACCAATTGGGCTTTTAGGCAAAATATCTCTTTGGGGGAGGTGACGCCCCTCACCTGTCTGTCCATTTCAGGTGCGACATCAGGCGAACGTCTTTCCATTGACGGTTACTGGGTTTATCCCACTAAGAATATGCCTGGAGTTGTCCAAGATACCCCATTTGTGCGTGGTTATGGCGACTAGGTGCATTTAAGTCGGAGTCTGCGGATGGAGGTGTTACTTAGTCATGGGCCAGGTTCAAACCTCCTTAAGCATTTGGAGGAGGTTGCCGCAGATGAGCGTGATCCATACGCACGGATTGTTTTTTTATGCCACGATATTGGAAAGGCTACGGTTCCATGGCAGGAGTATATATCAAAAAAAACAAAGGATAGGCCAAGTCACGCTGCTGCGGGAGGTTTACTTGCGGCAGCTATTTTGAATATACTCAATGCAGGGTCTATCTATGTCGCGGCTGCGCTTCACTGCAATGCAGCCCATCATTCCTTCTTGTCTCATCTAGATGCGGCTCTGTTGAAGGATGTTGCGAGCATAGCAGGCGACAGACAAGCGAGAGAATTCCTACTTTGCAGGGAAAATGGCATAGCATCCCTGCTCCCAGGGGTATGTACTGATGAGATACTCAACAAAGCCTGGGATTTGTTTGTGGAGCTGGCTAATTCCCTCAGCGATGCACGAAAGGGGTTGGTCGATTTATTGGGGCAGATGGACAGCGCGATGCGTCTTGATGCATTTCTTCTTGCAAGAAAATGGCTGGGGCACCTATGTTTTTATGATAGGCTTTCTGCTCGCAAACAGTCCAGGTTGCAGGAGGGTGACATTCCTGCCTACGGGAAGATTTTTGGCTCAAAGCCCTTTCACAAGCGTCCATCAAGGCGGCTTCCAAGTGGAGGCAAACGGTTATTTGGTCTAAGGAGTGAATTGCGTGAGGGCTTTTTGAGGCTTGTGTCAAAACCTCGAAGTGAGTCGCCGTTTTATTTCATTGACGCTCCGACAGGGATGGGTAAGACAGAAACCATGCTTCAGGGGGCAGAGATGCTGCTTGAGAGGTTCGGTCTAGAGCGGATCGTCTATGCTGTCCCGCAGGTTTCGATTGCAGACCAAATATTCGAGGAATACTTTGGCAACGCAGTCTCGGCCCAGATTTGGAATTATAAACGAAGGGAAAAAAGTTACGAGAAGGTATGTAATTCCTCCGATGAAGAGAGTAATGTCTCTGACATATTTGCCTTACAGATGGAGAAACATCCATTCTCCGAGAGTTACGATGTTACAACATTTAATCAAGTCATGTTGTCTATGCTTCATCCCGATAGAGTGCGATGCACGCGCTATCGCGGATTATGCAACTCTGTAATAATCATGGACGAATTCCATAAGCTGCCAATGAAGATCCTCCCCCTCTTCTTTTCTGCAGCAAGAGAATTTGCCAAAGTCGAAAACAGCATTTTCATCTTTGGATCTGCCACACCATTTGAACAACTGGAGTATTGGGGTATCCAGGACGCGAATAGCCTGAACAAGACGGAGACTTCCAAACTCTATTCAGACGAAATAGTCAACAATAGGCGAGAGTATGTCTCACTTGGAAAGCTTACAATCGACGAACTGATAGAGTCTATAGATGAAAGGCATGAGAAGAGGCCTTCCGAGAATCTATTGGTCGTCGTCAATCTCGTGGCCCTGGGATCATGGCCATTGAGAAAGCATTTCTGTGGAGGATACAATCCCTGGCGGGATGCAGGCGTAACGACAGGCAACGGGAGGAGTTTGTTCGTTCTTGACGGCTTGACTCCACCTGCGCTTCGCAGGTACATTGTCTTGAGGTGCAAGGAGCAGATGAGGCAGGGTGGAGTTACGCTTGTGTCTACCCAGATGGTTGAAGTTGGAGTGGATTTGGATTTCGATGCCGCAATAATCGATTACCAGGGGCTTGCATCCATCATTCAACGAGGGGGGCGCGTCGGCAGGGAAGGGCGTAAAGATGAGGATGGCAATACCAAACCGTGCGATGTGTCTGTTTTCTCGCTTGTTGTTAAGGATGGCGATACATCCTTCGATCGTCTTTTGAGAGCTTATGCAGAGTCCTCCCCTTCCAGAGATATTCTGAATGAATCAACTATTAATAGATTTGCTGACGAAGAAAAGAAGTTTTTCAAGAGGTGGATGGCTGATACAAGGTTCAAGGATCAGGATTTGACCGAAAAACTCCGCGATATCCAGATAAAGGTTTTTAGAAATAAGGAAACAGGCAATCTTTGGGAAGATTTTTTTCTAAATGAGCAAATAAGGTCGAACCTTGGATTATGTTTTGAAAATGCTCAATTTCTTGCGGATCTTGGAGGTGCAGACTATGGCGTTGACATAGTAGTTCTTCCCGATATCTCAATTGCCAACCACCTTATTAATGATCTTTCCAATAAGGTTAATTCTAATAATAGTTCTTTAGAAGAGAGAATTGAGTTCCGTAAGATACTCACGGATTATAGTGTATCCTTAAATCCATCTCTGAAGGATGAACTGACGATTAACAGTCATTTCTGGGGTATTGTTTCGACTCCCGAACCTGTTAGTGTCTATGTTATTGATTCTTCTATCATATAAATACGTATGGACATTCACATAACAGGAACCGAGATTGCCTACCTGTACGTATGCAGAAGGAAACTGTGGTTTTTTCATAATGGCATGCGTCCTGAACCCGAGAACGAGTTGGTTCTGATTGGGCGAATTATCCATGAGAATTCTTTTTCTCGCATGGACAAGGAATTGAGGATAGGGGATGTGGGAGTTCTCGATTGGGCGGAATTTGAGGATGGGATCATTCACGAGACAAAGAAAGGGCATCATACGTCTGCCGACAGGGCTCAAGTTTGTTTCTATATGAAGACACTTTCTGACAATGGGGTCTTTGTTCGAGGTGCTAAAATACATTTTCCGAAGCAACGAAGGATTGTGGAAATCCCCTGGGATGACAAGATGCGTGATAAGGCAGAGTGCGACATTGAAGAAGTACACAGGGTTGTGTCAAGTGAATTTCCAGAGAAGGCCGTCAGGCGTCCGGCTTGCAAAAAGTGTGCCTATGAAGAAATCTGTTTCGCATGAATCTCTATCTGACAAAATCAGGACGCTTGCGTAGAAAGGACAATACACTCTCTTTTGAGTTGGTGTCTTTCCCAGAAGCGACAGAAGAATGCCTTGACGCGATTGATTGTGAGGGTGCGCAAGATGAACAACTCGAGGAACTGCCCGCATCAACAAAATATGCACTTCCAATAGAGTCCATCAATGCGGTTTATATTTTTGGCGAAGTGTCTTTCAATGCCCGTTTGATGAATTTTCTTGCGCAGAGGCATGTTCCCGTGCATCTCTTCAATTATTTCGGCCATCATACAGGGACATTTCTTCCTCATGCCGAGCAGTTGTCGGGAAATCTAGTCATCAAGCAGTCCTTGATATTTGAGAGTCTGGATAAACGCCTTTATATTTGCCGCCAATTGTTGTCTTCTGTCATTCATAGCATTCATTCTGTTGTTGCGTACTACGAAAGGAGGATTAAGTCACCTGTTCTTACAGAGTTGTCAAATGAGATACCCAAATACGAAAAGTGCCTCTACGATGCCCGATCTCCGGAGGAGTTGATGGGGATTGAAGGACGGGTAAGGCGTCTATATTACCAGTGCTGGCACTTTTGGCTTGGTGAGATCGCGAAGAATTTCAGGCGCATCTATCATCCGCCAGATACACCATTGAATTCGCTAGTCTCATTTCTTAATTCTCTCCTATATACAACATGCGTGAGCGAGTTATATCGCACAGCACTCTACCCCGGCATCTCATATCTGCACTCCCCTCAAACACGAAGGTATTCATTAGCCTTGGATTTGTCCGAACCATTCAAACCAGTAATGGTGGACAGAATGGTCTTCCGACTCTTGAATAGCAGAGCTATCTCGGATTCAGATTTTTTGCCACACACAAACGGCTTTATTCTTTCAGACGATGCAAGAAAAAGGATCCTGGCGGAATGGGATGCGCTCATAAGAGAAACGGTCTTCTATAAAAACCTGGACAGGTCAGTCTCCTACCGCCAGCTTATACGCCTTGATTGCTACAAATTAATAAAGCATCTGCTCGAAGAAGAGGAATTCAAACCCTTCCGAATGGAGTATTAATATGTTCTTGCTCATCGTATATGATACTGAACAGAAGAATTGCGCAAGATTGCACAAGTTGCTGAAGCGCTACCTCAATTGGAATCAGAACTCGGTATTCGAGGGTAGTGTGACCAGGGCACAATACACGGAAATTCGAATGCTTCTTGAAAAGGAGCGTGCAAAAAACAGTCATATCACATTATATTGCATCGAGTCCGAATGTATCGTTGAACGAGAAGTGCTTGGCGATGCAAAGGGTAATGTCTCAAATATTATCTAACTGATTCACTACAAAATGGTTACATCACCGGATACCGACAGAACAGCCTACGCTGAATAGATGGAATTCTAAAGAAATCATATGACATTTCGACCGTGACGAATATCTCCTGAAGGCTATTCGCCGCAGGGTCTCAATCCAACCGTAGTGGTTTTGAAACTTTCTATTAATGCTCTGCGGCAGGCCGTTGCCCTACAGTCTCAATCCAACCGTAGTGGTTTTGAAACTTGGTGCGTCTGCTGCCAAACCTGCCGTTGAGTTTGTCTCAATCCAACCGTAGTGGTTTTGAAACTTCGCGCCATCATGTATGGCAGGTATGCAGGGCAGATGTCTCAATCCAACCGTAGTGGTTTTGAAACCCTCTTTCCTGTCCTCCTTTTCAAGTTTTTCGACAGTCTCAATCCAACCGTAGTGGTTTTGAAACTTTTTCCACAAAATATTTTTACTTGCCCGGCATCTGTCTCAATCCAACCGTAGTGGTTTTGAAACTGTGTGATAATGGAGCTTACAGAAGCAGAGCGAATGGTCTCAATCCAACCGTAGTGGTTTTGAAACTTTTTTTCCTCGCAAAGAAGAGGTCGAGAAAGTCTTTGTCTCAATCCAACCGTAGTGGTTTTGAAACTTCCCGTGATAGGAGCGGTAGTCGCCTTCCAGCACCCGTCTCAATCCAACCGTAGTGGTTTTGAAACAGGGTGCATGCACAGATTCTCAGCAAGCGACTGCGACGTCTCAATCCAACCGTAGTGGTTTTGAAACACTTGTCCATGTTGCAGATTGGGATGAAATCGAAGGCGTCTCAATCCAACCGTAGTGGTTTTGAAACTGACTAATTGGCGTGACAAGGCAGATGTGGTTTTGCGTCTCAATCCAACCGTAGTGGTTTTGAAACGGATTCCTCGGTAGTTTACAAGGGTCGAAAATGGCCGTCTCAATCCAACCGTAGTGGTTTTGAAACCGGCGTAGTCCGCCTGCTTGCGCCCGGCGCCTTCCGTCTCAATCCAACCGTAGTGGTTTTGAAACAGAGTCTTTCCGGCCTCCACCGCGCGGAGGAGCCCCGTCTCAATCCAACCGTAGTGGTTTTGAAACCCCTTGCGTACTTGTCGAGTGCGCCTAGGTAGAATGTGTCTCAATCCAACCGTAGTGGTTTTGAAACACAATCCGGCAAAGGGCAAAGTCTCAGTAGTAGTAAGTCTCAATCCAACCGTAGTGGTTTTGAAACTAGACCGACGAGAAAAAGTACACAATTCCACATTGTGGTCTCAATCCAACCGTAGTGGTTTTGAAACTAGTACGGGCTTCTTCCTACACGCTGGACAGGCAAGTCTCAATCCAACCGTAGTGGTTTTGAAACTATAATGCACCGCGCCTGGATAAACTCTGAATATCGGTCTCAATCCAACCGTAGTGGTTTTGAAACGAATGCTCCTCCTGCCCTTTCTACGCATCCTGCCAATGTCTCAATCCAACCGTAGTGGTTTTGAAACAATGTCTGCCGCCGCTTCCTTCGTCCTCCCATCCGTGTCTCAATCCAACCGTAGTGGTTTTGAAACACTGCGTCCTCAACCATTCGGTCAAACATCGTAAGCCGTCTCAATCCAACCGTAGTGGTTTTGAAACCTGTGGTTTTGCCGCATCCGGTCGCTCCAGCGAGAGTCTCAATCCAACCGTAGTGGTTTTGAAACCTGACGAGCAAGGCGTGGTAAGATGCTCTGTCACGGGTCTCAATCCAACCGTAGTGGTTTTGAAACTGCAGATGATGACAAGGGGACTGCACGGACAGACGGCGTCTCAATCCAACCGTAGTGGTTTTGAAACTGACTAATTGGCGTGACAAGGC
>OQVP01000573.1_pt1 | contig 14041 bp, 9 predicted proteins | sample 1691541 | NCBI WGS metagenome assembly OQVP01 (sample SAMN03418258, study PRJEB22391) | human gut metagenome | biome: human-gut; feature: organic feature; material: feces | host: Homo sapiens | place: Tanzania | collected 2013-01 | reverse complement strand
GGAAAGCTGTGATATATGGGAAGAAGAAATATCCTCATATAAAACTAAGGTTACAGAGAATAAGAGCAGCAAAAAAACTGTTCTGTCTGCAATTGGTGATGAGAAGCTTCCTGATATGAATGAGCTTGCCCTTGTAAAGCAAAATGCAGATGATGTATTGGAAAAAGACGGTTACATAGACATAAATTCCTGGTTGGAATATTTGAAAGTGGACAATAAGCAGGGCGAAATCAATGTACGCGATGCCGCAAGTATAGTTCGTGAGTTGACAATGACCACATACGAGTCGCCATATAAGATAATGATAATATGGAATGCAGATCGGCTTCGCCATGATGTCGCTCCCAAACTCTTAAAGATACTTGAAGAACCTTACGATGGCACAATCTTCCTACTGATTACCGAAAACACAGAAGCAATACTGCCGACTATATTGTCGAGAACGCAGTTGGTGAAAGTACTTCCCACAGATGAAACCGATATTGAGCGTTTTCTTATCGAGAAAAAGCAGTTTGAACCTGAAAAAGCTGCAATCACAGCAGCAAACGCCGAGGGTGATGTAATAAAAGCCTTGCAATATGAGGCAGAAACGAAGAAAGAATATACGAGTTTTTTCATTCAGTGGACAAGAGCGGCTTTTCAATACAGGAGCAAAGCCTCTGAAATATCCATTTTGGTGGAACAGATTGCCAAAACCGGCAGAGAAAGCCAGAAAGACTTCCTTTCCCATGCCTCGAAGCTTTTTGGTGAATGCCTGATGTGCAGTATGGGTGTTCCAATTAAAGCAAGCTGCTTCGGAAACGAGAATATAGAATTTCGGAATAAGTTTTCCAAGTTCGTAAACAGCAATAACATAACGGCAATCTTCAAATTATTGGAACAGGCTCGCTATCACATCAGCCGAAACGCCAATTCCAAAATACTGTTCTTCGATTTAAGCCTGCAAATAGGCATGCAATTGAACCGAAAATAAGAAAAGGTCATACTTAAAGACACAATATAATAAGACAGATGATAGAAAACACAAGCGAAAATACAGAAAAAGAACCAAGCAAACAGCCTGAGCAAACCACACAAACAATTTCTACTATAGCGCAATCGGGTCGTAAAATAATCGAACAAGAAGATAAGGACGAAATTCTTGCGAATTTGGAACAATTCACTCACCCTTATTTCGATGAAGACTTTGATATGGGCAGAACAAATTATGAACCTAATGTGCTGCTTTCGCGAGCCTGCTGCCAAAAACCGGAATGTTACAAACCCATAAGCACGATGGAGCGTGATAGTTGCTCCAAATTGAATGTACATAATTGGTTAGAGAACATACATACGCCTTCAAACGATAACGAATTTAATATTGTGGAGGTCAGATTCAAAAATTCGAGAAAGGATTTCTATCGACTGCCTGAAGGATTTGAGATTTGTGAAGGAGATATAGTTGCAGTGGAAGGTACACCCGGTCATGATATAGGAATAGTAAGCCTGAAAGGAGAGTTGTGTCGCATCCAGATGAAGAAGAAAAAGGTGGAGGACAATGATAATATCAAGAAACTCTACCGCAGAGCTAAGCTTACGGACATAGAAAAGTGGTTGCAGTCCATAAAAAAGGAAGACAAGATGATTTTTGAGACCAGATGCTTAGCAGATAGACTTGATTTGAAGATGAAAGTGAATGATGTGGAATTTCAAGGCGACGGAACCAAAGCCATATTCTATTATACAGCAGATGACAGAGTGGACTTCCGTCAACTAATCAAGTCTTTGGCAGAGGAGTTTCGCATAAGAGTGGAGATGAAACAAATAGGAGCAAGGCAGGAAGCCGGTCGTCTCGGCGGCATAGGCACGTGCGGAAGAGAATTATGTTGCAGTACATGGCTCAATTCCTTTCACTCCGTATCCACTTCGGTAGCCAAAACACAGCAACTCTTCCCCAATCCGCAGAAACTTGCAGGGCAATGCGGCAAGCTCAAATGCTGTTTGAACTATGAATATGACGTTTATGTAGATGCTTTGAAGTCTTTCCCCGAACAAGGAATCGTATTGGAAACCAAGAAAGGTAAGGCAATATATCACAAAACCGATGTCTTTAAACGTCTGATGTGGTATTCCTATCAAAATTCTCCTGAATTGATACCCCTATCGGTCAACTCTGTAAAAAAGATAATTCAAGACAATAAGCGGAATATACAGCCTGAGGATATAGAATCTTTTGCCGAAAAGCATAATGGTAACAAATCCGACATACAGAAATGAAACCTAAAATCGCCGTTTCCTTAAAATTCAAACAGCATTCCGAAGGATTGAAGCATTGTTTTTTACTTCTGCTTTTCTTCTGCCTTTTTGCATCATGCAACAGCAATGTTGTATATGACGAAAACAAAACCATAGATTCCAAATCGTGGAAAGCAGATGACAAAATCTTTTATGAGTTTGATGTAAAGAACACTTCAAGCAAATATAAGATGGCTCTTAATGTGCGAAACACTACAGACTATCCCTATAACAATATTTACTTCTTCATGAAAACCATATTGCCCGACGGGAGCATTACGAGAACAGACACAATAGAATGTTATCTTGCCTATCCTGATGGGACTTGGAAAGGAAAGGGCAGTTTCAATGTGAAAGATAACCGCTTTTGGATAGCGAAAAATGTGGAGTTTAAGCAGAAAGGCAGATATGTATTCGAGATATATCAGGCGACAAGCGATAGCTCTCTTATCGGAATAAGAGACATAGGTTTGCACATAGAATATCAGGATTAAGCAAAACAAGAAAGCAGAAAACAAATGCAGAATAAGAAACCCTTAAAAAAACAACAGCAGAATAGCGACAACAAAAGGTACGTCAAGATCATGTGGGTAAGTTACCTTTGCGTTCTATTCCTGATAGCAATCTTTTTTACAATGTTATCTTTCGGTTGGTTGGGATTTATGCCGACTTTTGAAGAATTGGAAAACCCCAAAGCCAATCTTGCCACTGAGGTATATGCCGACTCGGGAGAGTTGTTGGGTTATATCGGAATACAGAATCGTTCCAATGTAAACTACAAAGACATCTCTCAAAATATGATAAACGCCCTCATCGCGACAGAAGACGCAAGATTTAGAGAACATTCCGGAATAGATGCCCGTTCTTTATTCAGGGTTTTGACCAAAACGATACTGGGAGGTCGCAAAAGTTCGGGTGGAGGAAGCACACTGACGCAGCAATTAGCTAAAAATCTTTTCCCGAGAGAGAAAAAGTCTGCTTTCGGCACGGTTTATGCCAAACTGAAAGAGTGGATAGTTGCAGTCAAATTAGAGAGAAATTACTCCAAAGATGAAATCCTTTCCATGTATCTCAACACTGTGGATTACGGAAACAATGCTTTCGGAATCAAAGCAGCCTCTCATACTTTCTTTACCAAGCTTCCTTCGGAATTAGAAGTAGAAGAAGCAGCCGTATTAGTCGGATTGCTGAAAGCTCCGACAACATACAATCCTGTAAGAAATCCGGAAAATGCTTTGAAAAGACGAAACACCGTACTGTCTCAAATGGAGAAGTACGGCTATCTTACTTCCGAAGAATTGGAAACCAAATCCGCCCTACCTATACAACTCAAATACAATCCGCAGGCTCATGACGAAGGTATAGCAACCTATTTTCGCGAAATGCTTCGCAATTATATGAAAGATTGGTGCAAGACCCACTACAAACCGAACGGCGACCAATACGATGTACACAAAGACGGATTGAGAATATACACCACAATCAACTATCAAATGCAGAAAAACGCCGAAGAAGCAGTGAAAGAACATTTCAAATATCTTCAAAACGAGTTTTTCAAACATACAAAAGGCTATCGTGATGCACCGTTTACAGGAATAAGTAAAGCAGATATAGAAAAATACTACCTGCAAGCAATGAAAAATTCCGACCGTTACAGAGCCTTGAAAGAAGAAGGCCTGAACGATAAAGAGATAAAAGCCGACTTCGAGCAAAAAACAAAGATGAGAGTCTTCACTTGGAACGGCGATAAAGACACAGTAATGTCTCCATGGGACAGTTTGCGATACTATAAACACTTTCTGAATACCGGAATGGTCAGCATAGAACCGCAAACCGGACACATAAAAGTCTATGTCGGCGGAATAAATTACAAACACTTCAAGTTCGACAATGCAAAGCTCGGTCGCCGTCAGGTTGGCTCTACATTCAAACCTTACGTCTATGCCGCAGCAATGAAAGACAGCGATTTGTCTCCATGCTTTGAAATTTCCAACACTCCCGTAACCTTTGAAGATTACGATAACTGGACACCGAAAAACTCAAACAAAGCAAGAGAAGGAGAAATGGTCTCTTTGAAATGGGCATTGGCAAATTCAGTGAACTTTATTTCGGCAGCATTGATAAAAGATTACACCACACCGCAATCCGTCATCAACCTCGTCAAGCAAATGGGTATAACCACACCTATGCCTGCCGTTCCTTCCATCTGCCTTGGCACAGCCGATCTCTCGGTCATGGAGATGGCAGAAGCAATGGCAACATTCGCCAATAAAGGAGTGCATAAAGAACCTATCTTCATAACGAAAATATGCGATAACAAAGGTATGGTTTTGGAGGTATTCAACACAAAAAGCAATGCCGCCTTAGATGAAGAGACCGCATACTTGGTTTTGGAACTTATGAAAGGCGTTGTCGATAGCGGAACCGGAGCAAGACTGAGATATAAATACGGACTACGCAGTACCATAGCCGGAAAAACCGGAACAACCGACAATAATTCCGACGGTTGGTTCATAGGCATAAATCCTAAGCTCGCAACAGCCGTATGGGTAGGCGGAGAACTCCGCAGTATTCACTTCCGCAGCACCGCCTTAGGCCAAGGAGCCTCCATGGCACTTCCTGTTTATGGACTGTTTATGCAGAGGTGTGAGAAAAATCCCAAACTTAATTTCTACAAAGGCGACTTTGATCGTCCACCTTCTCTGGAAATCGATATGGATTGCCGCAACTACATACAAGAACTGCAACAAGGCACAGTCAGCGACGAATATACCAAAGACTGGTAAGCCGCTTTTTACCGCAACAGCAAACATTATGAAATCATACTGCCGATTCCATATGCGAATCAGCCGGCTCTCTATAAGCGATAAATCCTTTCAGCTTGTGTTGTATTCAAAAAGAAAGAGGATACGTTGTTGTGGCGTATCCTCTTTTTGTGTTGTTTTATCGGCTTACTCGACTATCAACTTCTTCGTTACGTTGCCGATCATGACGGTATAAACACCCTTCGGCAAACCGCCGAGGTCTATTCGCAATGTCTCCTGACCAATGTTCATGATATATTCTTTGAGTTTGCGTCCTTGAATATCGAACAAATACACAGGCGTTTGTTCTTTCAAGCCCTCGACTTTCAACATTGTATAAGCATTCGCAGGATTAGGATACAACGAAACTTCGACTGCGTTCGCAACGACATCGTTCAATGACGAGTTCACCGTCAGGTTGAGCGTTATCACGCTGTCGCAACCGAACTCGTTTTGAAGTGTATGAACGTATGTTCCCGCTTCGCTTTCGCTGAAACCGTTCGCCTCATACGTCTCGCCCTCGTTTATGCTTGCGTCTATCGTGATGTTGTACGTAGGGTTGATGGTCAAGTTCAGTGTAACGATACTGTCGCAACCGTTAACCGTTTGTAGGTTTTGCGTATAAGTACCTGCTTCACTTACGTTGAAACCATTCTCGGTATAAGTAGTTCCATTGCAAATCGTTACCGACAATGTTGTATTAGCAACAGGGTTGACGGACAAAGTCAATGTTACAATACTGTCGCAACCGTCGATGGTTTGCAAGTTCTGTGTATAAGTACCTGCCTCGCTGACGTTGAAGCCGTTCTCCGTGTAAGTCGTTCCCTCGCAAATTGCTGCCGTAAGGTTGGTGCTTTCCACAGGGTTGACGGTCAAAGTCAATGTTACGATGCTGTCGCAACCATTAACCGTTTGCAAGTTCAATGTATAAGTACCCGCCTCGCTGACGTTGAAGCCGTTCTCCGTGTAAGTCGTTCCCTCGCAAATTGCAGCCGTAATAGTAGTATCAATAATAGGATTTACCGTAAGATTAAGCGTTACAGTACTGTCGCAACCGTTGATGGCTTGCAAGGTCTGTGTATAAGTTCCCGCTTCGCTGACGTTGAAGCCGTTCTCTGTATAAGCACTGCCCTCGCAGATTGCATGGTGTATCTCTTGTGTGTAAACAGCTCTTTCAAAGTTCGCCGTCAATGTCGTATCCTGCGTTAAAGTGATGGTACGAGGATTAGTAGTATTGCCATCGCTCCATGCAACAAAATGATAACACAATTCCGGTATGGCAGTCAAAACTCCTTCGGCACAATTCTCTCCTGTAGTTATAACAACTGTACCCAAAGTTGAATCATTTGCCGAAGCATTAAGTTCAAAAGGGAAACCCGCTGTAATACGTTGAGGGAAGTACACACTCCAATAGCACGTTGAAGCGGTGTAGGCTGCCAAGCTGCCGCAAGGTACTGTTACCGTGCATATATTCGGATAAGGAAATGCCTCATTGCCGATAGTAGGAGGAACAGTAGCCGAAGATACAAGCGAGGATAAGTTAATACATTCGTAAAATGCTCTATCACCGATGGAAGTAAGACTATTGCCAATGGTAACCGAAGTCAATCCGCTGCAATAGGCAAACGCACCACCTCCTATGGAAGTAACGCTATTAGGAATGGTTACCGAAGTTTTTGCACCCGGGCATTGTATCAAAGTATCTTGAACGTAATTGTACAACACTCCGTCTATCGATGAATAATGCGTATTGCCCGAAGCGACATTTATCGAAGTCAAACTGCTGCAATAGTAAAACGCACCATCTCCGATGGAAGTAACGCTGTTGCCAATGGTAACCGAAGTCAAACCGCTGCAACCGGAAAACACATAATCTCCTATGGAAGTAACGCTGTTGCCAATGGTAACCGAAGTCAAACCGCTGCAACTCAAAAACGCATATTCTCCGATGTAAGTAACGCTGTTCGGTATGCTTACCGAAGTCAAGCCGCTGCAATCGCTAAACGCACCATTTCCGATGGAAGTAACGCTATACGTCGTGCCGATGTAGGTTACGGTTGACGGTATGACGACAGAACCTGAAATGGCGGAACTGTTTTGTTGAGCAACTTCTACGGAATTATTGTCAATTACCTCATACTTCAAGCCGCCGACTGTGAATTGTGTTTGTGCGGCGAGTATATTTGCACACAATATGGTGCAAAGAATCATCATTAACTTTTTCATCTCTTTAATCTTTTGTTTGATTGTTATTACTTTCTTCTTGCGGACGCAACAGACTGTCGGGCTTCTCTATTGTGAAGTACCAGCGTTGCTGCATAAAGGCAAGCATTTTCTTGCCTCTGTCTATGATTGTTTCCTTTGTCCACTCGGGATATTGTGCAACTTCTATCTCGCTGTACGAGCCGTTGAAATAACCCGAGGAATCGGTTCTCTTTTTCTTCGTCTCGAAGTCTGCATTACCGAGTTCGGAGTTTTTAGCCCTGCTCAGCAAAAGCAGATTGCCCAAAGAGTTAAGATAAAAGGCAGAGGATTCATCATCGAACCTCGAAGTCCAATAAACATCGGTCGCCGTTTGCGGATAGATATGCTCTATGGTTTCGGGAACGACATTCTGCCATGATACCTTCGATACTCCTTTTGCTTTTTGTTGCAGATATTGCTCGTATTCGTAAAGAAAGTATCGCAAACTCCTCCAACCGTAAAAGCCGTTCCACGATTTGGCAATTTGACTGATGTTGAAACGAGCGGTGTCCGCGTCAAAAGTTTCATCTGTCAGTTGAGTAATTCTTTCAATGATTTCTTCTATCGGACGGTTTTCCCTGTAAAATGCTCTTGCCAAACCATAAAATTCGGTGTTTTTGGTATTGGAACGAAACTCACAAAGTCGGAAAATTAAGAAGTTGAACCTCTCTGCCGCTTTCAAAAATGCCGCAATCTTATCCATATCCTTATCCTCTTCCTTGCTTTCCTCTTCCAATTTTGTCAATATCGCCATGGTCAGGGGCTTGAAGGCACCCCAGCCTGCTCTTTGCAGTCTTTCCAAACATGATTTGATCTCTTCGCTATAAGGAGAGTTGTCGATGTTTGCCATATAGTACCATGTTTTGATGCTCTTTTGGAGACTATCGATATATTCCCTGACTTGTTCCGAACTTAACTCTCCGCTAAAAACACGTTTCTTCGTAAATTCCTTGGATAGCAAATACGTCTTAAAAACTTTTGCCGTGTCTCTACTGTATGGGAAGTAGGTTATCCAATGATTTTGCAGAAAATCATCTTCATCCAAAGGTTTGTCTTGATTTTTGCCGAGATATTCATATAAGGTTTTCCATACCTCATTGATGTCGTCTCTGAGTCGATTGTAGGCATTTTCATCTTCCATAAGGAGGACAGACAAATAAACCAACCTGTTCTTCAACAGCTCTAAAACAGATAAAGGCTTTCCTCTGTTGTTCATGGTCTCGAAAGTTACGAACACTTCCGTTGTGTCATCAATCTCGTAATAATTGAAAGTCAACTGTGTCGTAATCTTACGGAAAAGGTCTTCTTTTTGTTTTTGATCATAATCCTTGATTTTCTCTGCAAAGTACTCTTTGCACTTTTTCAGGTTGAGAGTATAAACCGATTGATTGTTGTTTGCTGCCGAACAAGAGGCTTGTTCCAAGATTTTTGTTTTGAAGAACTCATCGCTCGGATTATCTTTCTCATATCCGAACAGGAATGATGTATTGCCGTTATAAGACTTGTATAGGAAGTAATTTCTCCAATGCTTTTTTGTCTCATACATCAAATCTCCCTCACCTTTCAACAGCTCGTTCAAAAGGATTATCAAGGTAGTCAGACGTTGTTGACCGTCTATGACATAGAATAATTTCTTGCCTTGATTGATAAGCCATAGGTCTTTCTCCCATTTCGGATCGTTTGCATCGATGCATTCAACGGAGAGCATGCCTGTATAATGCTTTTTATCTCCTTGAATACCGTTTATGTCTTCCCATAGGTCATTTCCATTGTTCTTCATTCCATGCGTACCCTCTTTGGAAATCCGGAATGCGGAATATCCTGTTTGCAAAGACATTTTGTAAAGTCAATAATTCATTCTTTGACATAATTTCCATTCTTTTTTATCTCTGCCCAAGTCCCAAAGGCAATTTGTATTTTGCAGGCTTTGCCCGCTTTGTTTCTTCCCTTAGCGTACGGACATAAAAAATCGTGGGACTTTTTATTTCTTACTCGCTCTATGAGGTTCCGGACTACCTAAACTAACTAAATAAGTAAAAGCCAACGATTTTCATCGTGAACGTTATCACTTTACTCTCAGTTAGTTTAGTATGAAATTATCCAAATTTCGCACTCTCAAGGATAAGCAAAACGCTTTATTATGTTATATAAAAACGTACTAAATCAATATAATCTTTTTCCTCAGCCTCCTTTCCTATGGTTTACAATCTGCAAAGATATGAATTTCCAACAATTCCAAGCACATAATCAAGGGGAAAAGCAGGGTGGGCGGTAAGAAAACGAACACGGATTGAGGTGAGTTCTCGGAAAGGAGGGAGGAAAGGCGGTGGATAGGGAGTAGAGAATGTAAAGAGTGAGGGAAAGAATGCAAAGAGTGTGAAGATAGGTAAAAAGACAAGGCTGCACGTGGCAGCCTTGTGTGTTTTTTATGATTTCATTTCAGCTTATCAGAATTTTGAACTTAACCATCGATAGAGGTCGTTGCCGTTGGCATAAATCAACAAGGCAAAAAGTATTGCCATTCCTATGAGTTGAGCCCTTGACATGAATTTATCTCCCGGCTTTCTGCCGCTTATCATCTCCCAAAGGGTGAACATGACGTGTCCTCCGTCTAATGCCGGTATGGGAAGTATGTTCATAAATGCCAAAATGATTGACAAGAATGCCGTCATGTTCCAAAACATTGCCCAATTCCACTCCGAAGGGAACATCGAGCCTATTGCTCCGAAGCCTCCTATCTGTGAGGCTCCTTCTTTGGTGAAGACGAGTTTGAATTGCTTTACGTAATTTGCCAAGGTTTCACAACCTTGACTTATTCCTGCGGGTACGGACTCCAAGATGTTGTATTCCGTTTTCTCTGTCTTATATATGGAGGCGGGATTCTTGCAAACGGCTCCTATTTTGCCGTCTCCGCTTAGTTTGAACTTCGATTTGCATTCCTTTCCTTGTCGAAAGTAGCTTAACTCTACTTCTTTGCCTTGCTTATCCGCTATTTCCTTGACGAAATCCGAGAATGCAGGAGTAGGAACGCCGTTCAAGGCTACGATGCTGTCGCCAATCCTCATGCCGGCTTTCTCTGCTACGCTTCCGAGAGCAAAGCCGTCAATGATGAAAGGGAAACGAGGGGTTGCGAATTGTTTTGCCTGTGCGGCAAGTATTTGTTTTGCAAAATCCTTGGGAAGAACTATCGTTTCCTCTTGTCCGTTTCGTAATACGCTTACTTCTTTGGAGTTCTCCAACATTATTTGCTCCACGACCTCTGCAAGTTGGTGGACGGGTTTTCCGTCAATCTTGGTGATGATGTCTCCGTTTCTGAATCCGTTTTCAAGAGCTGCTTCGGTATAATCATAGCCCTGTGTAACGTTTTCCAAAGGTAATGTCTCTTTTCCCCAAGTGAACAATATGGCTGCAAAAATCACTATTGCCCCTATGAAGTTCATCAGCACTCCTCCCAGTACTATCAAAAGCCTTTGCCAGGCTTTTTTGCTGCGATACTCCCATGATTGCGGCTCATTGGCGAGGGAATCGGCAGATGTATTGCTTTCGTCTATCATTCCGGCTATCGAGCAATAGCCTCCCAAAGGAAGCCAGCCTATGCCCCACTCTGTTTTGTCGGGGTGTTCGTTAAACTCATCAGGAGACTTGCGACTGAACCAGCTGAAATGCCATTTGCCGTTATATCTCTTTGCTCTCAAAAGGGAGAAATAAGGATTGAAGAAAAGATAGAACTGTTCCACTCTCGTTTTGAACAGTCGGGCAAACATGAAATGCCCCAATTCGTGTATGAATACCAAGAAAGAAAGGCTCAGTATCAATGCTAATATTTTCATCTGTATGTTATTTGTATTCGTTTTGTAATTTGGTTCTGACCTCTCGGTCTGTCATGAAATAGTCTTCCAATGATGGTTTTTCGATATGCGGGAAGGTGTTCATGCTTTCTCCTATTATGTCGGCTATCCGGTTAAACCCTATCTTGCCATCGAGGAATGCCTGTACGGCAACTTCGTTTGCGGCATTCATAACGGCAGGTATATTGCCTCCTCTTTCTATTGCATCGTATGCCAAGGCAAGGCATGGGAAGCGATTCAAATCAGGTTGCTCGAATGTCAGCGTATCATTCTCGAAAGGATTGAACGGCTTGGAATTATTCGGCAATCGTTCGGGATAGGTAAAGGCGTATTGTATGGGCAATCGCATATCGGCAATGCCGAGTTGGGCTTTCAAACAACCATCTTCAAATTCCACCATGGAGTGAATAATGCTTTGCGGGTGTATGAGGGCTTTTATTTGTTTTGCATCTACACCGAAGAGCCATTTTGCCTCTATCATCTCCAAGCCTTTGTTCATCATGCTTGCGGAATCTATCGTTACCTTTCTGCCCATAGACCAGTTCGGGTGTTGCAGAGCCTGTTTTACCGTTACATATTCCATTTCGGCACGGCTCATTTGGCGAAAGGGTCCTCCCGAGGCTGTCAGGTAAATGGTTCTTATGGCGTTGTCGGCTTCTCCGTTGAGACATTGGAAAACCGCAGAATGCTCCGAATCCACGGGCAAGACCGCAACTTTCTTATCAATCGCCAATCGGCTTATGTATTCTCCCCCCACAACCAAGGTTTCTTTATTGGATAAAGCTATGGTCTTGCCGCTTTCAATGGCTTTTATGGTCGGGGATAATCCCGCAAAGCCGACAATGGCTGTCAATACCATATCTACGCAATCCATCTGCACGACATCGTCCAAGGATTCGCTGCCTGCAAAGACCTTTGTCTCCGTTTCAGCCAAGGCATTCTTCACCTGCGGATAGAGCTTCTTGTCTCCGATAACAACGCAATTAGGTTTGAATAAAAGGGCTTGTCTTATCAATTCATCGACTTGGGTATTGGCTGTCAGCACTTCGGCAGTCAGCAAATCGGAATGCTGACTTATTACGTCCAAAGCCTGCTTGCCGATAGAACCCGTGGAGCCTAAGATTGCTATTCTTCTTTTTTCAGTCATTCTTTTTGGCATTTCTGAGATTTGTTCCCCACATCAGCTTATTCCTTATGGCGGAAAAGAAAGTTTGATTTTCCATTCTTACCAACTTCAAGACGAAGTCGGCTTTGCTTATGGTGATTTTCGCAGGGGAACGAAGTATATGATTTTGAGAATCGGAGTGCAGACTGATGCAACTCTCCGAATGGGATATGCAGAACTCTATTTTGGAATCCTCTGGTATTATAAGAGGTCTGTGTGTAAGGTTATGAGGTGCAATGGGCGTAAGACACAGGCATTTGGATTGAGGACTTATTATGGGACCTCCGCAACTCATGGAATAGGCTGTGGAACCCGTAGGCGTTGCAAGTATCAATCCGTCGGAGGAATAGGTGCTGAGATATTCTCCATTGACGAATACTTCCGTTTCAAGCAGAGCCGAGGGAGAGTGTCTTCTGACACAGATTTCGTTTATTGCGTATTTGATTTCGGAAAGTCCGTTTGCTTCTGCTTTCAAAAGACTGTGTTCCTCTGTTTTGAAGTGTCCGTTTTCCAAATTGTCAAGCAAGCCTTCGCAATCTTCTCTTCCTACACTTGTAAGGAAGCCGAGATGTCCGAAATTGATACCTAAAACAGCTGTGTCTTTACCTTTGCAAAAGGAAAGTGTGTCCAACAATGTGCCGTCGCCACCAAGTGAGAAGAGTATGTCGGATTGCAGGTCTTCCGGACTGCGTGAGGAAAATAATTTCAGCGTGCAATCCTTCGGCAAGGTGATGTAGTTATGTATTTCGTTGAAAAAATCTTCGTAAATGAGAATACTGTCGCTCTTTTCGGCAATTTGATTAAGCAGAGTTTGCATATATGGCATGTCTTCCTTTTGAACATTTTTTCCGAACAGTGCTATTCTCATATTTCTAAGTTTTTTGCCGTGGATTTATTCCTGTATTTCTTTGTTCTTCATCGTGGAGCATTGGAAGACGCAGTCTCCGCAAGAGGTCAATTCGCCTTGCAATCTTCTCTTGATAAGATCGCCCAAACTCTCTTTCAGTTCCTTTATATCGCTTTTCGACAGTACCTCCTCGCAAAAGGCATACATCAACAGCATTTTTGCACTCCTGCTGCTGATACCTCTTGTCCTCAAATAAAATAAGGCTTCTTTGTCCAACTGTCCTACACTTGCTCCGTGAGAACATTTGACGTCATCATTGTAAATCTCCAAAAAGGGTCTTGTGTTCACCTTTGCTTTATCGGTCAGCTGCATATTCTTGCTGTTTTGCATGGCTTGCGTACCATGAGCGGCGTAATCCACAAATATATGACCGAGAAAATCAGCCTTTGCACTGTCATCTACTATGCCTTTGAATAATTGCTCGGAATAACAGTTCGCACAAGAGTGATGAACGTTGACCTCGGTCAAGGAATGTTGCTGTTTGTCCATCAGATAAAGTCCGTTCAAATCCGCTCTGCAGACATATTTTCATTTATAGCAGATGCCCCAAGTACACAATTGGACTGCATCATGCCCTTTAGCAGTTTTATCTCCACATCTGCAAGCAGCTCATAGATTTCCGTTATCACCTCGTCCGAAAAATCAGCCACCACCACATGCCTTGTTGCCAGTCTCTTTTAAAACCCGGTTCTATTTTGTTGTTTTTCCGCATTCTCGGTACTTTTTGAAATCTGTTCTTTATTGGCGGCTTGTCCGCCTATATAATTACCTATCCTTACCTAACCTATCCTGTGTCCAC